>Ga0265797_10006526_pt1 | contig 16405 bp, 12 predicted proteins | sample P2T30metagenome_FD_192433 | JGI IMG/M metagenome (GOLD analysis project Ga0265797, IMG submission 192433) | Plant litter microbial communities from East Loma Ridge, Irvine, California - P2 T30 | ecosystem: Environmental > Terrestrial > Plant litter > Unclassified | place: USA: California... | reverse complement strand
TCTCCGTTTTTATCCGTGGCCCTGATCTGCCGGGTGATGCGCGTGCCTGCTTCCACACAGATATCTGCCAGCGGATCCAGCATAGGGCGGTCGTTGCGCGCGTCTTCGACCAGAATTTGCATATCTCTAATAATCTGACCAATCATGATTCCATCCCTCCATTCTTCAACGACAAAAGCAACATTGTACTGTCCAACTGTCACCGGCGCATCCCATATCAGGTCGCCCGTGAGCGGATTCATGCTGAAAGTGGCAGGGCTGGCGCCGGATTCCGTACTTCCGGGAGGCGTTACCAGGTTAGGATCTTTGTAAACAACATCTTTACCAATGCCGCCGCCCAAAGATTGCTGGGGAACATATAATTTATAGGACAAACTGTCACCATCAGCATCAAATGCACCCGGATTGTGGATATACCGCTGGCCAACTGCCGCCAGATCGATGGGTGCATTTAATAACACAGGGGTCTGGTTAGCACCTATTGTACTGTTTATAACCAGAATAGAATGTACAAAGAAGTTAATAAACTGTGTACTGATCCCATTGTTAATATTGAGTGTACCTTCATTGCGGTTATCCATTTCAACAGAGATTTCATAAACAGCTGTTGAAGGAAAAGTGTAGGTAGTTATATATTCATTGACAGTCGTATTCAGCCCGATATTCCGGACAGAAGATTCAACACGGGGTACTACTTTTAAGTTTTTGGTGGTATTGGTGCCTAACGCGCCAAAGTAGAAGTTTACCTGCGTTGCAGCGTCTGCAGCCTGCTTCCCTTTTGGGCCCACGTCAAAATATGCTGTTAATTTAACCTCATAGGTTAAACCTGATATTTTACGCGCCGTGATTTCTCCTGCACGAAAGTGTGTAGCGCTCGCCTGGTAGCTACATAAAAATAAAAAACAAAGAAATGGCCAGAGCCGAGGGGGTAGAAGAGAATGCATCATGCTGATCTTGCTTAACGAACATAGACTTATATCCTGAACGAAATATTATATAAAAAATGTGCACTGTGAAAACCTTATCAGACGGTTTATTTGTTAAGATATGTAGTTCTTGTGACAAACTTAAAGAAATGAATAAAGCCTCAATATTTTGATTCTTAATAATGATTATAAATTATCAACAGTTTTATAAAAATGACTTTCTTTTATTGTGTCGCATAGGTTTGTGGCATACCTTTGAATCGTTCTAAATATACCTCTTTTTTTTGCACTAAAACCATTCGTGTTTCCTATGTCGTGGTTTACACAAACGTTAACGAGTTCCATCGGTAAAAAACTTGTGATGGCTCTTACCGGATTATTTCTGATAACTTTCCTTATTATCCATGCCGGAATCAATGCCATGATTTTTTATAATGATGGCGGAGAAACCTTCACGCATTGGGGGCATTTTATGGGTACCAATCCTATTATCCGTACACTTGAAATAGGCCTTGTTGCCGGTTTCCTTATCCACATTGCAGATGGCCTGATACTTTGGCGAAATAATGCCGCTGCCCGTCCTGTTAAATATGCTGTGAATAATCCATCTGCAAACAGCACCTGGTATTCGCGCAGCATGGGCTTGCTGGGTACACTATTGCTAATCTTTTTGGTAATTCACACCGCTCATTTCTGGATTCCAAACCGGTCTAATCAGTTTGCGACAGGCGAGGAACTGAATCTGTATCAGATGATGCTGGATATTTTTCAGAATCCGCTTGTGGTACTGATCTATGTACTGGGCTGTATATCATTGTTCTGGCATTTGCTGCACGGTTTCAAAAGTGCTTTCCAGACTATGGGATGGAATCACGTGAAGTACAATGGATTGGTTTCATTTATAGGAACGGCTTACTCAATTGTTATTCCGCTTCTTTTTGCACTGATGCCGGTGTCCATTTATTTTGGCTGGGTAAACTAAGTGAGCTTTAATAGCTTACGGCTCAATTTGAATATCAATTTTTCGGTTAATTAAAATACTAAATATATATGGCAACTTCATCTAGTTTAGATGCCAAAATACCGCAGGGGCCGATTGAAACAAAATGGAGTAAATATAAGTCTTCTGTACCTCTTGTTAACCCTGCCAATAAGCGTAATCTTGAAATTATTGTTGTTGGAACGGGTCTTGCCGGTGCTTCGGCAGCAGCAACACTTGCAGAGCTGGGCTATAAGGTAAAAGCATTTTGTTTCCAGGATTCTCCACGCCGTGCGCATTCCATTGCTGCACAGGGAGGTATCAATGCTGCCAAGAACTATCAGAATGATGGTGATTCAGTTTACCGTCTTTTTTATGATACAATTAAAGGAGGAGATTATCGTGCAAGGGAAGGAAATGTACACCGCCTTGCCGAAGTATCCGGAAGTATTATAGATCAATGTGTTGCTGCCGGTGTTCCTTTTGCACGTGAATATGGTGGTTTGCTTTCCAACCGTTCTTTCGGTGGAACGCAGGTGCAGCGTACTTTTTATGCAGCAGGACAAACAGGCCAGCAGTTATTGCTTGGTGCATACTCCGGTCTGCAGCGTCAGGTTGGGATGGGTACCGTGCAAATGTACAACCGTCACGAAATGCTGGATGTGGTCAACATTGATGGAAAATGCCGTGGTATCATTGCCAGAAACCTGATTACAGGCGAACTGGAAAGACATGGCGGACATGCAGTTTTACTTTGTACAGGTGGTTACGGAAACGTATTTTATCTGTCGACCAATGCCATGGGAAGTAATGTAACGGCTGCATGGAAAGCACATAAAAAAGGTGCCTTTTTTGGAAATCCTTGCTTTACACAAATTCACCCTACCTGTATTCCGGTTTCCGGAGATCATCAGTCTAAACTAACACTGATGTCAGAATCACTTCGTAATGACGGGCGGATCTGGGTACCAAAAGCAAAGAATGATACACGTCCGGGAAATGAAATTCCTGAGGATGAAAGAGATTATTACCTGGAAAGGCGTTACCCTGCATTTGGTAACCTGGTTCCGCGTGACATTGCTTCCCGTGCCGCAAAAGAAAGATGTGATGCGGGATATGGTGTAGGTAATTCCAAACTAGCCGTTTTTCTTGATTTTGCAGCTGCTGTTGAGCGTTATGGAAGAGGGGAAGCTAATAAAAATAATATTGCAAATCCATCTGCTGAAGATATTACTATCTGGGGCAAGGCGGTTGTGAAGGAAAAGTATGGTAACCTTTTCGACATGTATAAGCAGATCACGGGAGAAGATCCTTATGAAGTGCCTATGCGTATTTATCCTGCAGTGCATTATACAATGGGTGGGCTTTGGGTTGATTACAATCTGATGACAACCGTACCTGGTTTGTATGCACTGGGTGAAGCCAATTTCTCCGATCACGGTGCAAACCGTCTGGGTGCTTCGGCGCTGATGCAGGGACTTGCCGACGGATACTTTGTAATTCCTTATACCATTGGTTCTTATCTTGCAAAAGAAATCGGAACCGGTAAAATACCAACCAGTCACGAAGCTTTTGTAAATGCGGAAAAAGAAGTAAAAGACCGGATTGACAAACTGATCAGTATCAAAGGAAAAACTTCTCCTGAATTGTTCCACCGCCGTTTGGGTCAGATCATGTGGGATAAATGCGGAATGGCCCGTAATGCACAGGGACTGAAAGAAGCAATTGTTGAAATACGTGCACTCCGCAAAGAATTCTGGAGTGATGTAAAAGTAATGGGTGGCATCACCGAATTTAATCCTGAATTGGATAAAGCGGGCCGTGTTGCAGACTTCATTGAACTTGGAGAACTGATGTGCATTGATGCGCTTACGCGTGAGGAATCATGCGGAGGCCATTTCCGTGAAGAACATCAGACAGAAGAAGGTGAAGCATTGCGTGATGATGAGAACTTCATGTTTGTTTCTGCATGGGAACATAAAGCTGAGGAACAGTGGGAACTTCACAAGGAAGAACTCATTTACGATAATATCAAGATTGCCCAAAGAAGTTATAAGTAACGAGCTATCAGCCGTCGGCTTTCAGCTATCGGCTGGGCCACCTCGGCCTTTGCTCAATTAATATTATTGGTTAATTCATAACCGTTAAATGTTAGAAAAATGAGTGCAGGGAACATGCATATTAAGCTTAAAGTCTGGAGACAAAGCAATAAAGATACACAGGGAAGATTTGAAGAATACAGTCTGGATACTGTTTCTCCGGATATGTCTTTCCTTGAAATGTTTGACATTCTTAATGAAAAGCTGATAGAGGAAAATAAGGAGCCTGTTGCTTTTGATCATGACTGCCGCGAAGGAATCTGCGGATCGTGTGACATGTTTATCAACGGCCGCCCGCATGGTCCTTTGAAAGGAGTGACTACCTGCCAGCTTCACATGCGTTCATTCAACGATGGTGATACCATTGTAGTGGAGCCATGGCGTGCAGGGGCTTTTCCGGTGATAAAGGACCTGGTTGTTGACCGTGATTCTTTTGACCGTATCATTGCTGCCGGTGGATTTATTTCTGTAAATACAGGTAACGCGCAGGATGCAAACAGCCTTCCTATTCCAAAAGAAGCTGCTGATGCTTCCTTTTCTGCCGCAGCATGTATTGCGTGTGGAGCCTGTGTAGCTGCCTGTAAAAATGCATCCGCTATGCTATTTGTATCTGCAAAAATTTCCCAGCTGGCATTGTTGCCTCAGGGACAGGCAGAACGCAGTATCCGGGCAGAGAAAATGGTTGCGCAGATGGATGCAGAAGGGTTTGGTAACTGTACCAATACGGGTGCCTGCTCAGCAGAATGTCCGAAGGAAATCAGTATGGTAAACATTGCCCGTATGAACCGGGAGTATATCGGAGCGAAAATCTCTTCAACTTCGGTTTAAGGAAATTAAAATAGATGTAAGTAAAACGGGTGCTGATTATTCAGTGCCCGTTTTTTATTTTATTACCTGCCAAAATGTATACTTACCGGGTACAAATTCAGCATTGAAACAAAAAACGAGACCCCGACAGAGGATCTCGTTTTGTTGATATTACCAAAAAGTGATACCCTATTTCTTTGCAGTAGAATCAGCAGCAGGAGAACCGGCAGACTTATATTCTTTATTCAATCCGTCGATAATTTTTTGCGTTACATCCAGAGATGGATTGGCAAAAAGAATTCCGCCACCCAAAGAATAACCAAGAACATACTCAAAGCCGTTGTCTTTGTTATATTTCTCAATATACGCACGAATGTTTTTGTACAATTGCTCATTCTTTTTCGCTTCTTCCTGACCTAATGACTGTGCAGCCTGATCGCGGTAAGCAACCAGATCCTGTTGTTTTTTCATTAGCTGAGCCTCTGTTGAGCGTGCCTGCTCAGGCGTCATGGTTTGTGCTTTTTGCTGAAAGAATGCTACTTCATTCTGCAACGATCTTCCTTTGGTATTCAATTCATTTTCAAGCTGGAAGTTTTTGTTTTCAAGCTCTTTTTTAGTGTCTTTGAAAAAATCATAGTTTTTCAAAAGAGAGTCAACCTGTACGTAAACAGTACGACGTCCCGGAACAACTGCGCCATCCGCTGCTGTGGAACTTCCGTCCGGCTTGTTTGAGAAATGTAAAAAGAATAACACCGCTACAGCCAGGGTAAGTACGATGTTCCAAATCAACGAAGTATTGTTATTCACGTCTTTAAAGTTTTATTGTTTTTTAGAAAGAGCCGCAAAGATAATGATTTGTGTTTCAAGCCATGCAATTCAACAGTTTTTTACTACACTTAAAATAGAGAGATGCAGATACTGCCTGTAAAAGCATTTTTTCAAGCATTATATTGTTTTATCCTGCCCAGTTTTCCCTGTCCAGACTTCTGTATTGTATGGCTTCCGCCAGGTGCTCTACCTTAATGTCATCGCTTCCGGCCAGATCCGCAATCGTCCGGGAAACTTTCAGGATACGGTCGTATGCTCTGGCTGAAAGTCCGAGCCGGTCCATAGCGGTACGCAGCAAAGCTTTACCCGGATCACTGATCACGCATATCTCTTTCACCATTTCCGGGGGCATCATGGCATTGGAATAAATTTCCTTACGTTCTTTAAACCGTTCTGTTTGCTTTTCTCTGGCTTTAATAACCCTTTCGCGGATTTGTTCACTGCTTTCCGACTTTCTGGTAGAGGCAATCTGGTCAAAGGATACCGGCGTTACTTCTACATGCAGATCAATCCGGTCCAGCAAAGGGCCGCTGATTTTGTTCAGATATTTCTGCACAACGCCCGGGCCGCATACGCACTCTTTATCCGGGTGATTGTAGTAGCCGCAAGGGCAAGGGTTCATGCTGGCTATCAGCATAAAATTGGCAGGGAATTCCACAGCCATTCTTGCTCTTGATATACTCACTTTTCGCTCTTCCAGCGGCTGGCGCATTACTTCCAGAACCGTCCTTTTAAATTCAGGAAGTTCGTCCAGAAACAGGACGCCGTTATGCGCAAGAGAAATTTCGCCCGGTTGCGGAAAACTGCCGCCTCCAACCAGCGCTGCATCGCTGACAGAATGGTGCGGAGCACGGAAAGGACGGCGGGAGACGAGCGTGGCACGTTTTCCAAGCTTGCCTGCAACAGAATGAATTTTTGTCGTTTCCAGTGCCTCCGGCAGACTTAGCGGCGGCAATATGCTGGGGATGCGTTTTGCGAGCATCGTTTTTCCAGCTCCCGGCGGCCCGATCATGATTGCATTATGGCCGCCGGCCGCAGCAATTTCCAAAGCACGTTTTATATTTTCCTGTCCCTGAACATGTTCAAAGTCGGCATCGTATTCATTCTGGGTAGTAAAGAAAAGATCGCGGGTATCTACGATCAGCGGCTGTATATCACTTTTGCCTTCAAAAAAAGCAATGGCATCTTCCAGGGTTTCAACGGGAATGACATCGATATTGTTAACAATTGCCGCTTCATGTGCATTTTCGGCAGGAAGGACAAAACCTTTAAAACCCTGTTTCCGGGCTTCGATGGCAATGGGAAGTACGCCTTTAATCGGACGCAGGATACCGTCCAGCGAAAGTTCACCCATGATCACATAATCTTCGAGATTTTTTTCAGCCGTGAGCTGTTCCGAAGATTTCATGATACACAATGCAATGGGCAGGTCATATGCAGAGCCTTCCTTGCGGATGTCGGCAGGAGCCAGGTTCACTACCACTTTTTGACGTGGCATTTTATAGTTGAAGTATTTTAAAGAAGCCTCCACGCGCTGCTGGCTCTCTTTCACCGCACTGTCGGCAAGGCCAACCATAAAAAATCCCATTCCCTGTCCCACGGTAACTTCAATCGTTATCATGTTGGCATCTACGCCGTAAACGGCGCTTCCAAAAGTTTTAGCTAGCATGTGTGTGTTCGTGTTGACGAAGTTGTGTAAAAGACTTTATCCGTTATTTTTCAAAAATAATAAGAATTACATAAACATAACTTTTTGATTTTTAACTTACCAGGCTTATTCTACAACCGCAGAAACACAGATATAGGTAGGAATAATACCGGTGCTTCGGATACGGACTTCCGCATCTTCGGCCTGTGTGTTACCGGTGAGAACAAGTGCAGTATCCAGTCCGAATTTGTTTCCACCCAGAATGTCGGTATGCAAAGTATCACCCACCATCAGAATATCCCGTTTACTTACGTTAGGATAGTTTTTAATGTGCTGATAAGCAAAAATAAACATCTGCGGGTCAGGTTTTCCAAAACGGATAAACTGGCGGCCAATCGTATCTTCGATCATTTTCGCCAGAGCACCCACCGCAATCGACAGCCGGCTTTTGGAGGCGGGATAGGTTTTGTCTGTATTGGCTACGATTACGGGAATATTCCGTTTCCGTAACAAATTCAGGGTTTTAGTCAGATCCGTATTCCAGTCAAATCCTTCATCGTCCAAAAAAACCAGTGCATTAACATCTGCAACGGAATTAAGATCGAGTTCCCTGATTGATAAGGTTTTCATTTCAGAGGTTCCGATATAATGTGCAGAATTGTCTGTGCCGAGGTAAGCAACAATTCCCTGGCGTACTTTCAAATCAAGATATTCTCTGGCCAGCATTCCGGACGAGATAATACGGTCCGGTGTTACATCATTTATGCCAAGCTTAACATAGGATTCGGCCAGCTGTTCCGGGCTACGCGAAGCATCGTTGGTTACAACATAAAAATCTTTTCCCGTGTCTCTCAAATAAGCAAACGTATTCTCAATTCCCGGAATCAGGCCGTTATAGGTTTTCAAAACACCGAATGCATCAAAAAATATTACTTCATATTTAGATATTACAGATTTGAAATTGTCTAGTATCATAGTAAGTTTCTAAGAGTGAAAGAGGATTACAAATCCTATATATTTAATAAACGAAGTATTTTCTCTTCGTCAAAACCGTCAATGGCGGGGAAATAAAGCTCATAGGCTTCCCTTTGCAGTTTGGTGCAATAGGACCTGTGGAAGAAATATTTACCGTATTTAATAACATAATTCAGAATGAAAAACCGGTAGGCTTCCTTAATAAAACGGACCTCCTTTTCAGTGAGCGGATATACTTTATGGTATTCCTGCAGGAAGATCATAAAGCGGTCTTCTGTTAGTGGTCCCATCAAATAACTAAAAACCGTGCGGTCGCCTACATTAGAAACTACCCGACTGAAAAAATAAAAGTCCATCACCCTGGACGAAACCCTGAACCAGTCATAATCCCAGCGGGAAAAGAATTTGAGATCTTCGGTAACAGAGAAATTTCCGATATTCCAGTCCACAAAAACAGGCATCAGGTCAAATGAGCTGACATTAAGCCGCTGAATGTTTTTCATGAAAATATCACACTGTCTTTTCAGGATATGGATATAACCGCGGTGTTCATATTTTCCGGTCTCCGTTTCGAGGATGTCCAGCAAATGCTGAATATCGGTCCTCAGATTTTTAGAGGATTTGGGAATTGACTTCCCGGCACGAAAGGAAGCAAGGTGAAACTTTGCTGCTTCGGTACCCAGTTTCCTTATCTGATCTTCATTAAGCCGTCGTGGCAAGCGGTTCATGGCACGTATCGGATTATAAAATACAACCCAGGTATCGACAAAATCTTCCTGGTAGCGATAGGTATATACCTGATTGTTTTTCATCAGGGACCGGGCCAGCACGTTCTCGTACGGATACAGTAAATTATTGGCGAGTGTCTGGATAATCCGGTGGTCTTCCTTAAAATGCTCGTATTTCCCAAAATAGGAAAGCTTGGCAATGACTTTATCATCGTTATCCAGCGTAACCCGGAAAACATGGTTGGTCGAAACCTTCGCACTGATATCTTCTACAAACTTGACTCCTATTGAACTGTCAAATCCTTCCCAAGCCTTTCGTATGATGGCCGGATAATCTTTTAAACGCATTACGTATTGTCATTTGGCTTTTATAAATCTTATATAGCCACCCGGTGATCAGAAGGTTATATGGATAGCAAAGTTAAGAACTAAACCAGGCAGATGGACGCATCTGTTCATTTAGATTGAAATATAATAGCAGAAGAATAATACTTTTGCTTTATTTTGTATATAAACTTATTCACAGCTGCTTTGTTCTTCTATTTCTCCCGCTTTCTGATTCGCCTTGCGTTACCCATTTTTTTGCGCAGGCTAATGGTTGTCAACCTGGAAAATGTCCCTAAAAAAGGCCCCTTGCTTCTTGCTTCCAATCACCCTGATTCTTTTTTCGATGCACTGGTTATTGGCGCTACTTTAACGCAGATGATCCATACACTAGCACGCGGTGATGCGTTTAAAAAGCCGGCGGTGGCTTTCTGGCTGAGGCAAATTAAACTGATTCCCGTTTTTCGCGGGTCGGAGGGGAGAGATCAGGTCCGTAATTTGGATAATACTACTAAAGAAAGCCTTGCTGCTATGCGGGAAGGCGATGCGGTTATCGTTTTTTCAGAAGGAGTTTGTGTAAATGAGTGGAAACTCCGGCCGCTTGGCAAAGGAACTGCTCGCATGGCCCATCAGGCCTGGTTTGGCGATGCCAGCCTTACAGATATGCTTGTGATCCCAACGGGTATGAACTACGAACATTATCGTGGAACCGGAAAACGCGTATCAATCCGATTTGGAGAAGCAATAAAAAGAAACGACCTGAAGACAAATCCGGAAGAATATGAAAAATGGCTCCGGGAATTTAATGATGTACTTCAGGAAAGAATGAACCGGGAGATTTTGACAATACCAGAAGGAGCTTCAAAAGATGAACGTTTGCAGGCAATGAATGCGTTTTTTGGTCCGGATTCAATACCGTCAAAAGGAAATATATTGTTCAGGGCAATAGGCTCTTTCGGGCGTGCTATCCATCGCCCATTGTATCATGTTTTTACCAAAAAAGTAGCTAAGATAACAGCACGCAGCGTTTTTTATGATTCTGCCCTTTTTGGTTTATTACTATATCTGTATCCGACAATTGTATTGATATTATCGCTGATCGTTGGCCTTTTTGCCGGTTTTAAAGTTGGATTAGCTTTGTTTGCTGCACTTCCTCTTCTGGCCTGGATGGGAAACAGGTACCGTTAAGTAAAGACGATAAACTACGGAATCTAAAATATTCCGTAGTTTATCAGGAATATCAATCTTTCACTCTGCCTAATGCCAACAATTTAAGCATCCAGTCGGCCAGTGGTTTTTTAGTCTTTCTTTTTTGTATATCCAGGAACCAGCCTATTTTTTTCAGGATAGGCAGTTTATGTGTCTCTACAAGTTCTATTAAGGTACCGTCAGGATCCTCAACATAAGCAAAACGACCGGCTGCGGATTCCATTCCAAATGATTTTTCACTATCTACGGTAAAAGGATAGCCCTGGCCCTGGATTTTGGTTTTTAAAGTAGGCATATCCAGTGTATCAAAACACAAGTGAATGTAACCACAGTCACCCCAATAGCGGTTTTCAAACAGTTTTTTAGGTGTACGGTCCAGTGCCTGAATTAGTTCGATCTGAATATTTCCCAGAAGTTTGGAAAATGCCCCTTCAGGTGTAAAATGTTTTCTTAGTAAAACCCGACGAAAACGCTGGCCAGGAGCGGATGTGGGAAGATCTTCAAAGACGCCCGTTTTGTCATAAACGATTTCCATCGGATCCAGCAGATTCCGGTAAAATGGAAGTGACTGGTCTACATCCGAAACGCCTACGACAACGCCTGCAACACCACCAACGGCATGGCCGGTTGTCTGGAACCAGGAAGTATCGCTGGTAATTTGAAAAATATTTCCATAGGGATCATTTCCCCAGAAGCCTTCGCCCTCAGGAAGTGCGGATAGCGGCCCAACATTTTCTTTGGATTTGCTTTTAACCCAGTCATATGCCTTTTTTACATCCGGTGCTTTAAATCGTATGGCATTTATTCCAAGATCCCCCAATTCCAGTTTAAAACTGGCAGGCTGTGAAGTACGGCTGGTGAAAGACCAGATTTCTAATCCGCCGCCGCCTGCCATATTAATGGCTAATGCCGCATGTCTTTGATGCACTTTTCCTCCTGTGTAGGGAGTCATCAAAGGTGCCTCAGCTTTGTCATCAAAAACCGGAACATCAAAACCAAGTACGCGGCGATACCACTGCCAGGCTTCAGGAACATTTTGGACTCCAACACCTACCTGTTGAATCCCGGAAATAAGCGGAGAACTCATTAGTTGAAAATAATTAATACATAACGATAAGAAAAGCCGGGAACGCGGTCCCGGAAAGTAAACCGCAATTTTACGAAATAAAAACAGCAATCGGGAAGTCGGTGTAAGGATTACGCCAATTCGCTTCGCTATTATCTGAAAAACGGTAGTCCGGATTGAAATACAAATCCTTTTCTGAGCTTTCAGATATTAAGTAAGTAATTTTTACAACGTATAATCTTCTATACGTTTAATGTTTGAGAAGATATATTATTGATGCCTAATATTTTATATCTTTAACAGTAAAAATCAAAATAATATTTTTAATTTATTGTTCACCGCATCCTTTTGCTGACTCTCATCGTATATTTGATGAGCATTTGTCTCAAAATATAAGTAATGAATCAGTCCGTAGTTATTGCACCAATACAAGAAAGCTTAAGGCAGTTTATCAGTTCAGCATACTATTCAAAAGTCATTGTTATTACCGATAACAACACCAAAAAACATTGTTATCCATTATTGAAAAGTGCTTTGCCGGCTCATAAACTGATATCAGTTCCAAGCGGCGAAGCCAACAAAGTGCTTGCAACCTGTGAGAAGATATGGGAAGCTATGACGGAATACGAACTGGACCGCCATGCACTTGTTGTAAACATCGGGGGAGGCGTAATTGGGGATATGGGTGGTTTTTGTGCGGCAGTTTACAAAAGAGGCATAGATTTTATACAGGTGCCCACGACTTTATTGTCACAGGTGGATGCCAGTGTGGGTGGGAAACTGGGTATTGATTTTCACGGTTTTAAGAACCATTTAGGTGTTTTTAATATTCCAAAAAGTGTCTTGATTGACCCTGTATTTTTGAAGACCTTACCCGAGCGGGAAATAAGGTCAGGTTTTGCAGAAATTATCAAGCATTGCCTGATTGCAGATGAAAAAAAATGGAAGGAGATCAGCCAGCTTGATTTTGAAGAACAGAATTGGGCAGATCTGATTAGCCATTCTGTAAATATCAAACAGAAAGTGGTAGATCAGGATCCAACAGAAAAAGGACTGAGAAAAATACTGAATTTCGGACACACGCTGGGCCATGCTGTTGAAACACACTTTTTATCAAAAACAGCTGCTGAAAGGCTGTTTCATGGAGAGGCAATTGCGGCAGGAATGATTATGGAAAGCTTTTTGTCTTTCAAAAAAGGAATGATTGGCGTTGATACGCTGAGTGCTGTAGAAGAGTTTATTTTTGCAACATATGGCAGGGTTAAAATATCATCAGAAGATGTGGATGCAATTTTAGCTTTAACCCGCCAGGATAAAAAGAACCGAGGAAATGAAATACGTTTCTCGTTATTAACAGGAGCCGGAAGCTGCGGATATGATATTGTGGTTTCTGTTTCTGAAATGCGTAAAGCAATAGCTTATTACATGGGGTGATTTACGGGACGGATCATAAGCTATTCTGGGTTTGAGTTTTATACATTCATATATATTTATAACCTGACAAATGAAATGCTTATGTTAAAGTCTATTAAACCGTATGCCGCCGCATTTTTAATTGTTTTACTGGCGGGTTGCTCGAGTGGTCGTAAAGTGTTTGTGGAGCACGATTACAGTTATGAGACCAATTTTAAGGATTACTCTTCCTATACGTTCCTGGAATGTGAGCGTGATACCAACAATCTTTGTACAGAAATTTATGAGGCCATTCGCCGGCAGATGCAGGTACGTGGTTACAAGTTAACGGCTGATAAACCTACGCTGCTTGTTAACTACGGAATCTTCTACGACAACCTTCGTTATCAGGGATATATGCAGCCGGTTATTAAAAACTGGGTAGATACCGAAAACGATGGATTCCGTTATGAGCCAATTAAATATGCACTGGACAAAGGCACGCTGATCGTTTCACTGATCGATGCAGACAGTGATCAGGTTGTTTGGAGAGGATATGCCTCTGGAATTTTTAAAGGTGCAGAAAATACAAACAATCATTACCGAAGTGTGGTCCGCCGTATTTTTGACCAGTATCCTTTGTTTGCAAAAGGGTATGACCCAAGGCGATACGCAGAGCAGGTTGGTCGGTAGCTTTCCTGAGTTTACAGTTTTTAGTCCACAGTTTACAGGCTGATGATCCGAACTGAAAAATTTATGGTTTAAGTAAACAGTTTTGCAGTCTGATCCTGTGAACTGTTTACTTAATACTGATAACTTATTTCAGTTTAATTTTTACGATTTTAAGCAGCTAGCACAATGTGAACTGTTTACTTAATACTGTAAACTAAAAACTTCAAACCTATCTCAACTTTAAAGTTGCCAGCGTTAAAATGGCGAGAATAATTCCTACGATCCAGAAGCGGGTTACGATTTTGGCTTCATGAATTCCTTTCTTCTGATAATGATGATGTAAGGGAGACATCAGAAAAACGCGCCTGCCTTCACCGTATCGCTTTTTGGTATATTTAAAATAACCTACCTGTATGATCACGGAAAGGTTTTCAGCAATAAATATCCCGCATAGAACAGGTATAAGCCATTCTTTACGGAGTGCCAGGGCAATAACGGCGATTACGCCGCCCAGCATCAGACTTCCGGTATCACCCATAAAAACCTGTGCAGGATATGCGTTATACCAGAGAAACCCGACACAGGCCCCAATAAAAGCAGCACAAAAAATCACGAGTTCCCCTGAATTAGGGATGTACATGATGTTGAGGTATTGAGAAAATTTTGTGTTTCCGGACAAATAGGCCAGTACACCCAATGTTAATGCTATAATACCTGAAACACCCGCTGCCAGACCATCAATTCCATCGGTAATGTTGGCTCCGTTCGAAATTGCTGTAATGATAAAAATAGCAACGATGGTATATATAATCCAGGTATATTCTTCCGGGAGCCATCCGAAAAGAAGTGTTTTGTAGTCAAATTCACTGTTTTTGGTAAATGGAATTGTCGTTACTGTGGGATGTATAATGTCCCTGTAACGCTGTACTTCACCCAGAGAAGAACTGAGAACAGGTTTTTCATAAATACGGATTTTAACGTTTTCACTAAATGAAAGTGTAAGTCCGACAATGATACCCAGCCCGACCTGCCCCACAATTTTGAACCTTCCGTGTAAGCCGTCTTTATTATTCCTGAATTTTTTTAAATAATCATCCACAAACCCGATCATACCTGTCCAAAGCGCGGTAATGATCAGGAGCACAATATAGACATTGGTTAATTTTGCAAACAGCAAAACAGGGACGAGCAGAGAAGCGAGAATAATAAAACCTCCCATGGTAGGTGTCCCCATTTTCTCCATCTGTCCTTCCAGGCCCAGATCGCGAATGGATTCACCCATTTGTTTCCTTCTCAAAAAATTAATAATCGATTTCCCGTAAGTAGCCGCTATAAAAAGAGAAAGTACCGTTGCCCCCAATGCTCTGAAGGAAATATACTGGAATACACCCGCACCAGGTATATTGAATTGCTTGTCGAGATATTCGAATAAATAATAAAGCATGAAAGGCAAATTGGGATAACTATTGCAAAGTTGCGTCTTTTCAGACACTACGCAAAAGTTATACTCATTTTTAGCAGTAGTATTATTAGTTTTTAGTAGGTGAGCATCAAATAAATACTACTACAGGTTTTTAGGATACTCCAGAAATGCCTGTCCCAAAATTTCCTTATCATCAAAATGATGTTTTACACCTTTGACATCCTGGTAATTTTCATGGCCCTTACCTGCAATCAGAATAATATCTTCGGGACCGGCCTCTTCATAAGCCCTGAAAATGGCCTCCCTACGGTCTTCAATAACGATTGTTTTTTTATAATCAATCGGAGGAACTCCTTTTCGCATTTGCTCCAGAATATCTGCCGGGTCTTCATAACGGGGATTATCGGAAGTAAGGATGACACGGTTGCTGTACTTACATGCGATTTCGGCCATTTTTGGGCGTTTTTCAGCGTCGCGGTTTCCACCACAGCCAACAACAGTAATTACTTTTTCATTCCCATGTCGTAAATGCGTTATGGTCTGAAGCACATTTTCCAGTGCATCAGGCGTATGTGCGTAATCAACTATACCAACAATGTTGTCGGCAGAATGGAACTGTTCAAACCGTCCCGGAGGACTTTTCAGTGCAGAAAGTACTGTCAGAACAGTTTCCGGATCTTCGCCTAAAAGTACGGCTGCTCCAAATACAGAAAGTAAATTATATGCATTAAAGCGGCCAATGACCCTGAACCATACTTCATGCATATTGATCTCCATGTGCATGCCTGTAAGGGTATCCGAAATAATTTTTCCTTTAAAGGAAGCCAGCGTCTGAAGAGAATATGTTTCAATTTTTGCCTTTGTGTTCTGAACCATCACAGCTCCGCGGCGGTCATCTGCATTTACCAGTGCAAAGGCGGATTTTGGTAAATGATCAAAAAAGCCTTTTTTCGCTTTGATGTAATTATCAAAGGTTTTGTGAAAATCGAGGTGATCATGCGTGATGTTGGTGAAAATTCCCCCTGCAAACTGTAATCCTGTAATGCGGTGCTGTACAACTGCATGTGAGCTTACTTCCATGAAAACATGTGAACAGCCTTTTTCCAGCATAAGAGCCAGCAACTGATTCAGTGCAATGGAATCCGGTGTTGTATGTGTTGAAGCAATAACCTCGTCTTCAACCTGATTTTGAACAGTGGAAAGTAAACCGCAGCGGTACCCCAAGCCACGAAATAGCTGAAACAGGAAGGTAGCAACCGAAGTCTTTCCGTTTGTTCCGGTTACGCCTACAAGTGTAAGTTGCCTGGATGGATTTCCACAAAACGCAGA
>Ga0265797_10006525_pt1 | contig 16405 bp, 11 predicted proteins | sample P2T30metagenome_FD_192433 | JGI IMG/M metagenome (GOLD analysis project Ga0265797, IMG submission 192433) | Plant litter microbial communities from East Loma Ridge, Irvine, California - P2 T30 | ecosystem: Environmental > Terrestrial > Plant litter > Unclassified | place: USA: California... | reverse complement strand
ATGATGGGTGCATGGCTATGTGTGGCGGTATATCGAGATGTTCTGGCCTGCATTAAACGTCTATCATCGGAGTCGGAGCGCATGGCAAGGCTAAAAGTAGAATTGATATATCCCGATCCTGGCTCCGTTTGCTAGAAGTGCATGGTACTGGTAGATTGCTGTACAATGCGTGAGAGCCCTTTCGAGACATCAGCTTAGGAACCAACATGCTGAAGTGAGACGCATCTAACAAAAAGACGCCTTGAGAAATAAACACAATAAAACGAGTATTCAAGCCAGCACAATCGACGCAAAGAACGACTTACATGAGCTTTTTACTACAAACATATCAAAGGGTATGTACAACACCAGCAAGACACTCACTCCAAAGCATCCACCAAATCATCCCGCCCCCCATCTAGCACTGCCTCCACTGAAAGTACAAATTGCTCGTCAACCGTCCCCCCTCGCGCGTCGACGCAAGAACCCCATTCGCCGCCGTCGCAATCGGCGTCAAATACACCTCGGAATTAACGTTAAACAGCGCCTCGCCCTTGCCGCACGGCGACCACACCGCAAGCGGCACATTGTCCTGCTTGAAGTACTTGCCGTGGAAGGGGCCGTTGATAGTAAGATCGGACGTCGTCTTGAATCGCACATTAGCTGCCATACTCATTCTAACAGGGACTAGGAATTGCCGTACCTGATCCGTCTCGCCGGAGAAATAATACGTCGACTTCACGACGCCCGTTACACCGTAGTCTAGATCCGCCCAGCCCGCATAGTCGGCTTGATACACGGAGAACGAGAAGCCAGCGTCGTATTCGAGCTTGAGGTTGATTTGGCAGTTCTTGCGCGAGTCGACTATGTCTTTGCCGTTGCCGACCTTTGCGGTGAATTGCTTGTCGAAGTCTGGGTGACGATTGTTAGCTGGTGTGTGCATAGCGTTCGAGGGCAGAACGTACAGATGGGGAGGATCTTGTTCTCGGTCCACCTGACGTCGATGCTACCTTGTGGGCAGCCTGAGCCCCCGGAGACGACGTTGGTGATTTTGAAGGAGGATGGAGCTGCAGCTGCGGCTTCTGGGACGGGGCTGGCGAGCGAGGCTGCCGCGAGGGCGAGGGTGGCGAGAGCGTACTTCATCTTTGATCGTGGTAGCAGAGCTTACAATTTGGTACAAGTAATGTGAAGGATAGTAGTAATGATGATGATGATGATCGCCAACGTGCTGTGCTGCCAAAGGATTAACGGTAGCGACCTCGCCCCGTCTTAAATATCGCGACGCATTCTTCCGGGTACGAGGGCTAGAAGCACAAGATAGCACACACGAGAAACCTCACGCACACCTCGTTGGCAACTTTCTCCAGACCTTTTTTGCATCCAGATGAGCGGTTGCCCCGGCCCGAGCACGGAATCACCCTCATTGGCAAGCATCTCGTGAACAGCGGCGAAAAATAGCCACTCGCTACCCTATCTCCAGGCCTGACCCTCGTGCAACAGAGTACACAGCATGGGAGAGCCTGGCGAACCTGGTATGGTTGCCATGCGAAGAGATATACGATCTGCCCGCCGATATTGCCTGCTCGACATGTACACGGGCCAGCCGAGCAATCGACGCGCAGCCGTCGAGCGACGGCGCGCAGATCAAAGCTGGCTCTAGAACGTTGTATTTTTCCTGGGGTAAACGAACGCGATAGAGAAATGATCGGCCCAAAAATAGGGACGTAGCCGTGATGTGCGTGCAGCGGGATCGTGGCAGGCACATGTTGTATATTATAGATGAAAGACCCGGGGCGAGGTGTGTCGAGGTCGCAAACCACAGAGCGTCCGGTTGATATGGCCTGGGCTTCTGGGGAAGATCTAGCGAGATGCAGGAGCATTAAGGTTCCAAGGTTGGCAGGACCTTGCAAGGGATTGCTTGGACTCGAATGGTTCTTCGTATCGTTCATCAACCGTCATATCGCTGATAACTATTGCTCGACTTTTCGTAACGTGCACATGCCTTTCGTTGGGCTGAGATTTGTGGGAAAAGTGTTCTGGTAGTCGAGAACAAAATTGTTAACAAGGAAGGTGTGAAATTGACACAGTAATGGCTGTTATTGTTAGGGTTTAATATATTTGGCGAATGTCGTGGTCGTACAGTAATCAGGCAAATACCGCGCGCCGGGCTACATTCGCACACTTGAGGCAACTTACCATGGGTTATCGAGTTTGAGACAACTGTCATCTAGACAGCGGTCTACGGGCGTATGAGCGACACTACATGAGCTCAGGCTGGCTCATATTGTTGCGTTCGGAATAGTGTGGAGGCGCCTGTTCGCTGTCAAGGTGTCGCAGTATATGTTAGCGGGCCAGAACTTTGGAGACATTATGTGGGCGCTGGCGTCAGCAGTATAGAAGACGTAAACATGTGGTGAGCGTGGCAGAGTCGAAGAGTGTTGCACGATCAGCTCAGCTCAGCAGGTGAGGCTGTCGAAAGTTCTCCTCGGCAGGCGCAGCCAATGAATGCTCGCGTAAGAAGCTTAGCATTCGTGCTTCCATGCTTATTACGCCTTCGAAGCACCGCAACGTAATTTGCTATATCGAGAAACAGAAAAATTCAATCATCCTTATTATTTGAGTTCCTCGAAGACTTCAATCCACATTGCTCAGCACGTGTCAGCCGACGCAAGACGAGTTGACGGTGAGCAGAAACGGGCCGGCGAGAGTCGGCGAAGTGGGTCGACACGAACCACGAGAGGGTGCTTCTTTCTCTAAAGTACGAAGCTGTAGGTTGTAAGAAAGCATCAAGATGGTGGTATTGTTGCTGTCCCGGACGAATTGTCCCGGACCCTTTCTCGGTACTATGTCTCATGATCTCTCCAGAGGTTCGCAACCGGACTGTAGGTATTTCTCATCGGAAGGTCGACTGTAGAACACTGAGCTGACTGAATCAGGCGGCAGTTTCTGCGGCATGCTAGTAGACTCTGCCACGTTCGATGCCTTGAAGTATACCGAATTGGTACCCGCAGCACTGTAGAACTGGAGCGTAGCGCATGGAGCCGACATGTCGGTGTCTGCTGTCGTCAGATCTACCCTAAATTCGGATGGCTTCGTACTGGCCGAGCCTATGACAGGCGGCTGTTATCTCCAAAGGGCATGGTCCATCATGACGCGGTTACTCGAGCCCCGCGACTCTAAAACTTGAAGTGGGGTAGTTGACCACAACCGTAGCAGCCAAGCAGGGCCAGGTCGCATGAAGAAGCTGCAGGTATTCTTGCCGAGGATAAACGCGTGGTAATCACATTTACCGTGGCGACAACAAAGACATAAGAGGGGACGGCTTCTCCACAAAGAGATCAATTCCAATATAACCAAAATATCCATCTCAAGACCCCTCAATCATGTCTCCAGGAAAAGTCTCTACACTCGATTTTGAGAAGTTTTACAACATCATCGATGGCAAGCAGCGCGGCTCCGACAAGACCCATCGTGGAATCAACCCCGCTACGGGCCAGGAGCTTTGGGAGGTTCCAATTGCCAGCGACAAGGACCTGAATGACGCTGTAGCGGCCGGCAAGAAGGCCTTCCCAGCATGGAGAGACCTTGGCCTCGAGAAGAGGAAGGAATATCTGGGAAAGCTCGTCGAGAGCTTCGGACAGCACATTGACGAATTCACAACTCTGCTTTGCAAGGAATCTGGCAAGCCGGTATGCGTTGCTTTCCACTCGTGTTCCACAACAGCCTAACAATGTGTTAGAGAAAATTTGCTGCGATCGAGGTTGGAGGTGTTACTGGCTTCGTTGGCTTCCACCTCAGTCTCGATGTGCCTTCAGAGAAAATTGAGGATGACGAGAAGACAATCTACACATCCTACACCCCTCTCGGTGTCTGTGGAGGTAATAACAGTCGTCATCTTCATACATACTCATTTGCTGACAATAGAAAGCTATCTGCCCGTGGAACTTCCCCTTGATTCTCAGCTGCGGAAAGATCGCACCAGCGCTCATGACCGGCAACTGTGTTATCGTCAAGCCGTCGCCATTTACTCCATACACTGCGCTCAAGTTCGCCGAGCTTGCGCAAGAGATCCTTCCTCCTGGTGTTCTTCAGGTTGTTGGTGGCAACAACGAGCTCGGAGCTGCTATGTGCCACCACCCAGATATTGCCAAGATCTCGTTCACGGGCTCAATCGCCACGGGCAAGAAGGTCATGGAGACGTCTGCGAAGACCCTCAAGCGTGTCACCCTAGAGCTCGGTGGTAACGATGCCTCGATCATCCTTCCAGATGTCGACATCAAGAAGACCGCGCCCGAGGTTGTCATGGGAGCCTTCCAGAACTCTGGACAGGTTTGCGTCGCCACGAAGCGCATCTGTATGAGAATTCTATGTTTGAGCTGCATGTGAGATATACGCTAATATTTGCCTCTAGACATCCACGAGTCTATCTACAAAGAGTTCTTGCAGGAGATGGTCGACTTTACCAAATCCGTGAAGTTTGTACTCCCGCTTTTATCATGAATCGGCTTTTTTAACCTTTTTGTAGGGTCGGCAACCCAGACGATGGCGATAACATGCTCGGACCCGTTCAGAACGAGATGCAGTACGAGCGCGTCAAGGGCTTCTTCGCCGACAGCAAGGCCAAGGGCTACAAGTTCGCAGCCGGCGAGCCCGACGTTGCAACCTCAAAGGGCTACTTCGTCCAACCGACCATCATCGACAACCCGCCCAACGACTCGCGCATCATCCAAGAAGAGCCTTTCGGTCCTATCGTACCCACTCAGCCATGGTCTGATCTCGAGGAGGTCATTGCCCGCGCAAACAACACAAACACTGGTCTCGGTGCTTGTGTGTGGGGCAAGGATGTTGAGAAGGCCATGAGCGTTGCGCGACGACTCGAAGCTGGATCTGTCTTCGTCAACTCGTTTGAGAAGCCGACACCCCAGGCGATCTTCGGGGGTCACAAGGAGTCTGGCATTGGAGGCGAGTGGGGTAAGACTGGTCTGCTAGCATACTGCAACGCGCACGCCATGCACGTGTACAAGTCGTGAGCGGTTCGGGAAACGTATGACCTGGCTAACTACATTCAATCAAATGAGAGTGTTACTGCTTGAAGACGCCGAGACTATTAGTGATGACTGTATTATGTGAAGTAGTATCACTAGGTTACGCAAGAATTTGTGATCGGTTACCACCACCCGTGCCACCAAACACTAAGAGTAGGTTAAAAGTAGAGCTTGGCTGTCCTCAATACATTGTGAATAGCTCTCTTACTCTACTGAAGTATGATTAAAGATAGACAGGTTACTAGTTGAGGCCACAGACTTTGTCCTTTGTTGGTGAATTTTGCTGGTCTTGTCAATCACGAATCTTTGCGGCACCTGGTGGTATCTTGCCTTCTTCGGTAGATGATAGATAATCGAATGATTGATATTGACACAACCAATAAAGTAAGCAGTATATACAAAGAACGTAACTTGTCCACAGGACAACTTTTCCACAGTAAGCCACCCATCCCCACCATCTCATTTCCTCTAAGCCAGCGCACTGCAGATAGCATTGTACGCGCTCTTAGCCTTGAAGCTGCCATCAAATAACAACGGCTTGTCGTTCGCCAACCACGAGTCGGGATCGCTGACACCCCAAACCGTAACACCGACGCAGTTCTTCTGGTTCAAGCACGCGTTCACAGCAGTGACGTAGTCGCTGTCCCTAGCGCCCTTGATGTCGAGCTCGGTGATGGCGCACTCAGAAGCACTGCTGCACAGTAGGGACATGGCGCCGGCAACATCGCTGATGGGCCAGTTACCGGACAAATGCGACTGCGAGCCGACACCGTCGATAGGGATGCCAGCGGCGATCCAGCCCTTGACCTTGGAGGCGAAGCCCTTGGTCTTTGAGTAGGTTGCGGAGTCGAGGTTGTAGTCGTTGATGTAGAGCTTTGCGTTAGGGTCGGCGGCACGGGCGGTCTCGAATGCGATGCTGGAGGATGTCAGTTGGTTATGTAGAAGGTAGTTGCTGTGATGAGACTTACCGGACAAAGTCCTCGCCGAGCACGTTGTAGAAGACGGAGGAACGGAAGCCACCGTCCTCAGCGAACATCTCGTTGATGACATCCCATTGCAGAACCTTGCCCTTGTACGCGCCCATCAACTTGTTGATGTGGTTCTTCATGACATTGGTAAGAGTAGTCTTGTCCCTGATGGACGAGACCCAGTTGGGCAGCTGAGAGTGCCACACGGTGGTGTGTCCACGGACGTACTTGTTGTTCTTGGTGGCCCAGTCGACGAGGTAGTTGGCAGTGTTGAGGGTGAACTGGTTCTGCGTGCCCTCAGTGGCATCCCACTTCATGGAGTTCTCGGGCGAGACCTGGCCGAAGTTGTCGATAATGATCTGGGCGTTCTGACCCTTCTGGAGAAGACCCTGGTCTGTGGCGACACCAAAGTACTTCTTGCCCTTGGCCTTGAAGCGCTGGTCCAGGAGGCAGTTGTTGCCGTTTGCGCCGGGCTTGCTGGTCGACTGGGGTGGAGAGCCAGTGGCAGCCTTGCTAGTCTGCGCTGGAATGACGACAGTGGCCATGGTGGTGGGTTTGACAGCGGCAGACGAAGCTGGCGCAGGATTGCTACCTCCATTTCCACTTCCCTGGATACACTGGCTGTACCAGTCGTTGATCTTGGAGCAGTACCAGCCGCTAGTGCAGGTGCTGTCTCCATACCAGTTCATGCCACCGCACTGGCCCCATGGCTGGGTAGCCGCAAGAGCAGCGGAGCTGCCGGAGAGAATGGTAGCTGCAAGGTAGATGTTATGCATCTTGAAGGGAGTTCCTCGAGTGAATGAATGTATGAGTAGGGCAGAGGTGGAGAAGCAAGCTTCTATAAAAGTACTTCAACCTCCACGGACAAGTGGTCAAAAATGAACGTCTAGAAGCTAGCTTCCAAAAATGAATGTAAGACACGGATAAAGAGAGTGTGAGTACGAAGGACAGGTGATCTTTCGCAGGGCTAGTATATGAGCAGGAAAGAAGTGTCTAATATACAAGCCTTGTCCCGAGGCTGCTTGTCTTTGAGGTGGGTCGTGATCCTGCGAGCTAGTTTTCGACATCATGAAACGCGCCACTGCGTGGAGATCATTTGCGCACTGCCCACGAGGAAATTATTCGCAATGCCGAGTGCGCCGGAAGAACGCAAACAATCCGATAAGGCAGACTGAGTGCAGAAATTACGACATGAGGAGAAATCTGTAAGTGCAGTGCTCACGCCGCTATCAAGCGTGTATATTGCATAGCGTTAGGCGATGGTGTTCAAGACGTTTGGACCGTTCGCCAGGTTGGGAAATAGATGCAATGGCCCAAGCGCGAGTCCTAACCCGGGTGTTTCGCCCACGCGATCTGGGTAAGGGAGGCCAAATAGATGAACAAACTATACCTTTCCTGGTCAGTATTCTAGATTAAGAGTCCAAGCCCACCGGTTGTAGTCATGCGGCGTCAGTTAACAGCCGGGGGCGTCGAAGCAACCACAAGCCTGTGTTCACATGATGAAACTTGTGGCGTGGTCCATTTGTTCATTTCCCCAGATTAAGAAACATTCCTTCAGGAAGTCTACCGCTGCCTAGAAGCAAATCATCGGTTAAGCTACACCCAAGCGAAGGCTAACGGCGCGGCGATGAGCTTCAAGCTCTTCGACACGTGCGAGCTCCATTACCGCTGGACCGACATTCTGAAGACCTTCCTTGGTTAGATGAGCACTGGTGATGTGCTTGACATAAGATGCCAAGTTGACGCCAGAGTATTGTTTCGCGTATCCATAGGTGGCTGTGACGTTGTCAGCTTTCCCATGTTCTTCTGATTTAGACTGAGTGGACAACTTACGAAGAGAGTGGTTCACACCAGCGGAATAGTCACCAACACTCTCAGGCGTCCACTCTCCGATGAAAACACTACCAGCGTTCTCGACCATATCGACCACTTTCTCGGCTTTGGCGACTTGGAGAATCAGATGCTCTGGCGCGTACTGGTTGCTCAAGACCATTGCTTCTTCGATTGACCCAACAGCAAGAGTGAGCGAATGCTCAATTGCCCCTCGTACAATGTCTACGCGAGGCAGTGCATTCGCTTGCTTGTGCAGCTCATCTTCAATTGCAGCCAATTGCGTCTCGTTCAGTCCGACCGCGATACATATCACCTGCGAGTCGACGCCGTGCTCGGCTTGACTCAGCAGATCTGAGGCGACAAATGCTGGGTTGGCAGATGCGTCTGCAATGACCAACACCTCGCTGGGACCAGCAGGCATATCGATACTTACACCAGCATTGGTGTCATTGGAGACGTGCATCTTTGCGGCGGTCACGAACTGGTTGCCTGGTCCTAGAATCTTATCGACCTTCGAGACACTTTCGGTACCGTACGCCATCGCGGCAACGGCTTGCGCACCACCGGCTAAGACAATCATCTCAGCACCGACCTTGTGTGCGGCGTAGACTACCTCGGGTGTCACTCTGCCGTTCGATCGTGGTGGCGTTGCAAGAACGATCTTCTTACAGCCGGCGACCATGGCGGGTACACCAAGCATGAGCGCGGTGGATGGAAGAACAGCAGTACCACCGGGTACATATAGGCCGACTCGTTCGATCGGACGAGCAAATCTTGAACAGACCACACCAGGCATTGTTTCTACTACGAGCGGCTTCTCCTCTCTCTGCGCAGCGTGGAACTTGCGGATGTTCTCGAACGAGATGTCGATCGCTTTCGCTGTCTCGGGTGCCAATTGCATGAGTTCTGGAGGAAACGGTGCTCGTAAAACAGGAGATGTTAATGATGTTGCCTTTTCAAACTTGTGTGTGTACTCGAGAAGGGCTGCATCGCCACGCGTCCTCACGGCGTCGATAATGGGCTTGCAAATCCCAATGATCTTCTCGGTTGACTTCTGTGACGGCCGCTGTAGTGCGGCTGCGATTGTTTCTGGAGTCTCTTGCGAGGTGACATACCGCCTCATTGCGATACGTCCATTCTTCGTGCCAGCCGGATCCTCCTTGTTCTTTGGTATCGATGCAGCCTCTTTGAGACTCTCTTGTGACACACCATTAGTGGTGCCATTTGTTGCTCCAGAGCGGGCCGCGGCTTGTGCTGCGAATGCAGGTTTCGCATCGCCCTGTCGTCGCTTGACTTTGATACTTTTTGCGTCGAGATTCCTCTCCACATCCTCCAGCGTCACACCCGCAGCCACACACTTTGTTAAGGCAAAGTAAAACAGGTCCGCAGCCTCGAATGCAATGTGCTCCTTCGATGTCGCGTCGCAAAGCTCAGTAGCTTCCTCAAGTATTTTCGCCCGCAGTAGTTGTTCGTCGCTGAACAGTCGTGCAGTGTATGAGCCTTGTGGAGCTGACTCTTTCCGACCCTGAAGCGTCTTTTGTAGCTTCGACAGACCGCGATACTGCCCGAAGCATGTTGGTGTAGCCAAATGACAGAAGCCTCTGCCCTTCTGCCTCACGACGAACTGCAAACAGTCGCTATCGCAGTCCAATGACATCGATACCAGCTCCTGTATATCGCCGCTGCTCTCGCCTTTATACCACAATCCTCGCTTGCGGCTCTGATAGACGCCTCTGCCAGTCTTCAGACTTTCTGCTACGCTTTCCTCGCTGCTGTAGACTAATCCCAGCGCGATGCCTCGTTCGTCGGTCACGAGCGTTGTGAAGAGTCCGTCGGGTCGATCGCTTGTCGCGTTGGCCATGACGAGCTTTGCGACGCTTATCGCGCTCAGCTCCTTCTGTGCATCGACAGTGAGGCCCGTGGCAGGTATGATTGGTATTGCTGACAGCTTCGATAGCTTGACTACATCCTCCAACTTTGGTGTCGCGTACGAAATGAAGACGTTGGGCCGATCTGTGCCATATTCCTTCAGCCATGCCTCGATCAAATCAACATCGCCCACTTGGTGCGCGTAAATGTCGACGGAGGTGCCCGAAATGGAGTCTATAATCTCCTCCCGGGTGTTTCCTGGCAGACATAGTACGATTCTGTCCTGGTCGATGTCCAGTGCCTTTAGAGTATCAAGTTGCTGAAGAGTCACAAAGACCTTGGCAGCACCGGCGTCGAGGAGAGAGAGGATGTCGTCGGGCGAAGTAAGCGATGCGACGCCTAGATAGTTCGTGTAGCGGCCTACAGACTGTTGGAGGTGTGCGAGGGCTTGATCGACCTTGTCGTCGGTGACTCGAACGAAGACATTGCTGATAAACGACAGCGTCTGTTGGTCAAGACCCTGCGAAGAAGTGGTGTATTCGTCTAGATCAATTGCTGCAACTATATTTGGTGCCATGATTATAATATTTTTGAGGCACTGCAGTTCCTGGAGATTCGTAGAATGAGTCGTCAAAAAAGTTCAAGACATCCCGCTGTCGCGCAATCGCGGGGCCTGACTAGTGCCGCAATCGGTTGATGACGCAGATCATCGGACTTAGCACCGCCAAAGAAGAGTAAAACGCACAATTTTGTTTAGCTTGGAAATTTTCCTCTGGTTCGAAGACTATATTATCGAAGTTGTTAGAAAAGCAGATTGTTAAAGATATGCACTGCTGGAAATGCGCCGAAGCATGTATTCCAAGGTTCTCGGGCTTGTACTTGTTGCAAAGAAGCTTGAAGCTTGATCATTACTCAATTATCATTACTACTTGATCTCATAAAATCAAGGTCTACCGTAAACATTCTTCTGGAGACGAGTGTTACGGACGTTGTTGCAAGAAACAAACACAGAACACCGCTTATGCATCGCTAATTGCAGCAAAACCTTCAACTTCCAAGTCGCAAGTCACACTGCATGCGCACCCTCGACTTCCCTTACTGTCTTGTACATTTCACTCTTCAGCCACGTACCAAGCATGTCATAGAGGAACTTGCACTGCTCCGAAGAGCCGTCACCTCTCCAGTTTGCAAGTGCATCGACCAGCTGTCCGCAATTCTTTAGCTCTTGAAGCACAACTTGCTTCCTGCGCCTTTGCTGTTCGACGGCTTCGTAGTGGTACGCATCGAAGTGTAGCGGTTGAAAGCTCATGCTGTAGGTACCCTGGCTCTGGGAAGTTCGCGGAGACGGGAAGGCAGACGAAGCAGCGGAAACTGGCGTGGTGATGAATGACGAAGGTCCATTTGGAGACGTGGCGGTATTAGCGCCAGCGGCGATTCGGTACCACGTGAGAATTTTCGATGCGATACTAGAGTACAGCATGGCGAGGTGTGGGTCCGATGAGCAAGAGCACTTGAGCAGCTGCTGAACGGACTGTATTGCAAGCCTCGCTATTGACAAGACGTTGTCCAGATCTTTGCACTCCATGCTTGAGTAGGTCGTCGTAGCATCAGAACCGAGGACGCTGAGGCTACCAAGAGTAGAGTATGCGAGCGTATAGCAGGAGTGGGAGGGAGGTATGACGACATTGACCCCGATAGGGTCATAGCTGTCGATGCGATTGTCCTTTGAGAAACTCTGGGTTGATTGCTCGGAGCCAGGATGGTAAGGAATTGAGCTCTGCTCCTGATCTACATAGTGCAGATGGCCGACCGAGTCATCTCTAGCGAAGTCTGTCGGGAGTGGTGTGCTCGGAAAGTCGAATTGGCCCGATTGTGCCTTTGCAAATGGGTCTCGGAACGAAAGCTCTGACCCAGCAGCTTGCATTTGCTCTGCATCGAATTGCGAGGCTGGCAAGAGCATGTCGTCCATGAACCCGAGGTCTGGCGTCGATTCCATATAGAATGGCTCAGGCGTCATCTCAAAGTCGAAGTCAGGTGTGCCAGGCAAGCTTGGTGTAGGTGACCAGTTGGACGACCAATTCGACGTGGTCTCATATTCTAACAAAGGCTGGAGTGTTGGTTCGGTGCGAAGCCTGAATTTGCCAAACTCTCTGCCGTCTGGTGACGGGCGCTGCTTGGAGGCCTTGATGAAAGGTGTGCCGTCTGGATTTCTCTTTCTCGTTCGACCAGGCTTGCCATGCTTCCTTGAGACACCGTACACGCATTGCATGCCATTGGCAGAGCATCTCGTGCAGATAGGGCGATTCTTGCTACACTTGACCTTTGAAGCCGCACAAGCGTCGCAAGAAGCCCGGAGTTTGAGCTTGCGGTCTTTGCTAGATGTGGGCTTGGGCGCCGAAGTTGGTGTTGCGAGCGTTGGCGTCGATTTGCTTCGAATAGGTGTCGAGCTGTGGAGGGTCATCGGAGATTGCCATTGCGTGGGCTGTGCCGTATAAGACATGATGAAGGTAGTGCATTCAGCGAAATGTCTGTTCGTTACTTTCCTAAAAGATATGTTCTTCGTCGACAATGCGTGAACGTCGGGACATGAGGTCTTCTGCCGTTATATATGGTGTCGCAAATACACCTTTTTCCTTACAGTCCACAGTCTAGGGTGAGACTGTGTGCAGTCAGCGCCGACTGCATCACTACCACGTTTAGCGGGTAACCCGCATGTCTCAGCCCTCGCGCCGTCAAGCCATTGCATGCTTCCGCGAACGTTTTCGATCCCCGAAGAAGACATTTCGTCAATACAGCGAATGAAAGGGAGTCCGTAGGGCTAGCATGCTTGTGTTCACCTGCAGCCATGCCTTGTGGTGGCGCACCACTAGCGTGGAAGCTCTCTCGATGCTGAATCCCCGTGGGCATACTTTTGAGCGCGGGACGATGTCTGTGCGCTGCATTTGTGAGTAAGAGAGGTACACTAAATTCTAGTTGGTCAAAGAGGAGCCTGTACTGGGTGCATGAGGGTGCGTGAAGCCAATGGGAAAGGCAGTGTAGAAGGGGGCGGTGCCAGCCTCTCAATGAGCTGACTGAGCCCACAACACACTATCTAGGCTAGTCCTTTTCGCACACGTATACACATCGGAGACAAGAAAGCTTCGTGCAGATGTAAAGATTCACGAGTGGGTCGCAAAAGTATTTCGCGGTGATGAAATTGTGTGATGAGAGGTGGAAGGAAAGGTCGCGGTTCGTGCTTTCTCGCGAAGCTTTCCCCACCACCGCTCGCTCCCTCCAACTACCCTTCCCAAGCACAACTGAACTCCTACGATCCCCATCACGTCGAACGTCACTGTGGCCGCTCTACCCAGTGACGAACTTACACTAGCTAACGTCAAGTAGCAAGCATCCTACACTTGCCTGCGCCATGTTTCCAAACTTAGCCCCCGCTTAAGTTCGTGACAGCCTTCTATGCAGCCACACTACACCGGCTGCTCGTTTACACGTCAGGCGTACCGTTGTCCTGCAGACAAAAGGATGTAGCGAAGAACCCGAGCCGGTCACCCACGTGCGAGAACAGTATTGTCCACACACTTCGCGATCCATACACTCGGGTCGGTCGGCCCCAAAATAACCCTACCCTAGTTTACATGTTGTAGGTACATGTTACCGACATGTCGCTGATGCATTCAACCAATAGTCAAAATTTGTCTACTCACTTGCGAGCCTGTCCCAGTGCGCCGGAAGGGTGAAGAGCGGAGCAGCATGCGGCTCTTCAGTCTCCTTCCACACATGCGTGTCTTCCGGACCAAGCCTGGCGATCACTGTCAATCTCTAGGAAGATCTATGTGAGGAGGTCATTCCGGTCCCTAAGGACTTGCCAATGTCCGCCTGCCATCACTAGTTAACCATGATCTGGACAAAACAATGCACTTCACGGCTTTGCTCGCAGCCTGAGGTATGGGTTTGGGCCTCCGCGAGATGGCAACACTCTTTCACTCAGGTAGTCGGCTGCAGCTGCTTTGAGTATCACCACCGAGTCTCACGGAATGAGAAGGATAGCTACTGTATAGCCCCCATCTTCCCGATGGCCTCTCGTCCTCTTTGTCTGGCGTTTCTTCTTCATAATGAGAAAGATTCGAACGATATGGTCAGATTGAGGTCTCTCTATTCGGTCACGTCTCATCAAAACGGGATAGTTATCCGCTCCACACTTGACACTATCGAACGGACTACGTCTTGGCCCTCCGCGAACTTTCTTGTCGGATCATCTCTGCATAAGGCCTTTTGGTTCATGCCGTTTTTCCAGATCGGTATAACAGTCGGTCTCTTCTTGTCATAGTGTGGAGGCTACGTCGTTGTTCGTTGTATTATGTAAGTTCCAGAAGGATGACTTCGCCCCAATAGAAGCGGGAACGTTGACTGTGTAAGCTGACTCTCTCTTTTCATTCGCTTTTATCCCAGTCGATCGGCTGCAAGTACCGGCAGGTCTTTCCTCCCATCTTTTCGCACCTTTCCACTATCACATTGCTTTTTCCCACGACTCATCCTGAAGTGGAGGCTTTCCCATTCAAACCTTGGTCAATCCAGTCAGGGCTTCCCCATCTGTGATGGAATGTGCATGGCAACTGCATTGCGCTGCACTTCGTAAGCGAGGCCCCAACAACCATTCGCTCGTTTGTCCAGCCTAGCGAGCTGCTGCAGCCACCATGGGGAGAGTCTTTGAAACACAGCCTCCAATTGCCATGTTCGACGCCGAAAACGTGGTTTCCACGTGGTGTAAGCCATGTTGCTATTTGAAAAGCAACAACATCGTTTCCTACAGGAAGACAGTCGTGTACAGCTACCCGGTTGCTGGGTAAGATTACAACGCGGTATGGCGGCATCGCGGAAGACGCAGATCTGGTAGAGCATGGTAAGTCCTGGGGCAGTGCTGCAGGTACGCGATGCAGGTCCCAGTAATAGCATACGGAGCTATCGAAACCAACTGATACAACTATGTAGCGATGCTATTGAACCCGAGTTGGCGTCATTTGCTGTGGATGGTGGGGCGGGATCACTGTGTGGTATCATCGTTCGATCCGATAAGAGTGCGGCGCCGTGAACCTGGCATCGATTGTCGAGACGATCTCGAGGGAAGACGGATCGGACCCAAATCAAACGTACGATGAATCGAACGATCGTTGCACGCAAAACCTCAAACATGGGTTGAGAAACAGCTCCAAATTCGAAGGATAGAACGCCGATGACGATTTATAGCAATGTAATGGTCAGAGACGGATGTCGGGGTCCTAACTGTACACGATGGTGGACGCCTGCTGCGCAATCGTTACTTTAGTAAGTCGAAACGAGTGGATGACCAAGATCTCGTAGAGGGCCTGGTGCGTAGTGGAAGGGCAACAACGACAGGAGGTCTTCTACTGCAGGCCACAACGGTCGACATGTGGCTGCAAATTAGCTCAAAGAATATCTTCGTAACAGCATAAGGCAGAAAGGGATTGTCAGAGAAGCAAGGACGCCTTCATGATGACCTGGAGCAAACGTGTGGTAAAAGTATGGGCCTCCTGTATACAGCCAGTCAGGGCAATGCGATCATTGCGAGAAGTCTGGAAGCCCTCATCGTAGACGATGAAGAGTACTCAGACACTCATTAGATCGGGCTGATCCTACTACATGTTGAACTCGCCGCCCTGCGAGGTCCCATACCGCGGGAGTAACCACCCACCACTTCAAGCTCCTCTCAGGAGCGGCACTTCGAGTACCTGGTAAGACCCAAACTTCCATTACAACCGAGCGATCGACACTCACCTCCTGCAGCTTTAGCCGATAGACAAGGGAATCACTTCAGACAACAGACTAGCCACACAGCCAGGTCTGACGGACACCGACCCTAGAATGACCCCGTCTGGATCAACGGGCATGATATCACTACGATGAAACGAGTCCAGACTGTCTTCTGCGGGACGAACCGTCTGTACCCGGGCGAAAGTATGCAGGACCGACCGCATGAACAACCATCTATCTCTCGACGGGTCATACGTCTACTCTCCATCCGTTATCACTCACCTAATCAGGACATACAAGCGTCACTCGGTCTATTCCTTACATCTCTTCATGATTCGACCTTCTTCAGTGGGCGCACACCACACTTCCCGGCATATACTCTGAAACTACAAGCCCGTCTCGATGGCGTCGTGAGGACTCAAGCTTTCGATGATACCGAGCGATCAACACTTACAGTCTTCATATTGTTAGTGTAGCTAATAGATAGCTTGCTACTCGAGCGAAGAAGATGCACGTATGGATGCGAGTACCATCACCGGTCCCGCCAATTTCGTAGCGACCATTCTTAAAGCAAGGGCACACCGGAAGCGAAAAAATGAAAGACCATTGTTGCGACTATGAACCATCCTCATCATGCTCTCCACTCACTAGGAAATTCGCTCCGCTAGATGCGCATCATTGCGAAGCCAATTGGCATGCACATAGTTGGAGAGACAATCTTGCACTGTGTGCAAAAACGTCACTATCAATCCACCCTTCGGGGCATGCCAGTGTATCTCAGTGCGAGAACAACCACGTGTCCAAATCGTGAAGTAGAGAAATATGTGCAACCACACAAGGTCCGCCCCAACACATATCAGTGGCGTAGCGTAGCATCACTTTCCAATGCTCATGCATCAAGCAAGGGCTCCGAGTATCCGTTGTCCACGTAGAAAAATACAATAAACC
>Ga0265797_10006524_pt1 | contig 16406 bp, 14 predicted proteins | sample P2T30metagenome_FD_192433 | JGI IMG/M metagenome (GOLD analysis project Ga0265797, IMG submission 192433) | Plant litter microbial communities from East Loma Ridge, Irvine, California - P2 T30 | ecosystem: Environmental > Terrestrial > Plant litter > Unclassified | place: USA: California... | reverse complement strand
TTGCACCAAGCAATTGTGCCTTCCAGCGCGTCAAGCACAGCAGCAAAATGAGTGCACTCATTTGTCGTCGGATACTTCCTCACCAGCTCGACGATATCATCAACCGTAGGCAAGAGCGCAGAAGAGTCGACTGAAGCCTCCAGGCCGCTGCCACCGCTGTCTCGCAATGCTTTCGCTTGGCGACGAAGCAGGCTGCGGTAGTTCTTCTCGGCGCACATCCTGCGCTCGTTGGCATCCTGGAGCAATTCTTCAAGAGCTGTCGCAGACGGAGATGGCGCCTTCTTGGTGGTCTTCAAACTTTTACCTGATGGGTTCGTGATGGCCTTCTTCTCGGCATTGTCATCGACATCAGCGTTCGTCACGACGATAAACTTGCTGCTGGACATCTGCCTTGCCGTCACCAGATCTTTCTCGATGCTCTTCGTCTCGCGCCCGGAAGAAAAGCATAGATAGCACGCTGTCGACAAAAAAGGTCCGTCGCGGCAAGAGAAATTCTCAACGATATCTGCGTACGAGGGCAGAGTCAAATTAGTCCCACCCCGACATGCGGACATATTTTGCGGGAGCAGATAGCCCCGAAAGATGCTACTGATACTCCTTCGCCACCCCAGAAACACAAGCAAGAGATGCCCGTAATACCTCAGATCCGCCATCCAGCTGCCAGATCCGTCATGCACAGCCCTGAAGTTCAAACTCAGACTCAGATCCCTCCGCACCCCAGTCAAAACCCCCCAAAAACCGGCGTACGTGATACTGCTCGCTACGACTTCACCTTCAGGCTCGAGGATGAAATCTAGAATCACGAGGATTCGGCGCAGAGAGGGCATGCCCCAGTCGAGGTTGCGGAAATGAACCATTTTGGTGCCGGAGGGTTGGGAAGCTTGTGAGGAGGAGGAGGGAGAAGGATCCCGCACGGCTGCTCCGCCGGATGAACAGCCCATGAGGAGGTCTAGGACGACGTTGAAGGCTATGAGGAGGTATTTGGGGATGGAGGTTGCGTTGAAGATGCCCTGAATTGTGCCTCACGCACTACAAATCAGCAAGATGCGCATTCCATTCGTAGTTCGAAGAATCGCGCTCTCGTGTGCCGCTTGGAGGTTGGTGATGATGAGCGTCTGAGATCACAGGGCCAGTAGACAGATGCATGTAGACAGAATAGGCATACTCACATCCAACTCCCCATCCTCCTCCCCATCATAAACCCGCCACAGCAGAGCCCACGCTACCCAGTTTAACACCACGCTCGGCAGCCAGGGTAAGAAACCACCCACTACCTCATCGAAAAGAAACTGCGGACCTCGCATCTCGTCCCGTAGAGCATGGCAGACTTCGGCGTAGCGCTGGGAGGGTGGGAGGCTGAGGTTGATTGTGAAGCGAGGGGGAGATAGCGGGGGGTTCTCTGTTAATCTTGAGGGCTGAGATTGATGGGTAGAGCGGAATTTTAGGCGACGGCGACGTGGTATTGCTGTGGTTGTCATTGGGGAGCTGAGTGGTGGTGGCTTTGAAGTTGGGGTTTCGCCGCTTCCTCCTTTGGGCAATGAGTTGGTTTGGGTGCGTGTTATGGGTGGCATGGTGATGTTGTGAGCCAAGCTGGGTGCAGGGGATTGATTGTTCGATCGGGCAGAGTAACGAGGCTCTTCGCCATGAATTGGGGAAGTTGGTGACCGGTAGCTATGTGGAGTGAGGTACATTTGTAAAGTGACTGCATGCATGTCGGAAGTTGTCTCCGATTGGCTCGCCTGTGGTCATCGATGCAATGCAACATAGAGCCATCACCGCGACAAAGAATTGCATCAACAAAGAATTCCACGGACACGGCGATCTTGGGAACGAGACCTTGAAACTAGGAAGCTTTTGCGGCTGTCTTGAACACAGTAAACAGTCGAGACAAACCGGTAATCGCCACTCGGGGTTTCGTAACTTTTGATTCCGGCATTATAGAGAACTCTCTGCAATTGAGAGAATAGGGAAGGACTGTTTCTGCGGTGTTTGTAAAGTGGCATAGACATTAGCATAGCAAACAAACTATATCCTCCGTGTATATGTACAGGACAACTATCCTATTAGTCGCACCAAACTCCCGTCATTTCACAACTAGCAGTCAAGCACACTACTCATCCACCGTCATGCGGGAATTTGTGGAAGAAAACCTACTTCCCGGGACAAATGTGATTGTGAGTTGGTCCGTCTTCTGTACAACACTAAGAGAATTTCTTAGAAACTAAGTAAAGCTTTTGCCTCTCGGAAACGGATTCTCCGATTTGATGACGAGTTTGCTCAACTTATCTGCAGCTTTCTCTATCTTAGCGTCGTCTCGTGGCGGAAGGCGAGCTGCAGTCGCGGGACTTGCGTCTGGGTCTGGCTTCTCTATTGAGGGAATTGTGGATGTTGAGGTGTCTACGAGTTTCTCCATCGGGTTGGTCATTGGCTTTGACGTCGGGGTCGGCATTGGTGTTGTTGTGTTGCTGATGTCAGTAGGCTGGGGATCGCCATTCGGGGTCTCATCAGGCTGTGGTTGAACTGTCTCAGGAGGGCTACCCTTGGAGTCGTCGACAACAGGCTGTGGGCTCTCAGCAGGCTTGGGCGGAGTGACTGCGGCTGGAGGTTGTGTCGCTGGACTTTGATCAGGTTCCATAGTAACTGGCGTTTGGATGACTGGTGCCTGTACAGGTGGATCGATAGGTTGAGGCGCAACGACTGGCAGCCCGGTCTGCCCCGGACGCTGCCGCAAAGCTGCATGATGGAAGTCGCCAGGGCCCCCAGCGGCATATAGGTCGGGATCGTTGGTTGTGTTGGCCTTCACGGCACGGTCATACAGACGAGTCAGTCTCGCGACTTCGCTGCGTACGGTGACCAGCTCATCAGTGTCGATAGCATCGTAGCCGTGCACGCCACTGGAGATTCCAAGCCACATCACTGCGGAAGACTCAATCTCATCGACGACACGATCTAGGTCGTCGCGGAACATCCTGGCTCGTAGGGGCTGGCCTCGAGACTTGAGGAAGGCAATCACCCCGGCAATAATCGTGTTGAGGGCGCCGAAGACGGTGATGAGTACTCGACTGCTGTCGCTTGCGCCCAGGCCTGTGAGAGCAGCCCCAAGCACGACCTGTGAAAGGAGAAGACCATTTGTCAGTGTCGCAGTGAGGGCATAGATGTACGACTGGTTCCGACGACGTTGAACAGCGCGTGCATACAAAGACTGAGGATGGGGGACATGCTGTTGGCCTGGCGGAAGAGTATGCGGTGTGACGCCCATCAGGTTGCAGAATTGGTTATGGTGGTCGATCGCGTTTCCATTGGAAGGACTCTGTTGGTTCGTGTAGTTGGCATAGTTTTGAAGCAATGGAGACCGCTCCTCCATTGTGGACGAATATGACCTCTCTCCACGCATGATCGATATGTCGCCGCCGTCGACGTGGCTTGTTGGCAAAAGGTCTCTCCGATAGAAAAAACACGCCAGGCGCCTTGAGACTATAACAGCCAGACTCCCGTCCACGCCTCACCCGACCACAGAATTCGCCGTATTCAGCACTCGTAAGTGAAAAGGAAGAAGAACTCAGAGACACTCGTCTAGCAAGGGGGATTGCCTTTTGCCCTGCGCGATCTTCGGATCTGATCTCCGAAGTCTGGAGTTCGCCGTGGTCCAGCCGCCGACGCTATGGCCATTTCGTTTTCTTCCATCTTGCCGACCTTTTTTCTTCCTTTCTCTGAACATCACGTCTAACAATCTCAGCATGCTCGATATCGGGAGAAGGAAAACGACTGCCGTCGACTTCTGTTCACGGAACTGCATCAACTTGTCGGCTTCAAGTTAAGATTCCTCGTTGTTCAGAAACATGCGGCCTGATGCTCCCTCGGTCGGGCGCCTCGTTGATTGCTTTTCCAGTTTTGGTCAATATGAATTGACAAATGACAGTTGCTTCACCTTCCCACTAAGGAAGCGTGGCGCAATGGCTAGCGCATCGGTTTTCGGTTCCGGATTACATCCAACGACCAACACGCCGAAGGTTGTCGGTTCGAGTCCGGCCGCTTTCGTTTTGTAATTTTGCTTCCCTGATGGTTTCAGGGTTTCTTTTGGACTCCTCGGATCACTTTGAGCGACTTCACGGACCTCCAATCGATCCAAAACGACTGATGTCGGCAGTCCGAATTCGACGGCATCCAATCAAAGGCTGAGCAATCTGGCTGGGTGAGTTGCAGCCCAAAGTAGGCTCAAGGGAATTGTCAACAAGAGGTGAATTCCCCATCCAGGCATCGACGGAGGGTACCAGTTCTGTTACAACGTGCAAGCAACGTCGAAAGTAGGCAAAAGTCATACATTGCTAGTGTTTCTCATTCGACATATCTTGGAACTCGCCATCTGAACTACACTGGCAGACTGTGGCAGTCTCTTCCTACCGATTCCATGAGCTCTTCGCGCCAGTGTTCTGCCACTTCCTGTCGTGCGACGCTTACGGGATCCGTCGTTCCAAGCGTAATAAGTGAGTTTGCAGCACAGAGCTCCATGAGGTTGCTCGCAGACTGTCGTCGATCGATGGCATGCAACGACACTGCGAGTCCGGCCATGATATCAAGCGTATCTTCATGCTCAGACCCAGACACCCTCTTCCTTGTCTCAAATGCCTCTGATTCCAGCTCTATCGCTCTGTCGTACAACCCTTGTTCGTGATACATAGAGGCAAAATTATTCATGCTCCAAAGCGTATCCGGATGCTCAGATCCGAGCACTTTCCTTCGCATCTCGAGTGCCTGTGCTGACAGCGGTACCGCTTTATCATACGATTTGTGCAGCTTGAACGCCTGTGCTAGAATTGCCATGGTGAAGAGTGTGCTTGGATGCTCAGTTCCGAGCAACTCCACTTTGTTCTTGAGAGCTATCGTATTAAGCGCAATTGCTTTCTCCGATAGTCCCAGATCCATGTACGTCATGGCGAGAAAATCCATAGCATCCAAAGTGTTGATGTAATTGGGACCACGGGACCTATCCCTCGCTCTAAGAACCCGTTCGCCCAAATCTGCTGCTCTGCCGTAGAGCTTTTGACATCGGTATGTCTCGGCGAGACGAGACATGCTAATTAGCGTCTCATGATGCTAATCTCCTAGTAATCGCCCCATCGTTTCGACGACCTCGAGCAGGAGAACCTCTGCTTCGTTCAAACGCCCTTGCGTTCTGTGTGAAATAGCAAGAATGCCTATGCACCTTGCTATGATGGCCGTGTCTTCGCCATGCATCTTTTCGCTGATTGCCACTAGTTGGGCCTGCAAACGTCCCGCAGTGTCTGACAATTTATCTCGTGACGTGACGTCTGCCAAAAACATCATACTACGAAATGCCAACCAGCTTTCCCGGCCGTTGAGTCTAACGAGCTCATTGAACGACAAAGTAGCCATTGTCCGCGCGTCATCTTCTAGACCTCTTTCCCAGGCGTTGTGTCCGCACTCAAAGAGCAAACAGGCCCAGGTCTTCGATCGGTCCTGTCTTCTTGGCTTCAGACTTTGGGCGACTTTGACGTGCGGGTATAAGGCTGCGCAAACGGGCCAATTTTTAAGATCTCTGTCTTTCGGGGAGGCTTCGTAAAGGATATGGATGAAGCGCTCATTCCATGAGTCCTCTTCCGAGCGTGCTTGGAGCCATTTCCTTGTGACGAACTGCACCAGATTGTGCATCGTGAATGTATCCAAAGCAGTTGCTGTGATGAGCGAATAGCTTCGGAGCTTTTTGATGTCGAGTCTGAAGTCTTCGGCAGTGATCGTGAGCGTAGGTCCATCTGCGCTGCCCCAGCCCGACGTTTCACGCTGACGGAGTAATATCTCTGGGATAGACTGTCGATCGCAAAAGCTCATTAGAGAAAGTAGATCGGCGGCTGAAGGTCGGACTTTGCGGATCTGATTGAACGAGATTTGCCATGTTGAGATGATGGAGTTGGTCGCTTCTCTGTCGCGCCGGAGATCTCCGTCGTCGAGATTGAGCAAACTGGATTTGGCGCTGTCGCTTTCCACAAGCATCTTCAGATACTGCTGAACAGAGCATCGAGGCCATTCTTCGTTGATGTAACCTGCCGCTTGATTGATAGCAAGGGGCATGAAGTCGAGAGCGGTGGCGAGCTCAAGTGCTTCTTCTAGGGTGTGTTCGCAATCCAGCTTCTTTTCCAACAGCTCCACGGCATGCTCTGCGCCCATAGGTTCGACGACGATTATGGATTTCCTCTCCACAATTTTTGAAGCTGCCTCTGTGGTTCTCGATGTAAGAAGAATGGACCCATGGGTTGAAGTGGGTAAGTAGTCCAGGATGCGATCCTGGTGCGTGGCGTTTGGAGCAGCCGAAGGATGTTCAAGCAGGTATTGCGCATCATCAACGTTGTCCAGGATTAGCAGCCACTTGCCATGCCTGCTGTCCTGAAGCCAACTGCGCAGAAGTTGGAACACGTTGGCTGCCGAATCTGTTCTTCCGGGCACGTTCAAATCGTCCAGGGTTTTGCGAATGCTCTGCTGGAGACGTGTGGCGCTGCTGGCGTGCAGCCATAGCACCCATGTTGATGTTGATGAGGAGTCGTCCCTCACCTCGTAGGCGTAGTCGATAGCCAATTGTGACTTGCCGACACCACCAAGTCCCACAAGCGCAACCCTCGCTCCAGGTACTAAAAACTTCGAGTGAATTTGGTCGATGAGCGGACCGCGGCGGACATAATTGGGGTCTCGTGGGAAAGGAACAGTGGACAAAAGATCAGGTGTGGTTTCTGCAATAGTAGTCAAGAGTATCGTCAGAAAATAAACTCAGGTCAAACTCAACATCTCCCTCGCCTGCACTGTGATGAGATGTTGCTACAACGCAAACTTACCTCTCGGATTCACCGAGTCTCCAAAGATGACATCCCTACCAGCATTTCCCACGAATGTCTGACCGTTGGGCCCGGTGTATACGTCGCCAATCCGTTGTGTCCGTGGTCCTTCGGCCATCGGAACAATGCTGAATTTTGCGTCTGTCTTGTCTGTTTGCCGCGAAAGGTGGAGTTTGGCGGAAAAAGAGCTGGTGGTCACCTTGGACGAGAAGGCTGAGATTTGAGAGGTGTCTGAGCAAGCCTGTGACGTTCCCCAGCCTCGCGATCCTTGGCGCCTGAGTAGCATGCGTTCCGGGATGTCCCGATGCGAAGCTGGACGGCGTATGGTTGTTGCGTGGTTGATCAAAAGTTGTGTCGTGATCATCGCGACACATGAATACGACGAAGCTGCTCGAAGACCGGACTTGGCCTAGAGACATCAGGTCGACTGACCGTTCAGCCGGGAGCTATAGCTTTGTGCATGCATTGCCAAGATGGCTTATGACCTTGCTGCTGGGTGGTGTGTTATCGTGCTTGCATCGAAGGTCGTGTTGGTGGCGGCTTCGCTGTCTTCTTGCGAGTGACCCATACGAACCGAGTCGAAGCCCATCTCCTGTACAGATGCACCTCATCAAATCATCGTGTGGTCAAACATCATGGCGGCCGGCCTGGGTCAGGATGGTAGGGCCTAAGGGCCCCTTCGGAATGTCAGCGCGCCTAATCGGTGGCGTTTTTTGACCAATGAAGACTTGTGGCTGATGGAATGCAGAATACAGTCAGTACTGCGGCAGGCTTCATAGGCACAGGGCCATTCAGGCGATCGTACGCGCTTTAGCCTGGCATTGATGGTAGAGACAGGGTCCCTTGGGTACAAAATTACCAGGGATGGCAGTCGCAATGATCTGGTCCTGGGGAAGTCTGATAGAATAGCAAAAGGAGTTATGCCAACTTCCTCTCACACAATCTTGTCGTGACTGAGATAGCCTTGGTCGGCCCAAAGGGTATGAAACAAGTCATCGTCGACGCCGTGTCAGAAAATTGAGGCACGTTCCTAAGCATCGTACCGACAGAGGATGTGAAAACATGTTCTGCACACCAAGAAAACAGTCAGCACCAGTCGGTCGACGAGGACGATCATTCCAGATCACTTCAATTGGGTATCAAAACCATCACCATCACCGATTTCTCCGTGTCAAAGTCCCCCGACCTCGCGCATGGCCAGCTAACTACTCCGCCTTCCCATGGGCTCATAAGGAAACGCCGCAGCCACACTCGCCATGACAATATACAACGCGGCGCAAATGTATATCGGCACCGGAGTCGCTGTATTCGCTCCCGTAGCAACGCCAGCGCTGACGATTCCCATGATCCTGTTCAAGCCGATGGAGATACCGTTGCCGGTGCCGCGATGGGCTGAAGGGAGGACTTCGGGGGTGTAGGCGTAGAGGGTGCCGTAGTAGATATTCTAAAACATACACATTAGTGGATTCCGAGCAGGGTCGGGGAGGATTGCCTCACCAAGCAAAAGCTAATCGCACACGTGAACCCAAGATTCTGCGCATTGTTCTTGACCTCAGTATACGCGAAAAAGAACGCCATGGTGATCAAGGCGCCTATGATCATCGTGCCTCGACGACCCCAGAAGTACTTGGATTTGCACATGAATCCTGCCAGAATGGGGCTGGGGATCGAGCTGAGGTTTGAAAGGGCGTAGTTGCGCCAGATCTCGCTGTCAGTGAGGCCGCCGAGTTGCGCGCCGCGAGTGCGGATGTAGATTGGGAGGAAGACGTTGAAGAGCGGGTAGGCGAGGCCGATTAGGAGCTGTTTGTCGAGGGTAATCAGTTCGTGCGCTCGCAGATGGGAGGGCTTTGCTGGAAAAGATGGCTTACCCAACTCGACCAGATCAGAGACGTGCTCAGACCCATTCTGCGCGTAGCGAAGAGACCTTTGATGTGCATGCCAACCTCTCCAAACGAGAACTTGCTCTTCCTCTTGCCATTGGCGGAAACAGAGCCTCTCCTGCCTTCGACCTCGCTCACGCCGCAAGCTTGCATCGTCTCAATCGTGAGAGAACATGGACGATTGTACTTCTTTGCAATCCACTGCAGTGTCTCAACAACCTCCTCGTCTTTTCCTTCGCCGACAAGATACTTGGGCGTCTCTTTCAATCGAATGACAGTGACGCGGGCAATTGACATGGCGAAGACTAGAGCTCCGCTTGCAAACCACACATAGCGCCAGCCGGGGTTCGTGTCCCAATTGCAAGGCTCGCCAGTGTCAGATTCGGGCCCAGCGCAGGAGAAGTTCGGCAAGAAAGCCCAGGCGAACAGCCTAGAGAAAATTGTCAGTGTACCCGCAGACATGAACGATGGTGCTTGAGAGTTACCCGGCGACAAGCTGACCTACACCCCACCAAGCTGCCATGAGAGTGAGGAGCCACTGGTACTTGGACGGTAGGTACTCCAAAAAGACGGCAGTGTCGAGGACCAGATTTCCGCCAGCACCGAAAGCGGAAATACAGACGAACACTCCGAGGACGATCCAATTCGGAGAGGCGCCAGCTACGATTGTGAAGATGCTGCTGATGAGCAATGAGTAGTTGAAGGCGTGTTTGCGGCCGATCACATCCGCGCCGAGACCCCAGAACAGGGCGCCCACGAGCATTCCGGTGTAGACAGCGATGGTGAGACCTGTAGTGAATGATGGCTCGAATTCGTAACCGGCGTATGTTGCGACGATGGACTGGAGGAGCAGGATGAGGGAGTCGACGGCGTAGCTGGTGAGCATGTTAGTGTTCTGTATTCCAAGATGACACGTTCAAATCCGCTTCTGCACGAGCACTGGCGCTGCTGCAGTCGAGAGAGACATCCCGGTAGCGCGAGAGCCTGCCAGAGACATTTCATGCGAATATGACCAAGTCCGCTAGCCGTGTCCAAAGCCGCCGTATGGTATTCCTCATCTACCACCATCGCAGCCAACGCCATGTCTTCCCTAGAATGACCGGATGACCAAGTCAACATACCCAAATCCATTCAGCACAAACAGCTTGACCTGGTATCCCGTGAACCCAATCTCATCAATCGCGTCGTTGACCAGTCGCATCTTCGCGTTCAGCACCGGGTCGATGCTCTCGAGATCCAGCAAGTCGCCTTTTTGTATGGAGTGGACATCGTTGACGTCGTCTATTCGCGAAGGGCTCGGTTCAAGGTGGTTTGGCGGGGTGGTCTTATCGTCTTTGAGCACTGAAGAAGCCATGGTCGCGAGTGGAGTTTCGAGGTGTTTGCGCTGTTGAATCCGATGTTCCTTGTATCCTTCTATATCCTGTCTCCCACAGTCCGCCAGTAGTGTCAACAAGAGCCTCGCACAAACAGGGGAAAAAAAAGAGCGCAAAGACTGGAAGAAAATGAACCTATCCTGGGCGTCGCAGATAAGCCGGTACTTGTGCTGCCATGGATGTTGCATCAATCCACTGGGCTGGACTCGCGTAGCACGCCCTGCACCTTGGGAGGTACCACGCCTCGATGTTCGCCGTATCAGAGGAAAGATAAACACGTGCGTGAGAGATGGACCTATGAGATGTCGGCGTGGCGTTGTCGATCATGGTCGCCGGCGTCTTGGTATGGAACTATGCGACTTCGGACGTGAAGACGAGATAGTCATGTGTATTCGTGGCACACTTGGTGTTAGACTCAGAAGATTTGAAAGGGCTTTGACATGCCCGCTGACGAGACTCAGTCGATGACCAACGATTGCGTTCTTGTGCAACCGCTATGATACGGCATGGTACAAACACAGAACCTTGGGAGATGTTTGCGGAGGAGATGAAGCTCCAGTTCGGAAACATGAGAGCGGGGGCCGCCCAGCCCTAAAATGGAAGGTTGGGGGACACGTGGGGGTAAGATCGGAATCGAAATCGGGATCCTTCTATCTGTTCTCGATATCAACCCTTGTTCTTCTCGATACCATGATATCGATCAAAGTCATGCCTTTGTCGACTGAACTGGCAATTGTTCGTCTAACGGGTCTTTCGCGTGAAACGCTTCCTTATGTCTGCTGACATCTAATCGTCCTGAACAACAAATGCCACCAGATTCGACTTTCTGTTCCTACGTCCCATGATTTCGTTGACTCGTTGCCAAGAAGTTGCCCGACCGTCTGTGGGATGCAAAAGACACTGCAGAACATGTTTGCGAACGACAGGCCATAGCCCCTTGAGAACAGGGACGGACATGTACATTAGCCAGCGAAACGGACCGGCGCTTTTACCGCGGCCGGAATCTTCGCATCTGTGCTTCACCGTTACGACTTGCTCAATCCACGCAACATCAACAGGACAAATAGGCAGACGGCGAACATGGCTCGCATGGATCGTATTACCGCAGCAGAGCTGGATGGCCGACTCCGAGAAAACGGGACCTCCATGGAGATGCCCTTGAACCCTCAATGCTGAGTTTGCAAAGCCAAAGAAACCCTATCTCGCTGTGTTGGTTGCGGTGTAGTCTTCTACTGCGGCCGGGATCATCAAAGCAGCCATTGGTCCAAGCACAAAAAGGCGTGCAACTTCATCAAGACGACCAAGAACAAGCTTGATGCTGAGACAAAGACACTTAACACCAAACCAGGCTCTTCAGAATTTACAGAAAAACCCTTTGAGAACTCCGTCGGCCACTTCGGGATAATCTCAGAGACCCGCAACTACATGCGCGTCCGCCATGCCCATGTCGGAGCACTTCTGGAGATCAAGAACCGCACAGCCGTGCAATCTGCGCTGGACCACCTGCTAGACATGCTTCGCCTAGATCGCAAGGACACCATGGGAGTGCGGGACCTCATCCCCGGCCTGTACATACGACTGGACAAAGACCAAAAATGCTACGACTTCCTGAAGTGGTGGTTCACTCGCTCGAACGATCTCAACAACTGGCAACAAGACGGCGACGATTCAGTTCTCAACATCAAGAACGCCAATACCCTCGAAACGCCCGCCGGCTTCGGCCGCGTCCACCACAGCCTCGCGCATTACGGCATGCTGTACCTGCTCAAACTGCGAATGGTTCTGAACATCGTAGCAATCGAGCTCGTGATCAAGCACACAGAAGCAAAACTGCCGTCACAGCTGCTCGGACAAGTGTTGTCGCACATGACCAACAACGTTCCCAAGAACAACGCACCCTTGTGGCAAGACATCAAAGATTGCGAACACCTCCACGAGCACAAAACGCCGCTTCTGGCGCAATTGGATGCTCTGCGGAGGACGATCGACCATTATAATAGCGCTTACTTGCTGGGTGTTGTTGAGCCCGAGAGTCATTATAATGCGAAGCCGCCGATGTATGCTGCGAGAGATATTCCGGAGGTGCAGGTTACTCTTGCTCAGACGTATGATGCTTGGCTTGAGACGCCGGGGTCCTTAGCGTTTTTGGACGGGGTTCTTGGTGGCGATGGGCAAGCGTGAGCGAGTTTCGGTGATTCCAGAGTGACTTTTCCACTTCTTTACGGATGTCGCTTGGGTTTCATCTGGGACTGGCCTCTGAAGTGTGTGAAATTATGATGTGTCAATCCGACTCTGAACACTTGGACATTGGCATCTAGAGAGCTTACAGCTGCATCAGCGGAAACTTTCACGATATTCTCCACAGCTCGGGTGCTCAGAGACTCTATTCCCGTTCATTACAAGATGATAGTCACGTGATAATTGCGATCTAACCCGATTGGGACAGGTCCGCTCACCTCCGGGCGCAATTTACATCCAAGGATCTTTGTAGCACCTTCAAAGATGTACACCACACCTCCGAGACGAGTGACCTCTTGTATCACTACACGGAACAACCTCAGCCAGATGGCCATTCACTCGCCGAATCGGAAATGCCGACTTGACGGAGTCTTCACTACCGTTCGCTGATTCGTAACGACAGTCATAATTGCAATCTGATACATTCTTGAGATAGGAGTTAACCTATTCAGCCCAGCTATACGAGATGTATCGCGAATTCACCATTCTAAGCTGCGGTACTCGCGGATCTGGACTTGGCTCGACAGTGATACAGGGCGAGGAAGACTGATCATGGCCTACCAACGCTCTTGCAGCATCGGAACACACTAATGCAAAGGAACGACAGAAAGGGAAGTAAGTATGTATGCCAACTGTTCTGTGGTCCCTGATCTTGGCAGGTAACACATGCAATCACCTCGTTTTCATTGGTTTTCCTGTCTCAGTCGCTGACAGGTCCGTTGCCCGCCATGTTGGTGGTGTTGCAAAAAACATTACTGTTTTCCGTGATGATTCGACACGACCTTATTCGCTATTGCCTCCCTCTTGGCAGTCAAGGTCTTCTTCCCATCGGCTTACGGCAGGATTCTCAGGATTGACACCGGAAGCTTGGTGTTGCCTACCAATTTAGATGAGGAGCCAGCACACTGCATCCTTCTGTTTCGCAAATACCTGCTGAAGCGCCTGCAAAAGCTCACTTTGGCCCCCATCTTCTTGTTATGGCCATTCATGTGAGATTGATCCACGGACTCTCGTATAATCTCCTTGGCTTCAACCCCGTGGCAAATCCTGCAAGCTCTGTAGGACCTTATTGATGGACTTCGAAGAACACGTCTCACTGTCGTGCCGAAGTACCATCGATACACATTTTCCCCCGATCCACCACCCTCCCGCACGACAGCGGCGGATCTCACACATGGCTTCCACGACTTGCCGGCGTTCGAATTAGGATGCGACCCTCTGAACAATCTTCTCGACGGGTCTGTTGGTCGATGCTGACCTATTCTGCTCCAATACCCGCACTCTGGCTCCTTCGTTCCTATCCATGTCTTGTTTTTTCAGCCGAGATCAATATTAATAGAACTTCAGCTGAACTGCACTCTGGCTCCTTCGTCAACTTCCTACTCTTGACGTTCAGCTGAGGTCGAAAGCAGTCCAGCTGGGCCACGCTTTTGGTTTTATGAGCGCTTTCCCGTCACCGCCAATTCCAACCTTGTTGTAGCCTTTTACTCTTCTCAAACCTTGGAAGTCATTTGATTCTATGACAAGTCACCATTCATTTGGAATCACGTTACCGCATCGTACAACTATCATGGACATGGAAATACCGACTGCGAAGATGCTAGTCACTGCACTTGTAACAGGGAGTTTCCTTTTGGGTGTGAGTGGTACCGAACCTTGCGAAGACAACTAAGCTTACAGATCAAAATCTCAGGCTTCCAGCTTCTTGCTCCACCGTCTATACCTGCACCCTTTGTCGAAGTATCCAGGACCGAAGCTAGCTGCCATCTCCGACTGGTACGTTGCTTACCACGCCTCCGGTGGCCAGTTACATTGGACAATCCACCGATGGCACCAACAGTATGGTGAGCTTCGTCTGATAATCCCCCATCCGCTTTCATCACCAAAGCTAACAGACCCCGAGGACCCGTCCTCCGCATCGGACCAAACATGGTTATCTTCAACGACTACGACGCCTACAAGCAAATCTACGGCCCAAACCCCCAGCTCCTCAAAAGTCCCCGCTATGCCGCAGTCAGCGCCAGTCACACGCCCAACTCAGTCACCGACAATGACAAGCAGAGGGTCAAGTTGAAGCGGAAAGCGCACTTGGATATGTGGAACAACCGCACTCTCAAGCTGGCCGAACCTCGCCTCCATGCGCTAATTGCGACTTTCCTCAATATGATGATGGCTACTTCCCTGGATGGGAAGTCTGCTGCCGTGAACGCCACCGACTCGTGGAGTGAGACTTTCGATCTATCTCAATTGGGCACTTACTTTGGATACGACGTTACTCTCAGCATGGTCACGGGTGAAAGCCCAAATTTGATGCTGTCACCCGAGAAGCGTTGGCTTCCGGAGGCTAGCGTGCTGGTGAGCTGGCGAGGATTGACTGTGAGAGCAATTGTTGCCTTTCGCCATCTGCTGATCTTAGTGCTGACACGTTGCTGCAGGCCTCATTCCAACCAAAGCTGTATCTTTGGAAACTGGACAAAGTGGTCCTCGCACCTTTGTACCGCAAGCTGATGGGTCTCGGCATGTTCTACTGGCAAGAAACTAAAGCTCGAGCTGCAAAGGGCAAAATTGGATCCCTGGACCTGATGGAGGTCATGATGCAGACGCAGGATGCAAAGAATGGCTTGAAGTTTAGCATGAAAGAGATGTGGCTGGAAGTTTTCCTATCCGGAGGAGTCGGTGAGTCTTGTTGTCATCACTGAGTTCTTGTGGCAGCTTCGCAGCCGCTGGCGGAAGATGTACCATGCTGACATTAGTGCAGGCTCGACTACCATGGGTCCCTTCATCAGCGCCACATTCTTCATGCTCCTCCACTCCCCTGCAAAACTTGATCGCCTAGTCCAGGAGATCCGCTCTCTGCCTTCGGAAGACGAGATTCGCATTGGCGGCAAACTGGACGAATGCATTTATCTCTGGGCCTGCATAGACGAAGTCTTCCGCCTAATGCCCAACCTCACCAATCCCCTCTTCCGTGCCGTACAGCCAGGCGGCGTCGTCATCAACGACAAATTCTTCGACAAAGGCATTGACCTAGGCTGCTCCATCTTCGAGATCCATCGGAACAGGAAGTATTTCCACGACCCGCATGCTTTCCTACCCGAACGATATCTTGGATCCTCCGATGAAGAGAGAAAGGAAGCGAAGAAGTTTTGGGTCCCGTTCAGCAGAGGAAATCGGGCATGCGTGGGTCCTGCGCTGGCTTACATGGTGATCGGGCAGACGATCGCCAAAACCATCTGGCAATACGACATGCGATTGGCGCCCGAGTCTTGCTGTGGCGATGTTGCGGCTGACAAGATGCAGGCACACCATGAGTTTGACTCTTTCGTTGGATTGAGGACGAAGGGGCCTTTGGTGCAGGTTAGGCGGAGATGAGGCGAAGCAGTGATGGAGCGCCTCGATGCTAACGATTGTTTTGTCTCGCTAACAGATTTTGATGGAAGTTCTAGGTTATCTTCGAATGTAAGGTGTCCAGGCATCCGTGCCATGGTTGTCAATTTTATACATTCTGATGTTACAAATGCTGCCCGGCAGCAGTAGGGAAGCGAAGGAGCCCTCAACAGGCCTTGCTCTCTGTTCCAACTCCAGATAACACGAAATTGTCCTCACTGTCGGTCTTTCCACCCGCTCCCTGGACAAAAAGACCCAGACCGACATTCCCGACAAGTACAAATAAGCAACTTCCGTAAACCAAACCCAACCATCCAACTCCATCGCAAACCAGCCGATACCCCTAAAAAAACCGCAAAATCCATTCATGTTTCTCGTTTCCCAATGTTCATAATTTCATCATCATAAGAGGCAGCCCAGCCATTAAGGACCGGCTGGTCACCTTACCCACTGTTATTGCACCTCAGCCCGCACGCCATTCAGTATCGCCATACCACCACCACCAGCAAACCCACCCCCACCGGCGGAAGAGCAATAATGCTCTCTCAACACCCTCTCCGCCTGCGCGCGATTATACGCCGCAAGCCCCGCATCGCAATCGCCGTGCCCGAGCGCGATGGCCCGCAGGTTATTCAACTCCTGCCGCAGCTCCTGCACGAACGACTTCAACTGCGCGTTCCTCTCGC
>Ga0265797_10006523_pt1 | contig 16410 bp, 10 predicted proteins | sample P2T30metagenome_FD_192433 | JGI IMG/M metagenome (GOLD analysis project Ga0265797, IMG submission 192433) | Plant litter microbial communities from East Loma Ridge, Irvine, California - P2 T30 | ecosystem: Environmental > Terrestrial > Plant litter > Unclassified | place: USA: California... | reverse complement strand
TAACAATGTCGAGTTAGTTAGGCAATAGCCTAAGACTAGTTGTAACTTACTAATCTTCAATTATTATAACTTATCTTGATTAAAGAATTATTAATATAGATTAGATAAATTTTTTGAATAGCTTAACTTAACTAAGTCATATGTTAACTAAGCTATTTCAATTTTCAAACTTGATTATTTAGACTCACTTACTTATTACCTTTGATATTAGTAAATGTTTTTTTAGTATCTATGTAAGATCATGTAGGTTGTGACCAGACATACAGATGCAGAAAATCCATAGCATATCCAATTACAGTCAGCTAATTCTGTGTCTCAGTATGCATGACTTATAGTACTTGGGACGCTTGCACTTCCTTGTGAAATACATGAGCTAGTAGACCTCATTTGAATATATTAGATCTACTTTTTTTAATAGTCAATGAAACCTACTAGGTAGTCAAGTTATCCATATCACGAGCGACTTAGGCGATAGTAGTCTGTCTCATATCTTTCTTTCTTCTGAGAGCTCTATCTAGTCTTTAGTCTTATCGATTTGGTGGTCCTGGAGTCGTAGCACGATGCTCATCTATCGAGGAAGCGAACGAATCATACCCGGCAATGAGGCAACAAAGATTGCATTAGCGTGGTTTTTATATCGAACATATGTCTACTCACATCATCAATAGTGACAATGATGACGACGACAACACTGCACTCACCCCATCTTCGTCCCCCGATCATCTTCCTCATACAGCCCCTCCTCGCTAACCCACCATGCCACCCCACCTGTACACAGATCCTCAACAACTCTCCACTCGCCTGCCTTCGCCGCCTTACGGATAACAGTACTACTGACCCCCGCCTTGGGCGTAGGCTCCACCAATTCAACCCTGTCCGCCCACTCCCTCTTCCCTCCCTCAGCCTCCAAACCTCCCTCCGACAGGTTCCTCACAAACCCCCTCTGTTTCTCCTCACTTCCAAACTCGTCCCCCGGCCTCAGAGTCGCCCGCAACCCGTGTCCGGCGGCGAAATAAGGCTCTAGAGCCGAGAGAGGCGGGTCGAAGGAGGAGTAGTATTTTGGCGCGAAGAAGCGCGTCAGAGTGTCGAAGCCGATCAGGTGGATTTGCGCTGGCGAGTTTGGATACCAGTGTTTGCCTTCGGTTGTCGTGGCTATGGCGGCGGCTTTGTCGGTGTAGTAGGGCGCTTTGGTTACTCCGATATCAATGGGAATGTTTGGAGCATGCGTTGAGGCGTATTGAGGACTCTGGAGGGTCTTCTGGAGGTCTGTGGCGAAAATTGACATTAAGGTTAGGCGTTGGGCGAAAGAGGCTGCTGAAGGTGCCTTGTCGGCATTGAGGGTGCTGAAGAGGAGAAGGAGACGGTGAGGGCCGGAGGTGGTTTTGATAGATTTGGAGTCATTGGATAGTGCGCTTAGGGCGAGGGTTAGGTGGGCGGTACTGGGTGGGTTGAAAGAGGAGTCGAGGACGATGAGAGTTTGTGGATGTGTTGTTGGTGGCGAGGCAGGTTCCGGTGTGAGAGTTGTAGGATGCACTGTTTGTAGCAATCGGAAGGTTGAGCTGGATGATTGAAAGTCTTTCAAAGCGCTTGCGAGCTGACTTGTGAGGTTCTTGTAAAGGTTGCGGGATGCCATCGTGATGGTTGGTGTTGGATATTTTGTTATCTTGCGAGTGACAGTTCTGATACAGTGAATCTTTTGATCGTGAGTTCGCGAAACTTTACGGTGGTCTCAATGTCAATCTCGATGGTGACATGTAATTGTTTTATTGCAGTGATGTACCGATTGTCCATCTCATGTTAAGTGAAGTTAGGATGGGTGGGAGGCCTCAGGCAACACAGGTATCTGCTTACCTCAGGGCCTCAGACTTGGCACATCCGCGTACCTCAAGCGCAGCCGATACAGAGAGGCATTGGGACTCGCGCGAACGGCAAATCACCACATCTCCACTCTCAATCACTCACAAAGTCGCCATGGCTGAAGCAGGAAAGATCGGAAAGTCGCTGGCGTCCATGGGCAGGCGCACAGCTCAGACCAAGGCACGACAATAGCTATCTTCAAGCCACGACAAGCTAAACCGAGTTACTGACGGGGCGCGCAGAAATACACCGTCCAGCCCACCGGCATCTGGGCAAAGATCAACAACTTCTTCGCCGTCGACTCTGGCCGTTCCACCGGTATTCCTCTCAACCCGCAGTTCCGCTACCCTACACCCGGCGGCAACGACCCTCTCCTCTACGATGACCCCGTCACCGTGCCCGCCGGCGACATCGCAGAGAACCCATACTGGAAGCGCGACGTGCGTCGCTCATACCCTAAACTGTCCGTGGTGAGGCAGCCGGATGTTGTTGCGCTGCTGTCGGTTGGCTCGGCCGCGCAGCCCAAGGAGGACAAGCTTCAGATTGGAGAGGCCGGCAAGAAGCAACTGGTCGCGCTCAAGGAGGAGGGCGAGAAGGGACTGAGCGCATTCTTTGAGAAGGAGAAGAGCATGTCTGCGGGTGTGCTTGGCCCCAACGGCATGCCGCCGCTTCCTGCTCGCTACGGTGTGACCCCGAAGGCCCCGAAGTACGTTCTGGACAGCGATGAGGGGCAGGCGTACGGACCAAAGTACGTGGAATTCTGCGTGATCTCGCAACAAACCATATCTCGAATACTGACATTACCACAGCTACCCTTGCAGGACCTTTGTGTAGACGGGAGAAATTCGATTGGAGTTTTGGGGTGTAAATAGATTAAGCCCAGAGCTGATGTCTAACATGTTCTTTTGTATAAACGATCCTATCTCACAGGCAAGGTATTGTGTGCCGTTAGATTCTCACGCGTCGGGTTCCAAATTCCTGGGCGATCAAGACGAGGCAGGAGCGACTTCCACTTACGGCGACTTCCAGGGATGCGCGCGCCGCCATCTCTCTTTCTGCAGCCTCGGTGCACGACCACCAGAACACCAACACACCATCTCAATGGCGCCAGTCGAGCCCAGCAGCGACGCATCATCTGCGGAAAGCCTGGCTTTGCCAGAAATTATCTTCAGCTGCGGCATCTGCCAGGCGACCGTCGCAGAAGTTTACGCGACATCGGAAAGCAACAAGGGATTCCACAGCGGCTCGGGCGACGACGACGGCATCGTCACGCGACTTTGGATCGCAGAGTGCTCGCACGTCGTATGTGGCAAGCATCTAGCAGGAGGAGGTTGGCCACCGTCGCTCGTGAGAGATGTGGTTCTCCACTGACGCGACATCCTAGCCGCACCATTCCATCCCCACGGCGAACAGCCACAGGCCCTGTGCCCTCAGTGTGCGCGCTTGGGAGATCAAGCATTGAAGAAGATGTACGGCATTCGTGGGCTCGACGAGGGCGACCACGATCCGGCGATCTCCAGAACTTGGTTCCAATGTCCTCCGATCAGGCTGGATGGCGCCACGCCGGGTATGGATGCAGTGCGGGTGAGTTTGGCTGACCAGAAGTAATGCGATCCTCTCTGACAAGAGCATTGGCAGTTTCAATACATGGCTTTAGCGAGGCACTCTCAGAAAGCTCATGCGCATTGGAAGGCAGCTGAAGAGAAGCACGCCGCTGCAGCTCACGCTTTGTCACGAGAACGCAAGCAGCGGAAACAGCTGCATGCCGATCTGGAAGACACGAAAAGTCGAGCTGCCGGCGACGTAGCAGCGCTCGAGAAGGCACGCGCGAACTTGAAGAAATGGGAAGAGCGTATGCCCGTTATAAATAGCTTGATGGCTGCAGTGACGCCGATGGCAGAGTCAGTACCTCTTGTCGCGTCACCAATCCGTCACGGTCTTTCTAACATCTGCGATAGTGACCTTCGACTGATGCGAAGCAAGCTGATCAAGCTCGGGTTCGATGTGCCAAGAAGAAGCTATGGGTTTGGAGATTCCGAAGAAAGTGACAAGAAGGTGCAGAATACTAGGGCCAACAGCCAAGCACGAGGTTTGTCGAACCCAAGGTCTCATGAGACGATTTTTTGCAAGGAGTAACACACAGTACAGAGCTGACTGTTCCCCAGCAAAAGCCCAAAGCCAGTACTCTTCGTCATCACCAAGAAAGCGAAAGCGTGACGAGCCTGAACTGGACAACAGCCACAAATCAGATACCCATCATCCGAAACGCTTGAATAGCCGGGACGAGATGCCTCCACCGCCGATTCAGAGGGCTCCGCGCCGCGAGCTGCAACCGAATGCCCCAAGTGTATCAAAGACTAGAGCACCACAACACCGCGAGGTGTATGAACGTCGTCCCGTCACACCAACGCTGCGCGACACATTCCAAGACTTGTTTGTGGGGCAGACTCACCCAAGTCAATTGCGCACAGGCCGATCTCAAGATTGGGAAGCCCAACCCTATCTTGACCCAAGCACCGAGTATCAATCACGCTACGACTACGGGGACCATTTCGATCATCGGGACGTCGAGAATCAGCCGATTACATTCGTCAATGCCGAAACAAATTCTGGGTTTACGGACCCGACGTATGATCACGATTCTCAGTCTTCGAGTAATCACCAAAATTTCGCTGCACGACCTGCACATCCACGTGGAACGTATCAAGAAAGCACGCATTCAAAACCCCCGGAACGTCTGTATTCCACTTGGCAGATCGAAAATACCCAGCAGCACCAGGAAAGGCAGATGAGGTACCCTCTGCGCCCAGTACAGACCAATCAAAACGGGTCACGTTCTTCTATGAGGTCTCCATACCTCAATGCCGGCCCAAGAGCGAATATATCTCCCGCGGAAGCTGTCCCGCCAACCGCCGGCTCTGTCAGCAGTCCGTTTTTCCAACAAGGTTTGAATGCTCCTCGCATTGCACCGACAAGTCGCCCTTCATCGCGCGCAGGAAATGGCTCATTCCTGCGTGAACAACTTGACCAACACGATGCACCTCGCGAAAGGACAGGATATCCGATGCGGCATGAGGAACCTGTTACGAGAGACAAAATCTTCGGTGCTCGCAACGGTCAACAGTTCTCTAATGGATGGCAATCTTCAACCGGGTACAGATCTTTCGAGCAAGCTCCATCTAGTGAGACTCTTTCATACAGGGAGCCGATGGCAACGTCGCAAGCGCAAAGCGATATACGACGTCCGCTTGTCACGAGAGCTTATGTGCCTCCGTTGCAATATTCAATGACCGGCAAGCAGAATATGACGAGTCCACGAGGCCGCATCACGCTTCCTCCGTCTACTTCTGGTTCTCAAGATTATGGGATCTTGAACATGCGAGGTGTTCGTGGAGGCGTACCGTATCGTGCAGAAGATTTCTCAGCATCTCGTCAATCGGGTCACAGCGATTCTCGTCCGTTATTCGCACCCGTGAGTAGGCGAAGCGTTCGACGATGATATGTGAAGGTTCACGTCTATACCCTTGTTGGCGTCGTTCTGTTTTGTTCGTGGTGTGGTCTTTCTGGCTGACCGCTGGAGCAATCCTGCATATGTAGTGATATCAAGGCCTTGCTTGAAAGTACGCATGACCATGTTTGACTATCACGACTCATTGCTAAGCATATCGATCGACAATGTCGAGTCGTCTTCATGCACTGCCCACATGTCGTCGAATCCACTTTGGCTGCAGTATTGCATCATCACGAGAGCCTAGGAAAGTCTAAATAACCCACCCCTCCAAACCACCAAGAGTGCGCGAGTGGCCGCATATAAAGTCAAGCGCAGTCGTGAAAGAACGCCTCCTACACCACATCCATTGAACATAGTCGCTTGCCCTCAATCCTACACTCACACTCACCTCCACCATGTCAACTCGTATCCTGGAAGGCAAGCTAGCCATAGTCACTGGCGGCTCCAGAGGCATCGGCGCCGCAACCTGCACCAACCTCGCCGCCAAAGGCGCCAACCTCGTAATCAACTACACCTCCGATTCATCGGCCGAAAAGACCCAACAACTCGCCGAACAACTCCAACAAACCTACGGCGTCAAATGCCTCCCCGTGCAAGCCGACCTAGGCTCCGAAAACGGCCCCGCGCACATCATCGAACTCACCAAAAACAACTTCTCGCACCCCAAGAACGGCAGGTTCCAGATCGATATCATCGTCAACAACGCCGGCGTCGCCAGTAACCTCGCAGTCGAAGACTGCAACAGCGAAGACTTCGCGCACCTCTACAACGTCAACGTGCGCGGCCCGCTCTTCCTCATGAAAGCCGCCATCCCCCACCTGCCGCACGACCGCAGTGGCCGCGTCGTCAACGTCAGCAGCGTCAGCTCCTCGCTCGGGTTCGAGAACCAGAGCGTGTACGGCGGCACCAAGGCTGCCCTGGAGAGCATGACGCGGACCTGGGCCCGCGAGCTGGCGGAGCGCGCTACGGTCAATGCTGTCAACCCGGGCCCCGTTGCGACGGACATGTATGCGGGGACTACGGAGGAGTTCCAGAAGAAGATGAGCCATTGGACGATTAATGCGCCGCTTACGACTATTCGCCCCAAAGTTGACCGCAAGGATCTGGTCGACAATGCGGAGATTGCTGGGGGCAGGCCGGTGAGTTATACTTGTCCTTGTTTACTGCTTCGATGAGATGCCCAAAGCTGACCAATCTGATCTTTCACAGGCATACGAGGAAGAAATTGCAGGCACAATCGCCATGCTCTGTACGCCGGATTGCGCGTGGACGACTGGAAGTGTCATCTCTTCGAACGGCGGCTTCAAGTTCAGCTACTAGAGATGTCTTGCCGCGTCATTCCGCCGTTGCAACGATGACATGATATACATAGATCGAATTGGAATCATGAGTGCCGTAGACTGAATTCCGCCGGGCTTCGGTATCGGAGGAGTGAGCTCATAAGTCATCGGAAGAAGAAGAAGAATCATAGTCACAAGCGCCTTGTGACATGTTCTGAACGTAACCCATGCTATCCAAAGAAAAAAAGCATGAAGCCAAAGCCGTACAATCTCCCCGACCCACGAGAAAACTGGAATTAATAGAATGCCGATGAACCGATCCAGAACAATGAAAGGGCCTTTCCTCGACTCTTCACAACAATCGAGTCTCTTCTACAACAAGCAATCAGTAACAACCAAGCCCACTCACTCATCTCATCTCAGCTCAATCCACCCACTCGGATCTTCTCAGCCTCTTAAAACCCAACCCCCAATAACCCCAACAACCTCTCCCTCTCCTCCCGCTCCCTCCCCTCCATCATCCTCAAGAAATCCCCGGAACTCTCCCTGACAAAACTCTCTGCGCGACTCCCCGCTCGACTTCCTGTACGACTTCCAGCACGAGCAACCCCAGCACCGCCAACAGCGATTCCAGATTTCCCAGACTTCCCAGACTGCACCGAGATAAAACTCACACTCCGCCAATGTCCCTTGCGGTCATCGATGACGGTCACGGAGGGGTATCGGCGGATGGTGGCTGTTGAGGGTGTTGTTGAGGTTGGGGTTGTTGGGTCTATCGGACCTGCAAAATGGGTTGTCACTGGGGGGTTGAGGGATGTGGAGACTGGGGAGCGGAGTTTGGTGTTAGTCAGGGCGGTCGGTGGTGGAGGAGGCGGCATCGTGTTGGTTTGGAGGTTGCTGACGAAATTTTCGTCTTCGTCTTCAGTGCTGTCGACTGGGGAGGGTGGTAAGATTAGGCACTCTTGGTAGAGTTCGCTCCAAGCCTGGGACTTAGAAGGGGTGAGAATTGGGGTTGATGTTGAGCGTTTGGTCGAAATTTGCGTTGTTGTGGTGGCAGTTGTCGTTGGTGGGGTCTTTATTTTGAATGTCTCGGCCATTTCGATCGTCCCGTCAATGTCAGAGGGCATGTTGTCTTTGACGTGGATTGGCGATGAGGCTTGACTGTTGCTCCTACTGCTACTGCCCATCGTGGCCGAGAAGTAGTCCTCGGATCCGTCAGGTTGAGAAGAATCATGACCGGCTTTGACACTCTTCTCACCCTCTTTCGGCAACTCAGAGCTTAGTGATTTGAACATGCTGTCGCCGCGGAAAGTGGGTGGTTTGGAAGGATCAGGGCTCCCTGAGACGTTCAAGTGGTCGATCTTGTTGGGAAAAAGCGGGCTCTTCCCCTTCCCAGCAGAGCCCAAAATCTGCTCCTTTGTGGTAGGAGTAGAATCAGGTCCAAGGCGAAGCTGCTCAAGCTCATGAACATATGATGAAGTAGACTGCGAAATAGGGGAAGACGAGCAAGGCGGCAAAACAGGCGAGAGGATCTCCAGCTCAGGGCGATGAAGCTTACCTCCGAACGTCACGGAAGTGCGGCGACCTTTGCCGTGGAAGTCAGGGGGATTGCTGAATAGATTGCTGTAGTAGCGGGCGAAAGTGCCGCCGAAAGTGGCCGAACGACTCTTCGGGAGGGACTTTTTCTTCGATCTTGAGGAATGTTTTCCAGTGAGAACTCGGGTTTTGCTGCCGGGCTGGAATGGGTCTGATTCGTCGGTGCCGCCGCCAATGCGCTCGTGCTTGATGTCGAGGGCGAAGTCGAGAGTGCGGACGTTGTCGGCGCGGCCGGCGGAAGCACATCGCTCGCCTCGTGTGTGGGAGGGATAGCGAGACCAGGAATCTAGCGATGAACCGATCTTGCTTCTGATTGATGAGCGGGAGACCGAAGATGGCGTGTTTAGGATCACTGGCTTCTTCCCATTCGCGGCCGGTCGTTGATTGTTGTTAGCGACGAAACTTGAGTTGCGAGAACGACTCTCGACAGGTGTGCGTGGAGGCGAAAGATGTGAAGCACTCAGTCGTTTGACTTCTGCGCTGTCTAGAGGATCGCGCTCCGGGCTCTGAGGTTGAAGAGACGAGGGCTCGTCCCAAGAAGTGGCGGCGAAGCTCGCCGTAGACATCTCGCTTTGCGGAATGCTGCGCTTGCTGGCGGATCGAAACATGGCTTTCTCTCCCAGCTGTCTCTCCAGTGCCGCCTCCATCAACGGATCAGTCATCTGAGTTCTGGAGTGGTAGCTGAAAGAGTTCTTCGCGCTGACATGCTCGTGGTTCTCATCTTCTTCAATTTGGCTGAGGCGGTTGATGTTTAGTTCTCTGGTAGTGGATGGGAGACGGCGGTCGTCGCCAACAATCGAGAGATGTCTTTCATACTTAGCGAGGGAAGGTTTGAGGCGCAGGTCAGGCGAGGATGCCACGCCTTGAGATTCGTTTTTCACGGTTACTGCGAGGTCACCCAGACTGATCGGACGCGGCGGGTTGCTCTCTGAAGGGGAGAGTTCGTACTGAACTGTGATCATCTCGCTGTCATCTGCTGGTCCATCGACGTAGGGCCGCAGGTAAGGACTACACAACACCGGTGTACTAATGCTTCGGGTCTGGTTACGACGGCTGCCGGCACGCAGGAACTTGAAGATCGACCGACGTTTCGTGACCGACTTCTTGGGTGGTGTGAAGCGTTCGAGAAAGCGACTACGCTTGGTGGTTGAGCTTGAGCCGCTTTTGTGGGAAGGTGCTCGACTGGGTTTGCCGTCGTAGTCGATCATGGACTCCAATGATGTTGGTGTCGATGGACTCACGGCAAGGGTAGGCAGTGATGGTTCGACTATCCTAATGTGGGCGTCTTCGTCCGAGGCGGAACAGCTCTCGGGCTCGACGTCCACAGGTGTAACTTGTTGCCTAGCGGGACTCTCTGCCTTCCTCAGAGGCCAATTGCCAGTGCCGACTGTAACCTCCACCAAGTCGGCTGGCAACTCATATGGCTCCGGCACGGCATGATCCACCTCAGGACTAGTCGGTCGGCTATAAACGGAGGAAGAAGCGTCGTGTTCCCTCGCCACGTGCAATGCTTGGCCCGGATTGAAGTTGAGATCAATCGCCGAAGCGGAGAGGAAATTCCCAGACCTCTTACGATGATGGAAAGTCCAAATCTCTGGTTGCATCGGTTGGTCGCTCGAGTCGGATAGTTGACCAGAGAGCTGGGACATGGAGCGGAGTTGTTGGGAGATGTTGTTCTTGGTGATATGGAAGCTGGCATGGGAGTCGGCTCTTGACTCGGAGGTACAATTGATGGTGGGCTTGTCTTCGTCGGCATCTAAGCCTTCATCGTTGTCGTCGTCCGGCTCAGTGACGTGAGGAAGGGCGGGAGTAGGTGGCCGTTCACTATCTAGACCACGAGCCGTGAGAATCGGCTCGTCGTCGTCATCGTCACCATCAATACGCGAGTTGTTGGAATTGGGAACACTATCAAGTTGGTACTCAACCAAGTCAGAATTGAGGTTCGAGAACTCCGAGTTCAGATGGGCAAGATCCCTCAACTCGACGTCGTTGGTTTCAGAGGAGAAGGTCCTCCCAGCGCGCTTCCCGATGGCAGTAGCGACGGTGGTAGTCGAGGAGACAGATGCAGAGCTGATCAGAGCAAAGCTCGAGTGGGCCCGCCTCATTGGGTTTGCGAGAGAACCAGCAACAGCGGCAGACGCCGAAGAAGAATCCAGGATTCCGAAACAGCCCAGATCGCGGGAGCCATCGAGAGGGGATCTAGATGAAGAGGTGCAGTTTAGCAAACCAATTGAGCAGAGAAGGAGGGATCAGAATATGGAGGTAACCGCCAGCCAAGGAAACTCACAACTCCCTCAACCTCAGCGTCGGCGGTTGGCCGTCACCAGCAGCAGCAATGCTCATGAACCTAGTCGGTCCAACATCACCAGCATCAACATCATCATCTTCCTCAGTACCAACAGCCCCCAAAACCTCCCCACTACTCAACCTCTTCGCATCAGCATCAAACCTTGCGTCATCCCTTAACGCACTTCCCACTCCACTCTCCGAAAGACTCCCATCACCGCCAACAGCATCACCAAAAGTAGCCCTCCTTCTTAAACGCCTCCCAACCCTGCGCACCAGCCCCGAGTGCATCAGACCTGATGAGAAAGCGGCCGAAGAAGGCATTTTTTTCACACGCCTCAGTTTCGGGACGGAGAGAGGTATCCCATCAGCGTCCTGATGATCCTCGGGAGTGTGAGCTGGTAATTCGATCTTGAGAGCGTGAGGGTGATTCGTCGGCAGCGCGGCGAGAGCGAATATCGAGTCGAGAGTCAAGGGCGATGGACGGGCGGGCTCGTCGGGGTTTGGAGAAAGGGAGCGATTGTCGTGGGAGGTTGGGTGCAGGCAGCAGGCTACGTTCATGTTGCTTCGCATGCTGCTTTTGAGGCGGAGGCTTCGGGTGGAGGAGAGGGTAGGCATTTTGAAGATGATGCTAGTTTCTAGATGCACTCTATGTCACGGTCGTTGAACGGCGGAGTTTGTGATGCTTGATTGGAGCCGGCTGATGCAGCGGTCAATCTGGAGTGAAGTGATGCTGTAGAAATGGGATTCGTGTTGGGATGTCGAGTTGGATAGCCTATTACGCTTGCGAAGAAGGCGGAGGGTATTGATCCAAAGGCCGGCGACGTCGCTTTCTTTCCAATGGGGTTGTGAGAGTCCGAGACACCTGGATCGAACAATTGATGATGCTTGTGGTTGTGTGCAGGTGAGTGAAAGACAGGACTCGGGCACGGCATCAGGCTTGTTTACGCTTAGGGAGATATGCGAGGCAGTGATGGCCTAATGTTAGGTCTGCAGCTGCAAGAACACTTAGGCAGAACCTTCCTACACATCTAACAGTAATCGAAGAAGTCACCGTAGTTCAAAATGAGTCTGAATCAAGTTTGGGTTTGGAAAGCCAGTGCGTACATGAATCTATCAAGATACTCGAGATACCCATTGTCGCCTCCGCCCTCAAAACCACGTCATGAAAAATCAGCCAACCCGGAACACCATGGTAAATGCTCGCTTTTGTGGGTTATCGGATGATCGTTGAGAGTCATCGTAAAAGTAATCATCATCCTCGTCAGGTCCTTTTTTTCCCTGTTGTTGAACTCCTCGCTAATGTTAAATTTGGGTATCACAGGTGTTGAAAAGTCGTAAAAGTCCAGGCACAGCAGTTAAGTGCTTGCCCTGGTCAGACGTGTGTGTCTGACTCCGCGTTGTGCGGATGTTGTATTATTGTACAAGTGGTGAAGTCGTTTAAGCCTTGGAGTACTTCTCGCGGAAGAACTTAGCGGCGTTGACGAGGTTGTCAAGCGCGGTCTTGGTCTCCTTCCACTGGCGGGTCTTGAGACCGCAGTCAGGGTTGATCCAGAGCTGCTCGGGCTTGAGGTACTGAAGCATCTCCTCAACACGGTCCTTGATCTCCTGCTCGGAGGGGACACGGGGGGAGTGGATGTCGTAGACACCAGGGCCGATGTGACGAGGGTAGGCCTCGTCGATGAAGACCTTGAGGAGCTTGGCGTCAGACTTGCTGTTCTCGATGGACAGGACGTCGGCGTCGAGAGCGGCAATGGCGTGGAAGAAGTCCTGGAACTCAGAGTAACAGAAGTGAGAGTGGATCTGAGTGGAGTCCTTGACGCCAGCAGTGGACAGCTTGAAGCTGTCAACGGCCCAGGAGAGGTACTTCTCGCGCTCGGAGCCGGAGCGGAGGGGAAGACCCTCACGGAGGGCAGGCTCGTCAACCTGGATGACGTAGATACCAGCAGCCTCAAGGTCAACAACCTCGTCGCGGAGAGCGAGGGCGAGCTGCTGAGCCTGGACGGACTGGTGGACGTCGTCACGCGGGAAAGACCAGCGGAGACAGGTGATGGGACCAGTGAGCATACCCTTCATGGGCTTCTTGCTGACAGAGGCAGCGTACTTGCTCTCCTTGACGGTCATGGGAGCCGGGCGAGAGACGTCACCGACGATGATCGGGGGACGGACACAGCGAGAGCCGTAAGACTGGACCCAGGCGTGGGTGGTGAAGACGTAACCGTCGAGGCGCTCACCGAAGTACTGCACCATGTCGTTACGCTCGGGCTCACCGTGGACGTAGACGTCAAGGTCAAGCTCATCCTGGATGGCAATGACATCACGGATCTCCTTCTCAATGAACTTCTCGTACTCCTCGGGAGTGATCTCACCCTTGGTGAACTTGTTGCGTTGGATACGGATGTCCTGAGTCTGGGGGAAGGAACCGATGGTGGTGGTAGGGAACATGGGGAGCTTGAGATGCTCCTTCTGCTGTGCGTAGCGGGTGTCGAACGGCGACTGGCGGTTGTGCATGTCGGCGTTGACGCTCTCCTGCCTCTTCTTGACATCAGGGTTGTTGGTGCGCTTGGAGGTGGCGCGGGACTGCATGCTCTTGGCGTTGGCCTCGATCTGCTCACGGACGGAGTCGGGGCCGGAGGTGACAGCCTTGGCGATGAGGGCAACCTCAACGACCTTCTCGCTGGCGAAGGAGAACCAGTCACGGACCTCCTCGTCGAGCTTCTTCTCGCTAGCGAGAGTGTGGGGAGTGTGAAGGAGAGAGCTGGAGGTGGCAACGATGACACGCTCTTTGCCGATCTTCTGGACAGCCTGCTCGACGACCTCGATGGCCTTCTTGAAGTTGGTCTTCCAGATGTTACGGCCGTCAACGACACCGGCAGAGAGAATCTGCTTCTCGCCGAGGTGCTCGACAACCTTGCTGAGCTGCTCAGGGTTGCGGACCAGGTCGACGTGAAGGGCGTATGTGTTCTTGAGGACGCTGTCAACGACGTCAAGGTTGTGGACGATGTCACCGAAGAAGGTGGAGAGGGCGATCTGAGGACCAGCGTTGCCCTGGAGGGCGTTGAGCTTCTCGTAGGCGGGCTTGAAGGCCTGCTTGATCTTCTCGGGAAGGTCGAAGACGAGGACGGGCTCGTCGATCTGGACAGTCTCGGCACCAGCCTCCTTGAGCTGCTTCAGGAGCTGCTCGTAGACAGGGATGAGCTTGTCGAGGAGAGAGATGGGGTCGACAGACTGGCCACGGTCGGCCTTGCCGAGAGCGAGGAAGGAAACGGGACCGACGAGGACGGGGCGGGTGGTGATGCCAGCCTCCTTGGCCTCCTTGAACTCGCGGACGGGCTTGGGGTCGTCGGCGAGCTTGAAGGTCTGGTTGTCCTGGAGAGTGGGCTTGACGTAGTGGTAGTTGGAGTCGAACCACTTGACCATCTCGAGGGAGGAGACGTCAATGCCGTCCTTCTGGTGGCCACGACCCATGGCGAAGTACTGGTCAATGGGCTCGAGGTTGTCCTTTGAGTAACGCTCGGGGATGGCGTTGAACATTTGGATGTGGTCGAGGACGTGGTCGTAGAAGGCGAAGTCGTTGCTGGGGATGACATCGACGCCGGCATCCTTCTGGATCTTCCAGTGCTCGAGTCTCAGTCTCTTGCCCTCGGCGAGGAGGTCCTCGCGAGACAGCTTGCCGCCCCAGTAGGCCTCGTTGGCCTTCTTGAGGTCACGCAGGCGACCCATGCGAGGGAAGCCGAGAACTGCTGATTGCACCATCTTTGCTGTGTGTTTGATGGTAAAGGGGAGAATGGTGGTGGGTGATGAGGGGAGGGTGGTGAAGGGAGGAAGAAAGGAAGAAGAGAGGAGGGGAAGTGAAGGAGTTTATGTGTCCTTGGTGGGTGAGGTCGGTGACGACTGGGCCAGAAAATATGTGTGGAGTTGAAGTGGGGTGGGCGAGGAATGGCTCGCACAGAGTTGGAGGGGCAGGAGCGGCGGGAAGGGTCCGGAAACGTGCACGGACGATTTGGGAGAATAAAAAAGTCTGAGCGTGCCTGCATCGGAGGCGCCTACCGAGCGGCTTGATTGGTCGGGCTCATTGTTTCGGCCGGTTTGAGGCCCATGATATTGTCGTGTCATGTCATATTCCGCCAGAGCAGTCCAGTCCAACTCAATCCCTTGCGAATGCCTCCGATATCGTTTGCTTAGCCCGTGGGGAGACTGTCAGCTCAGCAGTAAGAAGAAGCCTCCAGTCTGCCCGCCCGAATATACCACGGCCGCCTATCTTACCTGGCCCTAATCCCGTGTGTAACTCATATGAAAGTCACAGCTAAGCTGGGAAATCTCTGCAGAGTCTGCACAACACTCTCCCGTCCTCGCCATACTAGCGGTCTTTGAGGAACGCTCTCACGGCTCTATGTGGCCCTGTTCGATCACGACATTCTGGTCGATGATTCTACTCCACAACACCTGCATACGCTAGCCTTCCTCCAGCTTACCTCTCAACAAATCCGGCCACGTATACTACTGTAACCAAAGGACGATCTGTATAACTTTCCTCGCTAACCATCGTTACCCTCCCAATGTTCGAAAGGTTATCGTGAAGAGTATGACGCTGTCTATACAGAACTGCCTTTCCTATATTACTCATTTTCCGTATTGCCAGGCCTCTTGCCATCAAAAACCTTCCTCTCCCCGACGAGATAAGCTACTCATACGAAATGGTCATAGGCCAGACCAAAGATCTCTCCGCGCCCCCGGCCGCGGCCACATCCGCACGGACACATTCTGTATACGACCGACCGACACGTCGACCCACGTTCTTTGCCACCGCAGGATGACTCTACACAACGACAAAGGGGAAACCTGCTGTCATGACTTGGTCTGTGATGAGAATGGCGAGCTGAATATCCAGCGATGCGGACGAAGCTTGAGTAGTATGGTGGGATTGGATGACTGTCCTCTTCGTTGATCTTCACCGTCTGATATCGATGCATGTTTACTGTGCAAAAAGGTTCAATATTGGGTATCGAGACCGAAACCTCAAATCCCTCTTCTTATCCACCAGCACCACGGTGGCATTCGACCCACGTCTTCGTACAGACACACTCACTACAGTACCCTATTTCCCGCCTTCCAGGCATCTGATACGACTTCATATAACAAGTCATATGAGATTGAAGTCGGAGGCGATCACACAACGAACGAATTCATAACAACTCGATGTCATGGATGTTTTCCCAAATACCAGTGTCGAGTGAGAATATGAGTAACACCAGTCGCATCCACATCGACAATGACCTTCTTCTCCCACAAGATACACCTCCGTTCGGGCTATCCATCGAGAAGAAAATCCTGTCCTACACACTGACTCTGGCATGTGGTGAAAGGAGACTGTCCATTGAGACGTGAGGAGTTCGGCAGCGGCATCTCTGTGGTAGTTGTGGTGATATCGGCGGCTTTGGGAAATCGAGATTGAGAAGTTCCCATTGAGAGGTGGCGTTGGCGGTTACTAACGTGGACACTCCCCCAGGTCTCACAAAGAGAGTCTGCTTAGCTCAAGACTAAGTTGTTGGGTCAAGGTTGCATCTATCTTGCACTAGGTCAAAAACAATTGTTTCAGGTGATACGATCTAACCAGGCTTAGTTAATGAAGATTGGTTCCACAACGCGGATTTGTTGCCAGAGAGTGCTTCGAACGACTGGGCTTGAGCCCCGGAGGGTCACCTTTGTCGGGAACGTCAGCCAGGACCTATGATGAGGTCGATCGAGTTCTTCCAATCTACCACGCCAGATCTCATGCATGAGAATACCCGAATTCCTCGAACATGCTTTCGATTTCCCCCTTTTTCTCGACTTGTTTTTGCACCACCAAAAAAGGAAAACTGCAAAGTTCTTGTAAAT
>Ga0265797_10006522_pt1 | contig 16414 bp, 12 predicted proteins | sample P2T30metagenome_FD_192433 | JGI IMG/M metagenome (GOLD analysis project Ga0265797, IMG submission 192433) | Plant litter microbial communities from East Loma Ridge, Irvine, California - P2 T30 | ecosystem: Environmental > Terrestrial > Plant litter > Unclassified | place: USA: California... | reverse complement strand
AGGATTGACGTGCCACTGGCAACGAGTTGATCGTGTAAAGAGCCTCCGAAATTTGCAGTTTCGTGTTCGCTAATTCCGCAAGATATGCAGCGTCCCTATGGCGCGCAATCTCGAGCAGAAGGGGGGTATTTTAGAAAAAAAAAGGGGGGGGATGAGGTACACCTAACCGATCAAGCTAGAAAAAATAAAATAAACGGCGGTGACCAAGATGTTTTCTTCTCTCGCAAACAAAACAAAAGGAAAGTGGTGTGGAACGCAATGTGATCTAGATTACCCCAGTTGTTGTGCAATCCAACGCCTCTCATCCGTCGTCTCAGACAAAAGAATGAATGGGTGGGAAGACTGACAAACATTTGACGGTAATTGGGTAGAACAAGATTGGGAACCAAGTTTGTGAATGGCAGGCAAGCGTGTAAGAATCGAAAATAAGCAGTTGGTTGTCGGGTAGATGAACCAAAATACAAAAGTGGTAGATGGAAGGTAGAAGGGTATGATGCAAGGACGTAAACGGACATGCTCGTGATAAGACGTGAAACAAGGCTGTGAGCGGCCTAGGCCAAGGCGCTTCCGGGTATATGTGAATCAAAGACGGGCACCAGTCGATGATGCGAGAAGCTGAAGGCTTCGGGTGGGGTTGCTCGTAGCAGTGCCTCAGAGGACAAGGTAGCCAGCGCCAGCGGCAAGCGCGACGACGAAAGCGTTGGCGTTGAGAGTGGAGGCAGCGCCCTCGAAAGAAGGGGGATTGGAGGGGTTGGGTGCGCTGGCCGAAGGAGCAGAGGCGGTAGGCGCGACAGCCGTTGACGCGACTTCGGTGGTGTTGCCGGCAGGGTAAGAGGGCACGAGAGTAGGGTGCGTAGCCGAAATGGTTGATGTCATGTTTACGGGAGTGTAGCCGGCAGGGGAGCTTGACATGGTGATGGTGTTGACGCGGAAGACGGTAGAGGTGACGTAGACGGTCGCATCGTAAGACAGGGTCTCCATGGAAGAAGACGGGGCCGGAGATGGAGACGGCGTGTCGACGGCGACGGCGCCAATGGCGAGGGCGGAAAGCGCGACGATCTGGAAAGAGCGCATGTTGACGGTGTAGTTTGGTGTTTGTGAAGGAGGGTGGTAGTGGTGCGATTGCTATGTGAATGCGCGAGGCTTTCGATATCAAATCGGAATGTGTTGCAAGTGATGTGCGAGGGTGAGTGAGTGAGTAAGTGATTGAGCGAATGAGTGTTGGTGGCCTTGGTAAGACGAGTTTGTTTGTTTGTTTGTTTGTTTGGGGGGGGTGCGGGTAAGGAGTGTAAGTGCCGAATGGCGGAGCAGGATGCTTTAAAGAGAGGAGGAGGAGGTCGTGGTGGTGAGCCCGTAGGTGAAGATAGTTTGGATCGTGCGTCTTGGGGGGAAACAAGGGCAGGTGGAGCCTGGGGGTGGTATTCCTCTCTCTTATGAGGCGCAATTTCCCTGGCCCTGGTGCAATTTCGGCCCTTGAGAGGCGCTAACGCAGGTCGGCCGCTGGCTAGCGGCTACTCGGCTGTTCCTGACAAGGAAGCGGCGATCCAGCAGGGTGGAGTGGGGGCCTGCGCGCACTGCATCGCACATGCCTCGAGAAATCTGCCGGACCCACACTGGCAAACGGTTGCTGTGTTGCTGCGTCGCGCCTGCCTGCCTTGCTTGACCGTGACCTCACTATGCGTGCGCCCATTCGCCAGGCCAACCTTGGGAACCCTCTACCAGCGACCGACGCCGGTGACGCTCTCTCCAGACGTGTGCCACCATCCTCGCCCAAGGTTTCGACCTGTAGCCCCCCCCCAGAATACCTCATACTCGACGCGTTCCATCCCCCATCGTCACAGCCTGAGCGCACTGACGCTGTGAAACCGGCCCAGCGAATCGTTGCCCATTTCTGGTTGTTGCCAGCCAGGGCCGTTGCAAAACTCGACCTGACTGGCGCCACGCCGCAGGCCTTGTACACCGCATGGTACTCAGACACAGGTGCTGGCGTGCTGTCGTGGCGCGCCCATGTCTGCTGCGACAATTGTCAGCGCGCCAGCACTAGGCCAACCAGCGGCTGCTCCAGCCGGGCTGATATCTCAGGGCCATGCGACAACCTCGTTTCTCGAGCAATCGATGCCGTACCTTGGCAGCGGAGAGGCGCTCCCTTCACCGCCGCCGTCCATCTAGATCTGCTCAGCCCGACGAATCACAACACCAGCAATTGTCGTCAGGCCTGCAATGCCATGGTGCTGTGGAGAAGCAGGAATTTCTTGCAAAGACTTCTAGTCCGACTTTTTCCTTGGTCACCTGCTCAACAATGCCAGCGTCCACGGACGACCTGTCGCTTTTGTGACTCTTCGTGCAGTAGCAGCACGCCAGCAAAACAGTCTTTTCCCGCATGGACAACACACTGCAACTGGCCCCCAACCATATCATCGTGACAATTGACACACCACATACACACACAAACTCCGCGCAGCCAAGGGCCGAAAATAAGATTACCGTGACACTGGCCAAGCGATATCGCTGTGATTGGCTATATCGCTCGCCACCCTTGCTATTAACTCACCTCGCTCATTTCTTTTCCTCACCCGTCGCATTGAAGCCATTTGCAAACCATTGCGAATCCAGCTCCTTCCCCATTCACCCATACCGCGCCCATGTCTAGTTCTGCAACTTGGTAGGCGCACATTGGTGGAGCGCCCAACTGCACCCAGTGTGAAAGTATTGATAATTGCCCACGCTCTTGCCCACTCCAAACACCACCCATATTCTCTCGCCAAATGCCCCTCTCAACCCAGTCGCGCCTCGCAAGAGCACAGCGCCTACTCCCATTCTCTGTTACCATGCAAAGTCAGCTCTGCAGTCAGTGTACGAGGCACCCCCATCCCTGTCTTGAATCGGCTCTCTGCCGAACGTACGAAGCCGTCGTATCCCCGCTACGTCCAGCAGGCTAACAGTGTCCCCTTGAGGTACACCACCACCCGTGCTGACAGACCTCCCCCCCCCCCCCCCACAAACCCACAAACCCGACCACTTACGGGTAGAACTCTGAGAAAGCGGATGAGCGCACGCACCTTCAGACTAGTCTTGGCATGTTCGCGCCACACTTGCAAACAGCCCCGTTACGAGTCGAATGTGTTTGATCGCCACTAAACAATATTTCAGTCGGCCTCGACTATTTCCGCACTCTCCCACAACCGTCGACAAATTTCCTCGGCTTCGTTTCGGCTACGAGCCTGATCGCTCTCCAAACTCTGTCGGCCTGACAAGTCATTGTCGTCTCCACTAGCCTTGGCCCGGCCAGGCTCATTCTCAAAACTGACTCGCAACCTTCGCGACCCTGCATCCGTTTCAATAGGCCCATCGTTAAAACTTGTGCTCACGCTGCTGGCGCCTGTCGCAAATCCGTTTCCATTTGATGACTTTGGTATGCGCGATTTTCGCGACATGCCCGGCATTTGGTATATGCGCCCAAGCGCGTCCGCCATGGGGTTGCGGTATCTGCGCACAACGTCGTACTCCACCGCGACGTGGTTGAACTGCTGCTGTAAGCGGGGATCAAGACGCCCCTCTCCATTCGTGTTATAGTGTATGCTAGACTGGAGGTACGTCGGTCCGCCTGTGCGGGGAAGCGTCACAGGCACGAGCTTCTGTGGCTCAATGTTGGATGACGCACGCTGCAGCATAAGCTTTTGCTGCGTTCGCGACGGCGGCAGATTAGTTGGCGTAGTGGTGCCAGACCGCTGAGGCGTTTTCGACGGTGTGTCAGTACCGCTGAAATTCGGCATCGACTTGTTCCTCTTGCTACTATCGAGATCACCTAGAGTACTCTCGTGGTTGTTGTGATTGGATGACATGTACGTGCCATCATGAGGCGTTCCCGCAGAACCGTCGCCGTCCATGAAGCGCGATACTAGGTCACGTCCGGGTGTGTCTACCAGTGTGGATCCCACCGATCCAGCAGTGTGGTTGAGAAGATTGTGGCGATCAGAGGAGGATACCACAGTCGCCGCGACCGATGTTGTCTGGGGAGGGACGTGATGCGAGGCGCTGCGCTGGAGTAGTCGAGAAGTGATCATGTCAGCATCTGGGGGCCGAGAGTGCTGGTAAGAGCTTCCTCCATTCATCTGCGTGTTACTACGGGTACGGTCCGTGAGTGTCTGAGTAGTCGACTGGACTGGGGGTTCGCGAGCCAGGCTTGCTTGTTGTGATGGCTCTCCTCTATTCTTCTCCATGTTGATCTCTGCTGCCCGGTGTTGTGCTTCGAGTATGACCGAGTTGGAGCGCGTGTTCGATCGGGTAGTGGTGGGTGACTGTGACGCGCTCTCTTCAGTCCAGCCGCCGTCATCGCCTTCTTCGTCGTCGTTGGGCATCTCAAAGTGGACCGCAGCGTGCGGCTCAGGCGAAGATGTCCGCGATTCTTTGGGAGTCGCGAGAGCCCGCTTCGAAGGCCCGTTTTCGTGCTTTGACGACTTGAGCGCGTGCTTTGCGTGTCCTTGTCGAGGTGGCAGCTGCCCGCTCGAGTGGTTCCTGCGTATGTTGGCCTGTACATGTGCCTGGTTTGCTCTCACAATCGCGCCAGATGAGGCATGGCGCTTGAAGCCCGGGCGAGGGCTGCTGGGTGCGGACACGGAATTGCCCGACTGCGTGCGACGGTGATGTCTGCCTGTACTTTCTACAGCCTGTTGCGCCTGCTGTGCCTGCTTCTCAGCCTTGCTCAGCTTGTTAAGGTTCTTGCCAAACGACGTGTTTCTCTGCACGCGCTGGCCGACGACATGATGACGCTGCGTCTTGTGGTGGGCAGTCCGCTGATGGCCCTCGGACGGCGACTGCGAAATGTGCGACTGCGAGGACGACTGTCTTGTCATTGCCGTCGGCCGTTTGGGCCGCGAATGAGACTCGTCGTCCGAAGCCATGCTGACGGCTGCCGGTTGGCTGCACACTGTCTTTCAGGTAAAGGATGCGCTGCCGCTTGCTTGCCGATGCTGCACGTAGGTGATGCGAGTCGTGGGAAGGAGTGGAGCAGCCAGCGGATAATCTCGTCGTGCTGGCAGCCAAGATGTCCTAACGGGCGGCCATGGGGATTCAATTGCGTGCGCTGAAGTGTTGAGACGTGGTACAGCGCGCCACGTTGGGCCCAATGATATTGATGAAGATGGTGGAGTGCATGGCCAACGATCAAACGAGTAGGCGGTGAAGCAATGAAGCAGCCCCAACCGCTTTCGGCTCACCGCGGCCCGGCCCCCAACGTCCTATGACTGACGTGAACGCAGCCCACAACCACCACCACCACCACCTTTATCATTCGCTCCTACGACTGTCTTGCTTGCAAAACGTCTTTTAGCTACACTAGCCAGAGTTTCGTCAATCCTACGTCACTGTCTGCGTCTCACCATGTTGAGCAGTTTGGATAGAAACCCTGACCCTGCAGTGTACTTCATATTACTAGGTATATTTCGCATATATACGTTCCTTGTCCACCCTCTACCTGCCGTTCTTTTACAGCGCTGCTCCCTGATCAGTCACAGCCAGCATGTGGCCAGTGTGATTCTTTCGTATACGCTGGTAAGCACCGTCCATGGGGATACGGGGAAACGAATTCTCCGCATCAAGAATGCACTCTAGACCGGCCATCCCAGTACAAGCATCTCCGATGCCATATCATTTCATTCATCTTTGTAAAGTTGTTCAGAGCTTCATGCATGCCTCCCCCTGCCTCTATACCCAACTTTTGCAGCCATTGCTCATATTGTAAAAGTTTGGGCAAATCTCTTCAGCTTACATTTCATCCCCCGTTGCAATGCCGCCCGCTGCTGACCCATCTGTCGCTGTGCAGGATTCATGCCGTCGATGCAACCGAAGGAAGAAGTGGTAAGAAGAGACTCGGGGCGCGACCGGTATGATGGCGGCGGCGGTCCGGAAAAGTATGTTGGCGTATCAGAAAGATCACCCATGGAGTCCTCGCGAGTGAGGCCCGCGGCTGCCATAGACGGCTGATTATTTTCTGTGCTACGCGCTGTGCGTAGGAACATTGCATTGAGACGTCGCTCGAGCATGCTATCCGTGTCGCCGAGCCTCGTACCGCATGATGTGCCCTGGCGAGAAGACAGATGTACGCCTGATCTCTGGTTCACCGATAAGAGAGCATTGGTGTAAGTTGACGTTTGTCGCGTTGACGACCGCGTTTCAGGTCGTACGAGGGAACTGGATCTTGTCATGAGGAGCGGACCGGTACTTTGCTGGATATTCTCATAAGAAATACCGAGGAGTGGCATCGATGCTGATTGCCTGTTACCTTGCTTCCGGCCTGCTTTGCGCTGAGATCTGGTGCGCAGCAGTGAAGGTATTTGATCGTGCACTTTTTTGGCGCAGCGACGAAGTGACTTCCCATGTTGACTGGAGGCTGTTGATGGCCTGTCCGCTCCAGGCGCCCTGATGAGCGGAATAGCATGCTGAGTGACTGCAGTGTCCTTGACGCCAGGCTTAGTCGCTGCTCGCCAGTATGAGATACCGCCCATTAATGGAGGCGATGGCGTATTGATGCTAGCGTCCAGCCATGCATTCACATCTCGTATGACGTTAGAATCGGGCCTCGCTGGACGGAGCGGAGGCAGAATGGATGGACGAGGTAAGACCCGTTCAAGCTCGATTGAAACGGACACTGCGTCTGGCATATCATTGTACCTAAGTTCTGCTCCAGTAGACGGTGCTGTACGCGGCCGTTTGAGCGACGCTTTTCGCTGCACGCCGGCGTCTTCCCCTCCGCCCCTCAAGGTCTGACGCGATGCCACTTTCCGTATATGACGCTGCAGCCATTTCTTTGCCGTTCCATGTTTGTTATTTGCTGCAGAAACTGTGTATTCGGTAGTCGTTGCGGTCATGTTGACTGCATGAAAAGGAATTGCTCGCGAGGATGTCGTACGCTGAGTGATGCACCGCGGTAACAGTAATGTGGAAGTAGTGGAGACGTATTGATCAATAGTTCGTATGAGCTGACCATGTTAGGTCGTGTAGGCAGGTGCGATTGTACTGCTGTTGTATAACATAATGTCGTGAGTTTTATGAGGCAAGTGCCACCTGAGGCTCACTCAACGCAAGGCAGGTGCACCTTCAAACACTACAAAATATGAATGTGCCTGCAGATTCTGGAGCAAGAAGTGGGCAACTGACGACCGGAGAGTTAGACTGGAGAATAGAATGTGAATTACACAAGAAAACCGGTCTGTCTGCGGCCAGCCAGGCCGGTATACCGTGAAGTCCTGGAAAAGGTCTACTAAAAAGTCTCAGCCATCCTGCGTACGTTGCTGGTATGGAAGGCAATTTTTTTAGAGCAAAGGTAGACAGACACCCTTCTAGCAGTCTTCCATGTAAGGACAGCAATTGTAGCGACTGCTCTATCGTTATCTCAGCGGGCTGGTCTGAAAGTGAGCTCTCTCTACCTGTTTTAATCAGGTAAACTTCGTCTTATCAAGCCTGTGAGCTTCCACCGTCGAACCCCTTGTCCAACTTCTTCAACGCCTCTTCAACCTCCACCGCTCTCTCTTCACCAGCCCTTAGTCCCTGCACACGAGGCAAGTCGCGCATGACCTGCTGCACCAGCTCCTCCAACGCCTTGGGGTCTCTCATACTGCCTAGGGCAGCGGCATCAAGCTTCCCTTTGCCCTTGCCTGCCAAATCTGATCGAGATGTTAGTGGCTGCTGTGGCTGAGGTTGGGGCTGGCGTTTCCGCAACATGACCTGCCCTTGTTTGTCCATGTAGGTTTCGTACCCTTGTTGGTCGAGCACTTCGTCAGGCACGCGGACGTTGACGGGTGATCTGTTGCTGTTTTCGGCTGCCGAGCTGGAGGCGGCAGAGGCGGCAGCTTTGGCTTTGACATTTGCGTCCTGGTTGTATTTTTCGAGCGCATGGATGCGGTCTTGGTTTTCCTTGTTGTTTTCCATGAGGAAGCGGAGGCACATGATGGCATGTTCGCGAATGTATGGGTTGTGTTCATCGTAGGAGCAGCAGTTTAGGACTGCCTCGATGCCGCCGAGTGGTCGGATCTGGTCTTGAACGTGCTTGTTTTTCCACACTAGAGAGCTTAGAACAAGGACAGCGAGTTTCTTGAGGTTGCGCCATTCAAAGTCGGACGGTTCATCTGCTGCTTCGTCCATGTACGGTCGAGGTGACGGTGAAGTGGGTGGGGGGATGTACGGCTCTGCTGCTGCCGCTGTAGTGTCATATGGTCGCTCAACGGCGACAGGTTGCGGTTGAAGTGGCTGTTGCTGGTCATGTTGTGGCGAAGGAACGTCCACTTCCACGGGCCCAGGAGGCGGTGGTGCCTGTTGGGCATTCCTAAGCGGAGGTGGCGATAGCTGACCCTTTGGTATCGCTGCATCCAGTTCCTTGAGCAGAGTCACTAGCTCGTGCGATATTTCCCAATTGCTCAACATTCTCTTCCAGGTTTCGTGCTCGGTGAGAATAGCGAAGAACTCGAGATACTGGTACACGCCCTCATACATGCGTTCCATATCCCATAGATTGAGGGGAAAATCTTCAGGCTGCGCATGCCCAGCCCGGATCTGGCCCTGCAGGAAGATGAGTGCACAGGTCTGCGGGATGATATGTCGGCGGAACTCGGTCAACAGGAAGTTCACCATGTGGACGTCGCCCTGATCGACTTGCGGGTGATTTGCTTTGACTTGACCTTTGGTAGGCTGAGCGCGTGCTTGTCTGGCACGGAAGATGTTGGTTAGTAGCTTCATAATGACTGCTTGGGCCGGTGATATGATGTCTTTTGACCTGATATGATGTTAGCCTTGTCAACTGTCTAGAAGCAGGGACTAACTCAGACTCTCTGAAAGCATGGTAAGCGAACGGCAGTAGCTGATTCGCAAGGATTGCTTCCATGATCTTCACCATGAACTTGAAGTAAAGCTCCTCTTCCCGCAGGTCCCAAGCAGCGACAAAGATCAACAACTCGCGCAACAGATTTCGTCCGTTGTCCTGCGCAAGGAGCAGATGGCATCGCACACCATGCATACTACGGATGCCGCTGAAGATGGTCGGGTCTGCATAATAGCCGGGCTGCCCTTCCTGCGGCTCAACAATCCCTGCCATGATGATCATAGGCAAAACCTCGATTTCCGTGGGACCCAAGATAAGCGGTACGTCGGTAAGCAAACCTCGGCCTTCATCCCCAGGGATATCGTCGTAGTCGTCATCATTATCATCGTCATCCTCTGGTGGAGGAGATGTCGGAGAGGCTACGTCACTGATTAGCCCTGATGGACGGTCGGGATCTGGCTCCAAACGCTTTAGTAGATCGTCTTTGCCATTTTGGAGAATTTCCGCTCCGAAGGATGGTGGGTATGTCACACGGAAATCGATCTCACCTGCGAGGGGAGACCGTTTGATGCTGGGATCTAGTAACGAGTCATCCATTGCTGGTTTCTGGGCCTGTTGCTCCGCTGCCTGGGGTGATGCTTGTTCGTGGCTAGTGTCATGGCCTGGTAGCACAGAGATTGATGAGCGCATCCTATCCACCTCAACCTGAAGTTGATTTATACTCTTTGCGAGCGCCTGCACACTTTCCTCGTTCTTCGCATGTTGGTCGACTACTTTGCGGTATGTGGTCGACTGAGTTATCTGGTCTCGGTATTTGGCAACCACATCGGCGTACAGCATGTTCCATTTCTGTCCTGGTCAGTAGAGGATCTTTTCCTAGAAAAAGAAATTACCACAACCTACGTTTTTCTCTTCTTCGCCCATTGTCTGCCATCGCCTCCTGCATTCTGCGGCAATCTCGTTTGCGCCGGCTTTGACGCCGTGCTGTATGAGAGTCTTTTTGACTTCGTTTCCTGTCTCACCAATGTAGAGCAAGAAAGGAGATGAGGCTGGTTGCTGTGGGATTTTGAATGTGTCCAGGCTGCGGGCTGCATGCGTGGGCAGGGCTTGTTCCTCTGGCGGCGGGCCTTGGTCCTGATGTGGAAACTCGTCCATCTTGTACTTCATGTCGGCAAAGTTGGGCAGTTCGTTGTCGAGGTGGCTATCAAACAGCTCGATCCAGAGCATGAGCTTTCGCTGCTCGTTACGCGCAATCAGATTGTTGAGAAACTGTAGGCAGGTGATGAGAAGCTTCTTGTAGGCGTTGATGACGCCCTGCCATTTGTCCTCGTCCTGGGTACCGGCCTCGCCGTCATAGCCTCTCGCCGTGACGCGCACACAGACATTGATGAGGGCGAAGATGTCCTTATCGAACAGCCTGTCGGCACTCAGGTTTTGCACTCTTTCTCCATGTACCTGCACATTGCGGGCTATACACACAAGCTGGTTCAGGCGTTCCAAATCTCTGAGTAGGCTCGGCGAGTAGCTTGCAATAAGAGGTCCCGACAGTCCCTCATACTCTGGCGCAGCGGGGTCCGGCGCAGCGAAGCAACGACGTTCGAGCGAGGGTATGGCGGCTTTGAGCACACCGGCAACATCGTCCCAGAACTCCCACGAGAGGCCGAGTTCTTCACGCAACTCGACGCTCTTCCGCGACTCCTCGAGCGTCTTCTTCACCACATCTCGCTCCAGCATGCGCAGCGTGTCGTCTCTAACATAGCCAGGGTTGTGGAAGTGTACCGTATATGGCGCGAGTGCGAGTCGTAGGCGGGTGAGATATGGCCTTGGGTGTATCCCATTGGAGCTTGAAGGCCGCTCCGAGTCCGCCACGCTCTCGGTATCGTTGACACTGCCATCGCCCATGTCGCCCCTCATGTCTTGTTCTATGGCCACTTGCGATACAGCCCGCCCGTCCCACGCATTCCACAGCTGATTTTCGGCGAGCAGTGAGCGATAGACCCATACACGAATGGGCCCTGGTGCGCGTAGGATGCGGTAGAGCTTGTTGGAGGCCAGCTTTTCGATGATGTTGTGATACTGCGCCAGCGCGATGGGTGCAAAAGCTAGATGGGCTGCGTTTTTTGCACTCTCAGTAAAAGGCGACGAATGATCGATTGTAGTCGGGAGCGAATCGGAGTGCGTGGAAGAGCTCGAGTCGGAAATCATGGTTGTAGGCGTGGAAAATTGACAAGGCGACAGCGACTTGGACCCCGCCCCCCACTATCTATCCTATCCATGCCCCGCTCCCACAAACAAGTCAGAGCCTCCTTACCTGAACTTGATCTAACATCACTCACTCACACAGAGGCCAAAAAAAATTCCGTGAAATTGCACCATGTTTATTCAGACATCTACAACATAGATGTACGGGGAAAAATGAACCGCGTAGAGGCATAAGTTGCCAAACGCGTCTAGTGGCCCCGATCATTTCTTCTTGGAATCAATGTAATGTGAGGTTTGATACATGGAATGGTATCCCTCACGGACATGAATTGTTCCGTGTGTGTGTTGCCTATAAGCACACTAGCATGGCTGCACAAGCAGACAAGTGTCCCGTCAAATACATCACCGATACCAAGCAATGACACCAAAGTGGCCCGTCATGTTGTACGGAAAGCTTACATACCCTCGGCCTTCAGTCTGGCTGCCATGAAGCGGCTCACCTTTTTCGTCTTCCCATCTCGCTCTTCTACTATCACGCTCTCCTCATCCTCTTCAGTAGCCTTGAACCCACCCTGTTGCTGTATGAACCTGTTTCGCGCTTTGTTGTAGTGAGCTTGGATCTCGCGGCTGACCAAAATGGGATCAAACTCGTCAGGAGCCTGAGGCTCAGACGGCAACGGAGCGTGCTCTGTAACATTATCGGCTAGCGTTTTGCCTCGAGGACCACTCGGAACAGGTGGCGCTTCTGGCATAGGCGGTGTTTGCAGCATCTGTGGTGGAGGACCAACACCAGCCCGCGCACTCTTGAATCGCGACACTTTGCCTGGCTTAGGTGGCTCAATTGGTGCCGAAACTCCAGGTGGAGCTCGCTCGACAACGATATCTGATATAGTTGGAGCCGGTTTGGCTGGGGGAAGAATCGCTTTTGGTGGCTCTTGCACTTGCTTGGGTGCTTCGGAAACGTCCAAGTCCTCAGCAAAGCGAACCCCTCTCTTCTTCGGACTATGATTCGACTCTGGAGTCGGCGCCTCAGACTTTGATGTATCCAGCGATCCGTCAAACTCATCGTCCTCCTTGACGACCATAGTGCGAATATCGCCGATATGCTCTTCCAAAGCAGGCTTGTCTGACTGAGGACCTACATTCTCCATCATACGAGCATTAAGCTTTTTCTCGAGCTCCATCATCTGCTTACGATACTCCTCCGTGATGACGGGCCTTGTGCTGCGACCATATTCGTCTTCGTCTTCCTCATCCTCGGTGTCGTACTCGCCGTAGTCGTCGTCGGTGTCATCGTCAGAGTATTCAGCGGTGGGCTGGTCAAGATTGAGCTCAGCAACAACCTGCCCCACTTCAGACAGTCCGTACTGGAGCATTTGCCTCCGCAATTCTGCATCCTCTGGAGACTCATCGTCTGGTATTATGGGAGACGAAGGCGTCGTCCACTCATCGCCCTTGAGCTCCACGGCCCTAGCGCCTTTTGGGAAAAGCAGCGTCGCGAGTTTTTCCTCTTCTGAAGTCTGTGAGGGTTCGACTTCAACGTTCTCGGCAAAGGACACGGTCTTCTTTGGAGGGTTTGGTTCAGGGACAGGATCGTCGGACTCGGTAGGTGTGAATTTTGAGGATGAGGAAGTAAGTGCCGGGCCTTTTGCAGTCTCTGCATCTGTTGCAGGAGCCGACACCTTTTCCAAGGATCCTCCTTGCGACTGTGTTGCATTGTTCTTCTCCAGCTCCGCTTTCTGGATCCCAGCCTTGCGCAATACTTCGACAAGCTCGGCTGCAGCTTTGCCTGTTTGGTTGATCGAGCTTGATACTTCGTTACCCTCCTCGTCCAATTCCTCTTCGATGTCCATCATTGGTTCGCCGTCTTCATTGTCCATGCCGGGCTCCAGCAGGACATCGACGCCAGCGAGCTTCTTCTCGGCAACATCGAGGTTCTTTTCAATGGTAGCACTACTCGTCCGAACATAGTCAATGCGTCTAGAGATCATGTCAACAACTTGATTAGCAGTGCGTTCCGATGGCGAGTTCTTAGAGATGAGCTCCTTGACTTCTTTTTCATTGAGTAGCGTGAGCTCAAGACCCTGTGCTATCTCACGTATTTGTGAGGGCGAAGCGTTGTCGGCAGCCTCTATCTCCTCTTTCAGCGCCTCGTACTCAGCTTCCCAAGTGGTCCAATGGGAGAGGGCTTTGCGCAGCTGGTCGACATTCTGCTGTAGCTGCACTCGGCGGCGCTCAATCTCTTCTAGAGTACTTTGTGTTGAGGCTGCCATTTTGTCGACGTTGTTGAGGTGTAGAAGAAGAGAGAGGAAGGAAATGGACAAAAGAAACTGACTTGAAAAAGTAGCTGTTCTTGGCGGCGCTAGCCCCACAAGCTTTGGGGGCCATGCTGCATCCAGATCGTCACTCTGTCAAAACACTCAAAGGCAATTCTTGAACAGGCCTTCTTGGTGCATCGTTGAACCACACGCATTTGAGGGTCGAATCATGCTCTTCCGAGTTACCTAGATAGACCAGCGCAATCCTTCCGCTGAGTCAGCAACAAACACCATCTCATCTTCCCGTCGAGCTTCAGCTCTCCCTCTGCCTCGCCTCACCTCCGTCATGTCCAAAACCGGACGCGCATCCGGCGCGTCGAAGCGTCTGGCCGAAGATGGAGGTGCGTTTCCTCTCTCCAAATCTCTTTATAATTTGTCTTTGCAGCAGTCGCCTCGCTCTAGTCCTCTTACTGACGACATGTCCGCAGACATTTGCCCCGTATGCAAATCGTCGCGCTACCTCAACTCCACCATGCAGTTCAAGATCAACCCGACATGCTACCACCGAATGTGCGATACGTGCGTGGAGCGCTTGTTCAACAAGGGAAATAACATATGTCCTGTGGCGGGATGCGCGAAGACGCTCACCTACCGAGGCTTCAGACGGGCCACCTTTGACGATCTGAAGGTAGAGAGAGAGGTGGACCTGAGGAAGAAGGTCATGAAGATGTATGTTGAGCCTATGCTACGTTGCGCTACTCGGTGCTGATATGATGGTAGCATGAACAAGAAGGAAGACGACTTCGAGACTCTCAGAGACTACAACGATTACCTCGAACAAGTTGAAGGGATTACATCGAACCTTATCCTCAACATTGACGTCGAGGCGACGAATAACAAATTGGCGCGATTTGATGCGCTCCAGAAAGCGGAGGCAGCAAATGCGGGTGCGTCCAAGCCTGGAAAACCAAACACTCTACCAAGCAAGGACGACAACGACTTTGTCTTTCACGGCCTTAAGAAGCGTGTTCCGCCCCCGAAAGAGATACCGTTCGATCCTTGGGGCGGGTACAATATCACGCCGCAATACTACGTATTGCAGGACAACTACGACGTCGACTGGTATACACGTATGAAGAAGGATCCCGCGCATCTGGTAGGAGGACATAGCCTACAAGACTACTGCAGTCGCGCATTGCGCGAGGCATTTGGCGGCTTTGGTGTCTTTATCGAAGACGAGATCAACGCCAGAGATGCACCTCCAATCTCGTCCATGGACGCCGACGTCGGGACAGAGCATGCGGCCGCAGCAGCCATGAGTACAAGGGAGGCCAACATAGACGACTTATTTTAGTTTCCTTACATCGTGATACCCGGCTTCATGCCATCATTGGGAGGCGTTTGTGTAAAATTAGTGTTTCGGATTCCGCTTTGCACATAACAAATATCATTTGATTCATTCCCCCGAGCCGACTTTTTATATTCGACCTTCTATGCTTCTGCGTCCAACTTGCCCTGCAGCACCATGATATGTCAAATCATCGTATCCAAACTGCTCTTCCGGCACTGCATATCCCTCCCCTCCCAGCTGTCTTGTCCGAGCTGCCGTAGGATTCGGATTAGGATCAGGATCAAGTTCCATTTCGTTCTCACTCACACCCATGCCTCCTTTTCCTCGTGAATGCACAGGCTGGAACACGCCCCTCCTCCTCGCTCCCCTCATCACCTTGACGTCCAGCGCCAGTGCCGCCAATGTCGCCACCAACCCCAACAATGCAAAGCTAAAGAGCGCTTTATACATCCTACACACACTAACACCAGTGTCTGACTCCCAGTTGTTTGTATTGCACACATGTGCAAGCGTACCCGAGCACCACCACGCCAAGAGCGAAAAAGCCAGCAACCAAAGTAGCGCAAGGGCGGTATTGACAAACACATTTAGAATCGGATTTAAGCCGTGGTATATGTGCAGTAGGATCGTCGCGAGGAGCGAAAGCATAGTCAGGATGGAAACCGTCATGAGCTTTGTCTTTAGCATTAGCATTTGTCAACATGTACGTATCGTATCGTACGTTTAGTTGGAAACCGATAGATTATACAGCAGTCTTGGGATAGAAAGAATTGTGTCGCATACCAAGATAAATGTCCAGGGCAACCGATATTGCTCGCGCGCTAATTCGCGCAAGAAGTAGAAGAGTATACACGACACGACTGTTGCGGATAGGAGTTGGAAGGTGCGGATGCTGTGGAAGGGTACGCTGGGGTACGCAGTGGGTTTCACGCGGTTGCGGTGTGGTGTCGCCATCGTTGAAGCGCTGTGGCGGTGGTGCTATCTGATAATTATCTGGGCAATTGAATGGGCCAAGGGAGGTCAAGAAGAGAGACAAGGCAAATGATGTGAGGCAATGGTCTGATTTTCGATGTTTATTGATGTTGAGGGTTGCGTATTGGACTAGGGGTTTAGCTTAGCTGAGCAGGCGTGGGTTCCAAGCGTTCGTATTGCGGAACGAGCGCTGAGAGGTAGGCAATATTAGAACGTTGCATGGTGCGTGCAGGGGATGGGGATTGTGACAGGAAGAGGCGATTTTCGGATCTAGAATCAGATGGTGAGAACGATAGATTTCCATGCGAAAGGTCGTCCTTGGTGTTTTTGGAGCCAGAGCAAGGCGTGACGCTTAGCGCGGTTGGTACGCGTTGCCAAGCTTCTGCAGGTGTAATCAGTGTCTTCGTTGCAACTTCTTCTACGTTATTTTGCTTCTTAGTCTACTCAATCCAATGTTGTACAGCCCGTTCGAAATCTTGAAGCGATACATCATTAGACTGCATGTGCTACTAATCAGTCTAGAAGAAACGTCCCCGACGGTCAAGACGGTTATGTGCTGTCAGTTTAAGGCGTCCCATTGCCACTCACAAATCTCCCCGGTTTGATAGCGTAGCGGATCTTTCGGGAAATTCGATCTTGCTTCCCACAGGATAGGCTTTCACTGTTCCTCTACAGAGAAGAAGACTTGCCACGCTTCTTTTCCAAAGCAACTTTATACTGGACTAAATGGCAACAGCCGCATAGACTGAGATTATCATTATAACCTAGGGAATAACAGCATCAAAGCGCTTCGGAAATATCACCGTTTTCCCCATCACC
>Ga0265797_10006521_pt1 | contig 16414 bp, 19 predicted proteins | sample P2T30metagenome_FD_192433 | JGI IMG/M metagenome (GOLD analysis project Ga0265797, IMG submission 192433) | Plant litter microbial communities from East Loma Ridge, Irvine, California - P2 T30 | ecosystem: Environmental > Terrestrial > Plant litter > Unclassified | place: USA: California... | reverse complement strand
CGACGGCCGCACTAGGAGGCGTGGAGTATCCACCGAAGATGGGACGGTCGCCCTTTTCCCAGAAACGTTCTTTGAAGAGCAGCGCAACTTTGCAGGCGGATTTGAAACGGAGGCCAGCTTCGCTGATTGCGCGACCGAGTACGGAGGAGAATTTGGGAAGCGACATGAAGCGTGTCATGGTGAATGGTACTGCCATGATTGTGTAGTCGTATTCTTTCGACTCGTACGTTCTGTTGCTGACACTAGGATACCACGACAGTTTCGTGCGTGTGTGACTTTCGGCATCTTCGACAGCCTCCAGTTTTCTGATCTTACGGTTGAGGGTGAGACGGTCGCTGACATGTGGAAGGAATGCATCAGACAGTCTGTTGAAGCCGCCGTCTACACACTTCCACTCAGTCATGCCCAGTGCATCCGGTCCGCCATCTTGCGCAAGGTTCGAGTTGTGCACCAGTTCATCCCAGAAGACGTCGTAGTCGCTCGCTGTCCAGATAGCGTCTGTGACGTTTTCGCTTGCACCGAAGACGTGGCGCATCATGGCCTGCTCGCTCCAATCGTCGAGGCCTTGATCCATGGCTTTCTTGTGTTCGCGCCACACGTCGCGTTGCACGGCCTTGAGTCTGTCCTTTGACTTCAAAAGCTCGTTCATGCGCTGCTTGGTTTCGGTGTACTCATGCGTGTTCAGTGGTGCTGGTCGCCCAAGAGACGAGTTTGCTTGGATCTCCGCTCGCGTCGGAAGTTGTCCATTTGGAAGTCTGCCAGTTCCAAGGCCGAGGATCTCATTGGGATGATGCTGGACCCATGGGATGAAGTCGACTTTGTGATGCGGATCGTTTGCGTTCATCTCATTGAGCATATCGGCCAATTGGAAGACCATTTGATGGTCGCTGTAATCGATTGTCTCTCCATCTTTGTATGTAATCGAGTGAGGAAGGCGCATAGGACCCATCTCCGCCCATTCTTGCGTTCCACCAACGTACTTGGTTCGGAACCGTCCTCCGACCCGGTCGCTTGCCTCGATAATCTCCCAGTTGTGCACACCTACGCTGTCAAGCATCAGTGCCGTAGCGAGACCAGAGATTCCGGCGCCGACTATCGCGATGGTCGCATTCTTCTTGGATGAAGCCGCAGAGGTGGTTGTGTTGATCGCCGCGACACCGTCGAACCATGCTCCAAGGGCGTCGAAGTCTTGTAGCAATGGTTTGGTGCGAATGACGTCCCTAGTCTCTGAAGATGTTCTGGGACTCGAAATGGGGTTGCTGAGCACCAGCCCTGTAGAGGCTAATGTAATAGTGAGTAGCCTCAACATCGTCGTTGCAGGATCCACCACGTTTGTTAACACTTTCGACTTGAAGAGCTGAAAGCTGAAGGATGGACAAGCCGTGTTAGGGATACCTTAATCGTTTAAGCTTAATATAAGATACCAATTACCCGCGAACCATGATGGCCAACCACCATGCACCTCCACTTGGCGAATGGGCACACCGCGCATCTTGACGGAAAACAGCAATCCAAATCAGTGCTAAAAAACATTAGAGTGCCATCACGGTAGGCAGAAGACTGTGTCGCATTCCAGTTCGGACAACAAAATCCCAATCAAGCGAAGCTGGGCGGTCATACCTAGGTACTCAGCGACCGGAACGCGCGCCCCGAAAAGCTTTCAACATGTTGTATACAGCAGCGTCTTTTGTCTTCCACTCTTGATCACGCGCTGATTCTTTGGAGTCGCCAAATCTGTATTTCATCTCCTCGTTCTGTTTGGTCGCCTCTTGGTTCCTGTTTATGTTTCTCGGCGGTACTTCGTACCGAGTTGGGGTGAGGACATGGACTTGCAGGGCGGCGCTTTCGACATCGCGGATGAATTGTGCTGTTGGCTGTCAGATCCTGTTTATGGGTGTGACAGTCGATTTGAGGAAGACCGGTGCGTGCAAAAAGACAGGCGTTCTTACACCATGGTATACCCAATTCTTCGGCCTCAATTCGGGATTTGTTCCGTGCGATGCAGCGCTCTTGCAGCTCCCATTCTTCTAAGGACTGTACAGGTGCGACGCCCACCTGGGTCTTAGTAAGATCATCGAGGGATGGCGAATGCAGGCGCTGCGTTACAGCTCGGGATATGAGTTGTCGGTATTGTACAGTTTCCAGAACATCATTTGTGTTGTCCTTGCGGACTCGCGTATGGGCGTCGGTATTCAAGTTCGAGGATTTGGCTGAGCTCAGTTCTAGGAGTGTGATCGCCATGACGTAGCGTCTGAAATAGACGACCGTAAAGTAAGGACATGGGGTCGTGCAGAGAGAGGGTGAGTATATAGCTGCTGGTGTCAAAACATTGGCGTTTGTGGTATGATGAACTAGACGCGCCGTGTGCTCATTATTCAATGATGCGATTGCACCATCGTATGCCTCAGTATCGGGGTAGATAGTACTTTCTCGGTTTCTTCACCATCCTCCTCTTCACGTATAGGCAGCACATGCTTCTTATTTACATCGTTGTCTCGTCCACAGGCCATTCCGTCCAGTATGTACAGCGTCCTCGAAACTCTACAAGCTCAGCCCATCAGCCAGCACTGCGCCGTACCAGATCATAGCTCCCAATCCCACCATGTTGACCAGACTGCTGACGCCGTGCAGAATGCCGAACTGCTTGTTCAAGGCCTGCATCTCCTTGCTATGCGGCCCAGCATCATAGCTCTTCTTCCCATCCCTCGTCTCTTGATGCTTCCTCAGACCCATGACCTCCGTCGTCTTGGGTCCAACGTAGACCCAGTTGACCAGCGCGGTGAGAAACATTGTGGTGTGCAGCCAGGAGCTCAGGTTATCGGTTGCTGTCGGCGGGATGGGCGAGGAAGAGAGGAATGGCAGTAGGGATGATGCTCCGCCGCGTGGGTACGTGAGCAGCATGACAACGGGAGTGAGGGTTTGGAGTGTGAAGTAGACGGGGAAGGTGTGCTTCTGGAGCGTGGAGAATTGAGGGCGAGGGAGGACGCGGAAGGCTACGATGCCTGAGACGAAGGACTGGAAGAGCGTTGAGCCCAGGAGGGTGCCATAGCTGTGCTTGTGTTAGAGGATCTTGAGCGTTGAGGGCTGGTAAAGTAGCTTCGTACCTGAGTAGATGGTATGTCGCCGGGTTCTTGAATGAGGAGAATGACATATTGGTGATTGTGGCTTGTCAGTCAGTCAATCGTGTTGTCAATGAAGAGGAGAGTAGGAGTGAGCAAGGAACTCGGCGTTTCAGAGCGCCACGAGCAGCAGCCTCGGCAAATGATGATCTCACGACATGTCGGAGCCATGCGGTGACCCTGCATGCTACCCGTGCGCTATCCCATCTGGAGCCTGGCGTGTCTGCCCCGCTAAAGATTTCGCGAGCCCCTCCATTGCGCATCATGGCGTCGTGCGACAATCCTTCAGCCCGTCTAAGGAAGGATCCTAGCCTGCGCCAGACCAGACCTCCGTACACCGATCCTCACGATGCTACTTCCTTCGCTGATCAACCTCCGCCGCCCAGCCAACACGCCACTCGAGCCTGAAGACATCTTTGGGTCCTCCCTCGGCGGCATCTTCACCGACGATACACAGAACCAGCATGGCGACGACCCGAGCACGGTCATCCTGTATCGCAACGCCAAGTTCGGAGAGCAGGAGATCAGGGTCGCGGATGTGAACGGTGAAGAAGAACGAAGAAAGTTTGCGCACTACCTATGGAATGCCGGCGTCATGATGGCAGAACTAGTCAGCGGGCGAGTGGAGGGCGGCGATCTGGGTGCAAGTGGCAAGGGTCTGCACGAGGATGAGGAGGGCTGGAGAGATGGCGCATGGTGGACAGACAAAGAAGAAGAGAAGAAGTGGAGCGTGGAGGGCGAGACGGTGTTGGAGTTGGGTGCAGGTGGGTCGGGCTGAGTAAAGAGCGGTGCAGAAGAGAGTACTGATGGAATATATGCTTGCAGGCGTAGGATTGGGCGGGATTCTGGGTACATTGGCAGGAGCGAAAGAGGTACGTCCATGCTCAGACTCGGATTGTGCATAGGCTCCAACTGACGACCCGCCAGGTTGCCATCACCGACTATCCTGCCGCTCCTATCCTCGATACCCTCAGAACGAACGTCGCGAAGAACGTCCCCGCGCATCTCAAGCCCAATGTGACTGTCGAAGGTCACCAATGGGGCTCCACAAGCACACCCTTCGAGGCCGCGCACGCGAACCGCTACACGCGCATTCTCGCTGCAGATTGTCTCTGGATGCCATGGGAGCACGAGAGCCTCGCCAAATCGATGCTGCACTTTCTATCCGACGACCCATCCGCACGTATATATTGTATCGCAGGCTTCCATACAGGACGCGCCAAAGTCGCACCCTTCTTCGAGGAAGTGATATCGGAGCAAGGGCTCGAGATCGAGGAGATATACGAGATGGACGTAAACGGGCAGCGGCGGTCATGGGCGAAAGAGCGCGACGGTGGTACGGAGAATATGGGAGAGCGGAAGAAGTGGCTCGTTCTCGCGCGGATACGGCGGGCTGTTCGGCAGTAGTAATGGTAGTAATTCTTCTTCTCAGCAGACGAAGCGCTGAATCACACCCTCTTGAAGCACAGCGTAACCACACTGCTACCCGTCTTGCCTCCAAAAGTGAAGCTGGGGTACTTCACTTTGCCCTCGAACTCCAACTCTCCGCCTCCAAACCAGCCCTTGAGCTCTTCTTCTGTCCAATTGCAGCTCGTGATGAGGAATCTGCCGCCCTTTTTCATGAGGGGCTCAACCTTTTCCCTGTATCCTTCGCAGATCCTACGGCCTTGCGCGTCTTCTTCTTGCGACAAGCAGATGGCGTCGAATGTGCCCTTGTCCAGTACGACGTCGAAGCCAGCGCCTAGCCACGCGCCCGGTGCTTGCGACAGAATATCCCACTCATGGAACACGATGTCCCTATAAGAGTCATCCTTCGCGTCGCGAATCGACGTGGCAAGCGTGACGCTCTGCGCAGAGTAGTCGACGCCGACCATCTCGCCGTTCCACTCGTCCTCGCGCAGCGCAAACAGCAAATGCCCATTGCCTGTTCCCAGATCCAGGAACCGCGCCGCGTTGTGGTCGTCCCCGTCGTCCTCTTTGTGTATGTGGCCCTCGTCGCTGAGGTCTTCAAGGAAGGATAGCATGCGCTCTTCGGCGCCCGCGTCGCTGAACCATATCGTGCCTTCGTCGTCGGCGTTTGCGGCAAAGTTTTGGCGTTCGGTGTTGTAGGCGGCGTCCCAGTAGGATTTGGTGCCCAGTTCGCTGGGGTCGAGGTGCGTGGGTGCGGTCATTGGATGAAGGTACGAGGAAGAAGGAGCGACTGCAGTGGGTGTAGGAGACGTGGGTGATGCGACGTTGTGGCAGAAAGTTGGTGTTTTGGAGGGGCAGATCTTTGGTTCCTGGCTAGGCGCTCGCGCGCCGTGCAAGCGAGACGGGCGTGGCGCGCTGCCCTATGTAGGAATGACAAAGCATGTCAATCATCATATGCACATAGCGATTGTCATAAGAAGAGTCGCATGGATCAGATTGTATTTACTGGGTTTCTTTTCGAAGTATGTGGTCGTCATTGCATTTGCTCCAAGCTACATCGAACCACATTCGCTACCTAGGTATCCGCCGTCCACCATCAGACATTGTCTAGGTCTGCGAGTACCCCTACGAGGGTCGCTCGCTGCTACGAATCACCTCACCCTTATAGACTGTCCGATGGACAAGGTCATAACCTTGAGGGTCTACCTGATACCGAGCGTTGGTTCGCTTCCAATAGTCTGTTTGAATCCCTTTGAGCCAAACCTCGTCTTTCCACTCTTTTGCCCATTCGTCTACTATCCAATGTCGTCTCTCAAAAAAGAAATCGTCCCCATGCCATATGTCCCCTACTTCTCCAGTGAAGGTTATGTTGATCGTACCGTTGATCACGGCGCGGATAGTGTTGGAAAACCCGTCCGGTAGATGCCAAGGCAAGCCACTAGGGCCTAGAAAGCAACGGCCGAACAATCTGGAGGTTGGATGCGTATTGTTGACTCGGCATTGATGTAGCATGGCTTCTTGCATGGCTGCCGCGTACTTGAGAATGTCCCAAGCCTCGAGAGATTCGCGTGAGTGGCCATCGATGACGAGCCGAAAGGAGCTCTCAGGCATCCCACGGGTATGAAGTAGGTGAACCTCCATCAGCCACGGAATAACAGCATCTAAAACGTCGGATCCACCAATCCAGTCATGCCCGTTGATGTCGCTGTATGAATGACCTAAAGGTAGGAGATTGGCTAGAAGATCGATGCGTCTCTCGATCCGAAGCTGTGGATGCGCTTGGCATATAGAAATGAGACCTCGTACATGGCATACAGAACGCGGCATCGACTTGAAGTCTTCGTGGAGGACGAGCTTGCGCAAATTATGCAACCTTTTTGGGGGGATTTGATGCACTGCGCCTGGTGTTAGAAAGCCCGTTTCGTGTGGATAGTCCTATGTTATAGTACCCAGCGCTATGATGGAGGACCTGGGAAGTCAATGAGATGGGGTATCACTTACGAAAGTCGATCGCTACTGCTGTAGCAGAGAAGTAGTATTTACTGTTACGTAGTCGGCGAGGGTCATCCACATGGCACCAGTTGTAGATCAGCTCATCGTCTTCTTCAGGCCGGCAAACGAGTCTCTCCATTCTGGCAAGTTCGCTATCCGTCGGAATAGACCAAGGCTTTGGCCTCCCACAGAGTACATCGTACAGCGCCCCTTTCACAAATATGTTATACTGGCCCATACCTCGAAGGTTGTTCACGCGGCGGATCCTGTTTCCGAAAATTCCGCACGAGAGCTTCTATGAAGTCTTGAGATGTGTGATTGTCCAAGCTCATGTCCATGTATTGGGAGAGTGTGTTAGTATTTTGCGCGATTGCCTGTTGCAGATGTCGTTCGAAACAGTCTTCGATGACTGGATAACGAGCTTTTATTTCAGCAAGATCTGACGCCTCAAGTAGGTTCGCGACACAGATCAAAATGTGTTGCCTCTGGACCTGAACCATATCGAATACTAAAAAGCACATCAGTCTAAGCTCACAACCACTCAACGACATTCGACACTTACGCTGGCAAAATCGAGCGACTCTAGATCGGAGTTGCTGGAACACTGTGCCATCATCCAAGGAGCAAAGCGTAGTGAACTCGACATTCTGGAAAGCGACGTGCTGCATCTCGTCTGCAGCGATCTTGCAGGTTGTTATAAGACCGATGCCCTCCGCCTGTGCTGAAGCATCGGAGTAACGTAGCTTTTCCGTGTCCTTATCGTACACATACTGTGGTCGACCCTGGGCATAGTACTCGTAAATGGTATCCCGTATTTCTCGTGGAAGTCGAAAGAACGGCGACTGTGTTTGTCCAAGGATGTACTTTGTCTTTGGTGTCGTCATGAAGGGAAACATGTTCCAGTGCGCGAAGTTGTTGGAGCCTCTCTTGTTGAAAGCCATCTTGGGTGTATTGGGTGCCATGCAGATGTCGATTGCGACTGCCCGGCATCTTATAGTGCGATGGCGCAGTGTCAGTCATACCTCCTCTGGCCTTTTGCCGATGACTCCCAAGAAGGATGCACCATGGTACCAAACTATGGTATACGGTATGATTGCGATAGCGTAGATGTTGTTCGCAATGACCAGCCCGGACCAGAACCAGACCGCAGTCTGAGTCAAAGGCGCACTCTATTCTTTCTCAACCAAACTAAGGCTTGCTGGTCGTAAGCAGATTCATCGGGTTGAAGTGTGCTCATTGGCTGATCACCTGGGCACCATTCAGCTTCAGTGCAACGACTCATCGGTGGCCGTAGGGTTGTATTCTCAGTGTGAGTGGCATGTCCGTCAAGAGTAGAGCTGTAATTGTGGGTGCTACTGGTTCTACGCGACGCGAACGAAGAGATGGATGGTCGGTCTTGCGCGGCCACGTTGGCGCGGGCAGCCCAAGCTGGAGGGCAAGCGCACCCGCCCAGGCGCGCATAGTCGCACCTTCCAGGCGAACAGAACGGCACCCAAGCTGCATCCTGCTTCACAGCCCTCCGAAACCGTAACTTCAATCGCCTATTGGATCTCATGTCGCAATATTACCTGGATGGGTCTGAGAATTCTCGGATGCCCACACCTCAAGCGCCCTCGTGGACGACGCATGTTCCAGGATGGCGGCCGCCGTCCGACCCGCCTTTGAACTTCGACGAAGATAGGACCTTATCCACGCGTAATAAATTCTGCACACATTCACATCCCGCGTCTTCCAGTCACGCAGTGGCCGTATAGCTAGCTCTAGATGTCCTGAACTCGATGTTGTGTAGAGTGACTCCCGAGGTCGTTTTCGTACGCAATCAGTCCGCGCACACTGCGACCGGCTTCTATCCTACGTTCGAACGAGGCAGCACTACGAGTCGTTTCAAGTGAAGCGGTATGAACTATGACACATCCACAATTCGCATGCCATGCGCACTACAGCCAGGTTTTTCTGTGCGTTGCGACCCAGAACAGAGGTGGGGGCAAAGCGGCCAGTTGCCTTGTTGAAGAGAACTCGGTCAAACCTCACGATCGCGGTCTATCGGTTACTGCTGAATTTACGACGGGCTTGCTATGGAAAAGTCACGCGCTAACATGGCAAGCGTTCCTTGAGATAACGCTCTGAAATCTTCGGCCAGAAGTTCGAGACGATGCCCTGGTCGACGGTCTCATTCCAGTCTGTCTCCCACTGCAATTCTGTCCAATCCTTCCTTTCGGAGAAGAAGGTGTCTTCGTCCCAAACCTCGCCCACGTCTCCGTTGTACCATACGACCGAATTGCCCTCACAGATATCGCGAACCATCCTTGCGAATCCTGAAGGGAAGTCCCAAACTGCAGAATCGCCATCGTACATCGGGCGCAACTCCCCTGTGGGCAGGTCTGTACCGCTGAGTTGCAACTGCTTGTGTCGGGCCTGCTGCGTAGCGGCAGCATATTTAAGCATGTGCCAGAATTCTGAAGATTCCCTTGCATCGTCATCTACAACAAGTTGAAATGACGGCAGAGGCATCCCAAAGGAAGGTAGCAGAAGTGCTTCCTCAATCCATGGAAGCAGCACTTGGAAACAGTCTTCACTGTAAATGAACTGGTCTTCGTAGCCAGACACATAATCAGAGCCTGGTGGAAGGAGATTTGTAAGCAAGCTGATCCGTCTCTCAATGCGAAGTCGAGGATTCTCATGACAGAATGGGACAAGGCCGCGCGCATGGCATTCTGGTCTGGACACGGCTTTGACGTCTTCATTCAGTACGACTGATCGGAAGTTGGCCCTGCGTTGTTTGGTTATGCTTTGAACTGTCAACAAGTTAGTAAAAGCGTCTCGCAATCGCCCACTGTAGCCTCAATGGATTAGGTGACCTAGAAATAGATGCTGGATTGAACTCACAAAACTCAATCGCCACAGCGGCAGCAGAAAAGTACCAACGATAACGCGCAGCATGGAAATGTTCTGCGATATCGGGGAAGTAGAAGACGCCTTCTTCTGTAGTTGGAAGCAAAGTGTCCGAATCGCCAGGCTCACAAATGAGTCTTTCGAGTTTTGACAACTCTTCATCTCCCGGGATGGACTACGGTGTAGGATGCCAGTGATATATGTCGGATAGAGCTCCCTGTACGAATAGGTTGTTCTGCAAGAAACCTAACGTAGTCGATCTGATGGGACAGTCACCGAGACCGAAGGTCTCACATGCAAGCTCTGCAAATCTTGACGGATGTCGGTTTTTCGCTAGTACCAGTGCATGTTGGAGAGCATCGCTGAACGACTGGCTAAGGAATTCTTTGCAACTGTCATCCGATGTACCAAGCTCGTCCTTTCGATGTGTAACTGCGTGGTTCAGAGGTGTGTGGAACCAGTGCTTGACTGTGGGGAATCGGCTGTCTTTGTCCATCAGGTCGTCAGGTTGTAGTAATGCGGCAGCGCAGACTAACATGCGAAATTTTTGTCGCTCGACATATTTCAACACTGCGTCTCTGTCAGAATGTCGTTGTAGATAGGGTAACCAAGAATATTACTGACAGCACCTAAAGCGCCCTGCCCTTGAACGAACGTTCATGTATTCTTTCCCATCATCTAATGAACGTTTGGGGTAGAAGTGAACTCTTCCGAAGGCACTGTCTTTCATTTCTTCTGCAGCGATGCGACACGTAATTCGTAGACCTAGCCGAACGACTTGCTTAGGCGATATTGACGGGTTCTGGTATAGCAGCTTGCCGGTCTCATTGTCGTAGTGGTAACCGTCATGCTCGAGAAGGCAGTATTCGTAAATGACATCTCGAATCTCTTGAGGAAGGCGGAAGAGTGGTGACTGGAGTTGAGCGGAATAGTATTTGGTTTTTGGGGCGGTCATGAAAGGGAACGTATTCCAATGCGCAAACTTGCTAGACGGCCTGGCAACGGGTGTAAAAGCCATGGTGATAGATTTGCGAAGCGTAGGAAAGGAAAGTTCTTAGCAAACATGAGTAAGGGAATTATTGTGACGTGGCCATGACTCCTCTTGATATTGCCTGGTAAGGTTATCAAAACCGTGGCTCGGGCAAGATCGCGGCGAACCCCTACCAAAGTTTAGGATGGCGCCATGACTCATGCTCGAGAATGGCTCCAGAGAGCCACAACGTTCCATGATTAGAGGCCTGATATGATTGAATCATTTCTTATCAGCAGATGATTGACGTTGACCGAAAAAAAGGGTCGATTCAACGTATCCAGGATATGACGGCAGAAGTGGTGGTGGCAGCCCCACAATACGGAGATGATGTGTACAAGACATCTAAAATACACGATGCGTGTGAAGTGGGCTGACGAATATTTTGGATACAATGAGTTCAAGAGGTACTTTATGAAAGACACCGCGGCAGCTAATGGTTGCGCGCGGTGACCGTTTTTGCTCAAACCTCAGACCGGTTACTGTACTTGTTGAAAATAGAAGGCCAGCAATCCGTGGCGATAGCCTCCGTAAATGTGACCTTCACTTTCCAATCCTCTTCCCAGTCATCATCTGTCCAATCTTTTCGCTGCTGAAAGAACTCTTCCTCATCCCAGAGCTCACCAACTTCCCCATCGTAGTAAACCATAGATCTACGTTCTGCAATGTCTCGAATCATTCGTGCAAACCCTGCTGGGAGACTCCAGACGCCAAGAAGACAATCGGCATAGTGTAACGGTGCCGGTCTAGGCTCGAGCGGACCACCGCTTGCTTTGCGCTGCCTGAGTAAAGCCTCCTGTGTAGCCGCCACGTATTTCAGTAATTTCCAAGCCTCTGCCGCCTCTGTACCGCGACCGTCGATACGAAGCTGGAAAGAATGTACTGACATCCCGTAAGACGCTAAAAACAGCGTTTCTTCGATCCAGGGGACCATCACGTCTAGACAATGACTACCCATGATTGTGGTATCTCGTATATCTATCCTCTGAACGATCAGAGCCGGGAGCAGGTTTCTCACGATACCTATATGCCTGACGATGTGAAGCTTGGGATGTTCCAGACAGAACGGTATGAAACCGCGCGCATGAGAAACCGGACGGGACACCGCCTTGAACTCTTCATCGATGAAGATCGTCCGCATACAGTCTCTCTGCTGCTTTGAAGAGTGTTGTACTGTTCATATCAGTGTGCTGCCGTTGATCGAGGTTTTGCCTCTCTTACAGAAGTTGATTGCCACAGCTGCAGCAGAGAAATACCACCGATGATCTAACGCGTCTAGCTGACATGTGATGCCATCGAAACAACGCGTTCCGTTCTCTTTCGTTTTCACCAAAGGGTTGTCCAGGTCGGTGGGCTGACATATGAGAGCCTCAATCTTGGCCAACTCATTCTCCTCTGGAAGGCACCATAGCTCGGGCAGCCAGTGAAGTATCTCTGGAAAAGCACCTTCCGTGAAGATGTTGTGCTGTGGCATTCCCATTGCATAATTTCGGATAGGGCATGTCCGCATACCAAACGTGGTAGAGGCAAGAGCCTCAAATTTGGAGGGATGTCGAGCCTGAACAAGCATCAGTGCGTGGTGCAGAGCTTCGTTGAAATCCAGGTTGCGGATATCCTCGCGACGGTCTCTAGGATTGGCAAATTCTCCGTTGCTTTGCGCAGCCATTGCTTCTTGCAAAGTCCGCCGATACCACGTCTCCACCGAAGGATAGCTCGCGAACAGAACATCAAAATCTTCTCGATGGAGGAGCTGCGCGACGAGTATAAGCATACGGCACTTCTGGTTCTCAACGTAGCCGAGTACTACGGCGAAGTGTTAGCGCTGAAGACACAGACCAGTTCATGCTGATACATACAGCACTCGAAGCGGCCCGCTCGCGAACGAAGCCCTTGGTATCCAATGTCATCAACGATCGAACCCGTTCCATGAAAATTGAGCTGGGGAAATGCGACATCCCTCATCTCCTCGTTGGCGATGCGGCAAGTGATACGGAGACCGAGTCGTACCACCAGTGGTTTGGGCGTTGTGGAAGGACTCTGATAAAGGAACTTCTTGACCGAACTATCGTAGTGATATCCATCTTCCTCAGACAGGTAGTACTCATAGATTCGATCCCGGATTTCGCGAGGCAGGCGATAGAGTGGTGATTGGAGCTGCGTGGAATAGCGCTTTGGTACGACACTTGAGGTCGGCATCGGTGTTGGTGTTGTAGAAGCCATGGAGGCTGTACCTAGAATGAGATACTGCTGTTATAAGTATTTACTCACATTTTCTGCACCTACATTTAGGTCACGCTTTCCCTCATTTCGTATGCTAGGAAGACTCATCGTTTCTAGTATGGGAACGAACCACAGGCCGTGCCAACATTGCGCGAGGAGTCAGGGCGCTAAGAGACCCCAAACCATGTTCTTCAGGGACTGACTCGTCGATATCATCGTTGCTCAGCAAGTAACACGAAGGTAGCCGTTGGTAAAATCGTATTATCTCCCGAGTAGCTTGCAACGTGGATTTGCCGATTGGAGAGAAGTCGACGAGTGTAGCACAGCATCCGGTACAGGACTGGAGATCTGTGCAGAGGTGATTACGACAATCTCTCGTGACTCAAACGCGGACAGTCACGTCGCAATAGTTGTGTTTCGGCGGAACGCGACGCGATGATACATTCTTGACTCTAATGATGGAGGATGTCGTGGGTGGTGCGGACGATGCGGCTAGATGGAACTTTTCTGAATCTGGCTAGGCCAAAAAAAGTTCGAGGCTACGTCATGGTTAGTGGAAAGGTGTGGGCAGGTGGCTGCAGTGCCTACACGCTTCACAGGCTTAATTCTCATATATACGCATCTCGCTTGCAGATAAATGTCGCCGTGTTTGTGAGATATTCATTGTCTCTATCGCGCTCCTGGTAGGTAGAACAGACACCCGAGCTTCAACCCTGTTCTTGCACTTTGAACATCGCAAGCCAAGGTTTGGCCTATTGATACCAAAACCCAAAGGCATCCCCATTCCCAAACTCCTGGTTGACGAACCCGTCCGCCAGATCGCCAAAGTCAAACACCGCATTTTCTTCGTCTGGAAATGCGGAATCGTGCCGTCCAGTAGAAGCAAGGTTGTGTTCATACGCGCCAGTAAGAATCCTGTCGCTGTAATTGAAATCGACATCACCAACACCCGCCATGAAGTCGTCGAAAACAAGTTCCGGCAACAGAGGTGCATCCAATCCAGGCGCGTGAGTAAATGCCAGTGCAGTATCGAAAGCATCGGCTGCCTGACTTTGCGACTCAAAGTGGTGCTGCTCACGCGATGATCGGAAAGTAAGCGTCCGTGCCAACTTCGAGAGCACCTTCGGGCGTCCTTCGCTCGAAGTCGGCCTCTTCTTACTCGCCTCAGAATCCTGTCTTGTGGTCCCTTTCCAGTCCGCCATTGTTAAACCATCTTTGAAGTGGCATGCTATGTGCGTCTCACGATCGTCCCAAGTCTTCAGCACCTTTGCGCAGAAACCGCAAACCCAGTTCACCACGGCATGATTACCTAGGCCCTCTCGTCTCCAGAGATCGCGGGTGGTCTCATCTAATTTCGCTTTGTGGAAGTTCTTGACGTGCTGACGCAGGTGATCGGGTCGCAGAAACGTTCTTTCGCTTTCGTCCTTGGCCATGCACTCAGCTACGCGGTGGCATTCGGCGAAGTGCTTGTCGCTGGGGTTCGCTGCCATGCAGAACACACACGACGTAGACGCATCTGAACGAGACGATATGGTGAGACTAGGGCCAGTGAGCAAGCATGTCCACTTTCGTTTGGGTCGATGCTGGGTTTCCTCATGGCGGCGCCAGGATTTACGCGCGATATGTTGGTAGCAAAAGGTGCACTGCCACGTCTGCGATTCGCTATCGACATCATCGGTAGATGGAAGTTGTGATTTGGATGCGAACGAATGCGCTTTGGAGACCGAAGTAGGTACGTTGACAGACTGGCCATAATCCTTCTTCTTGCCTCGCCTAGATGTAGTTGTGTTCGTATGACTGGAGTCGTCACCTGTGTAATGAGACGTGACCGAATACCGACGATCGGATGGTGCCTCGAAGCCTGATGAGGTGTCTCGGTGCGACAGCGCTGTGGATATTACGCTAGAAAGTCGAGTATTCCGAGCCCCTTCATCTTCCGAGGCCGGGTTAGGTGATTTCGTATCAACGACCCTTTTTCGCGCTCGCGCATTAGTAAACCAGGTGTTGACCTGCTTCTCAGTGATACCACATTTTTCGGCTAGTGAACGCTTGGTCTCGGTGTCTGGATACGGATCGTTTCGGTGTTCTTTCAGCCATCCTTGCAGACATCGCGTCGCATGCGACTCAAGCTTTGTGGGTGGCCTTCGGGCACAAGAACGTTTGACCTTTGATGGCTGGTCTGACGAAGTTGGAGACAGCAAACCCGTGTGTAGAGTGCATGAAGCACAGCTGACGGGCTGGTCTGGGTGAATGAGTGCCGAGATCCCACATGCAGAACATCGCGTGGTACTCTCAGATCGGGGAATTTCCTTTGATGGTGTTGCTTTTATAGGATGTTGTCGAGGTGCCGCCGTCGTCGTCTTTGGTAGTTCAGCAGTACCTAGGATAGCTTCAAGCGTCTCGAATCCTTCGCTCGTGCAGTCGTCGCATCTAATGTTCCCGTCGGGGTTGATGATGTTCCAAAGCTGACATCGGAGGCAATCGATACCATCACTCTGCGTCGGCAGCAATGATTCGTCACTAGTGCGAACTTTCGCTGTAAACACGTCGACTTCCGTAGCCAGAGGCCTAGTCGAGTCGGTGATTGTTCTCGCGCGAATGTCATCTACCAGTTCAAGGCTCACAGGTCCGCCAGGGTTTGGTTGATTGTGCTGGTTGAGGTACGTAGGCAACGTTCCATGAATCGTGGAGCTTCCAGACTGGTCGATCTGCTCAGCGTTAATAATTGCGCAACACACAACATTGCGCACGATTGTACCTGGAACCCCTCATCATCTTCCAATGTGCCTGAGCCGTACCCCGAATCAAAAGACCATATACTAGCGGCCTTACTCTTAGGCGGTTGGGATAACATCTTGTTGAAGCGCTACACTAATGTTAGGGTGCGTCAAATCAACGATTAGTTGCCAAGTATCTATCGCAATACCGTCAATAGTACGTGGAGACTGGACCGCGAGTACAAATAACGAGACACGTTCCGCGACGACGCGCGAGGACAACCACTCGATCTATTCTGAGATACAGGGTGTTCGTGGCTTGGGCTGGACGCCTAACGTGTGGCACGACTGTGGCGTTGCCTTGCTATTGGCTTGAGGCCTGTCGTTGTCGGGACAGGGAGGATAGGTACCTCAGCCTCGCCTGAGGCTGAGTACATGGAGGGTTGTACTGTTTGCTTGCCACGCTATACTGAGCGTGGCGCTGACCTGTACTGGCGGTGCGCATCAGAAAGCATCCAGACAGACGGTATGCACTATTTGTGACGAATTTGATGGACCATGGAACTTCTGTTTGCGCGAGTGCATCTAGTGTCATGGATGAGATCCGTTAGAGGTCGTAGTGAGGAGTCGCCCGTCGCCGATACCAGACGTCATCACGGGGAAGGAACCAGCCTCCCGCAAATCGGCGCCCGGGAGCTATCGCGTCACCGTGTTCTCAGACAGAACAACCCCTGTCAAACAATGATATGCAAAAACAAAGATCTTGGGTATTCATTTTTTCCATCTCTCGCTCTACCAAACAATGCCGTAATGCTATGGCGCAATTTTGCGAACGATGTGTGTAACTCGAAGTAGAAGGAGAAGCGCTCTATAGCAGTGCGCCTGACCTTATCCATCCCATAACCATTCCTAGTCCAGCCGCATGCAAAAGATCGTAAAGTCGTTCCATATATTCGTTCCCATGTGTTTTGGCCCTCAAGCGGCTTCTCCAACCACCCCACTGCCAGCACCAGCGCCCTTGCACCAAGGGTGCT
>Ga0265797_10006520_pt1 | contig 16418 bp, 16 predicted proteins | sample P2T30metagenome_FD_192433 | JGI IMG/M metagenome (GOLD analysis project Ga0265797, IMG submission 192433) | Plant litter microbial communities from East Loma Ridge, Irvine, California - P2 T30 | ecosystem: Environmental > Terrestrial > Plant litter > Unclassified | place: USA: California... | reverse complement strand
CTCGGGGTTGGTGAGAGTGCGGCCAGTGGGGTTGCGCGGGTTGGAGGTCAGAATCACACTGGTGCCACGGGCGATTTCGGCGGCGATGTTCTCTGCGTGGATGTGGTAGCCGTCCTCTCTAAGGAGCGGAATGGGAATGGCAGCAAAGTTCTTAAACAAGCCCAACATCTCGTTGTAAGCAGTATAATCCGGAATGAAGAATCCCAAGTAGGCGTTGCCGAGAACGGCAGCGATGCGGATGAGACCTGCGCGACCACCGGGGACAATGCAGACGTTCTCCCAGGTGTATTTGGATGCCTTGCCCTGGCGGTGATGCTCGTTGTAAAGGTTGGCAACGGCATCTCTGAGCGGCTTGATACCTGCTGTTGGGCCGTACTCGCGTCCGGTCATGGTGATGTCAATGTGAGTAGGACGATCGAAGCAACCCTTGATATCGTCGTCAACTTCAGGCGCTCCCTGGCCCAAGTTGGCCCAGGACGAGGGATCTTCAAGGTAACCATGCTCGTAAGCTCGCTCAGTGGTCCAGACTACACCAGTGCTGGCACGAGAAGGATCGAGACCAGCATGGGGCTTGTGGCCTTCGTGAGCAGTACGGAACTGCCTGTGCATAGAAGAGCGGATCTCTAGGGGGTTGTATCGTCAGCTTCTACTTTAGCGTCTTGAGTCGGTTGTAATCATGTTTGCTACACAAGTCGATTATACAAGCTGAATGCCATCACATGTCCCGTCGATGTCAGATCGGACAAATTGAAGCCAATATCTGACGTTTGCCACTCATTGCTGTTCCAGTGGGTCACGCGATTCTTCTCATCCAATTCTGACTTTCCGCTCGGACGTTACGCAAAGGACAGGAAATTGAACATACCATTCTTGGAGGGCTCCTTTGAGCTCGAGAATCGTCTCTCCTTGGGCGATTTGGGCGGCGGAGCATACCCGTCTTGCGGGTTGTCCGAGGAGGCGGACTGAACGGTCGCCATCTTTGAAACTTTGAATCGGCGATAAGACGGCCTGTATACTTGGAGAACCGAAAATATCACTTATTGTAAGACAGTAAGGCGTGGCCGATCTCGCAGTCACTGAAGAAAGGTTCGATTTTTCTTGGCGGGGTCAAGCTCGACGCTGGTCACACGACGATGATGTGATGACGAATAAAGCTGAATTGGCAGGCGCGAATCTGCTTCCTTGGGTCGAAATGATGTTGGTTATTGCGCAGTCAGTAACAGCCTGTGGCAGTTTGGTCTTGCGAAGCGTGTATCCAGCTTTTGTCGGCGACGAGACTTTATATGTGATCGGCCATGTGAAGGAGCAATGTTGACAAACGCAAGCAAGGTTGGGCCGCGTCAACCGTATGACGTGCGTGGATTCGCACTACTGTACTGGGTGGCAGAAACAGCATACCTGACCGCCACATGCATCCAGTCGCAGGGAGCGATGCCAGACCGTGTTGCAGGGAATGAGGGAGATACGATGCCGCTGTGGCCGAGCGATTTGCCTGTTCTCCCTCCTCACTCGCGTACGGCGCACCGCAACATCTCCAGGTCTTCAGGGGCCGTTGCATTTTGGCAGTGGCAGACCGAAGAAAAGAAGTGCAAGCTACCCTGATGAGACAATCTTGCAGGCGATTGAGTTGCTACACAATGCAGTAACATGTGATGAGTTCGCTCATTGTTCGTTGTGTGTCGTGAAGTCTTCGTCCGCCATGGAGGCGAGGTGCAATTGGCACAGTCGTCCTCAGTGCTAGACCAAGGTAACATAACTGTAAGGCAAATGAAGTTCTAAAAGGACGTGGAGTCTCACTTCAAGACTGCCCAAGACCAATCATGGAAAGAGCGCCCGGCATATCATTGCCGAGGACAGACGGATAGACGCAGGGCACCTCGGCGCCCAGCGACAGAGTCACCTAAATCATGCAGATCTGCACGAGGGTTCACGTGAAGCTGCGCCATGCCATTTTGTCAGACTAAGGATCCTTACGAGCCTTAGATGCTTGGTCTGACCTCATCGTGGCCTACCACTGTACAGTACGTCCCAATTCCGTCCTACAACACCACGTCGATCATCATGCTTGGCCCGAGCAAGTTCGGCGCCCGGCATTACAAGCAACAGCTATAAGACAATGGTACTACTACACAGCCCTACTCAGCCCTGCTGGCAGGCAAGTAGGAAGCTCGGCGTCGGAGATTGGTTTTAGAACAATCCACTATATATGATGGGGTTGACAACAAGAAGTCAATCCTACCTTATGCTCAGCAGTACTCTCGGTCAAAATGAACTTGAGATCTCAAAACAAATCACCAGTATCACACATGGCTTCTCACCTCAACATCTTGGACAAGCCCGTTGGCATTTGTCCAGCACACATCAGCACCGCACCAACAACACTTCGAATGAAACAACACAGCTCAAAGTCATCATCATCAGGCGGCTACACGATCACAGACGCCACAGGCAACTCTATTCTATACACATCCGACAAAAAGTCCTCGGGCTGGAATTCCTGCCGATCATTATATGATTCGATCGGGGTTCGACTCTTCGATCTAGACTACAGCAGGCAGTTCTGGTCGATAAAGCTACCAGACCAGGAAGGTGACCCCGTGGCTACCATCTTTCGCCGCGAGTATCCTGACGGGGATTACTTTGGCATACGCTTCATCGACTTTACAAGCGGCAGAGACATGACCCTCTCAGTGCGCGCGAAATTCACCGTCAAGAAGGACGACCACTGCGCCACGAGCAAAGACGTTTGCATCTACATCGACGACACGCTGGTGGTACAGACGAAGATGGTGAACAGATACACGGCGCGTGTTCCCTTCAAAGCCAACGAATGGGAGATTCTCGTTGCTCAGGGGATCGATCTATCACTGGTATCTCATCACATCCACGAGCGAACTTGGATCGAAAGCTAATTCTCGCAGGCCTCGGCGATCGCGATGTACTTCGCAATCATACTTTGTGAGAAGCCGGTGATGACTAAGACCGAGGCGGTGCTCAGCGTGTTGTTGCCTGGGGGTATAGCAGGAGGCGGAATGGTAGCCGTGGGAGCTGGTGGCATTGGCGGTGGCGGTAGCGGGGGAGGGGGCGGAGATGGAGGTGGTGGTGGAGGCGGCGGTTGTTAAGTCTTTCGCTTCTGTTGATCTGTGTTCATATCCATTCAATCACTATGAACTCAATGACATAAGATACAAAGCTGCATTCGACCGAATGGCGGTTGAGCTTTACAAACAACGCCCACGGCCCACGCTGTGTTTCTTGTCTCTAACACGTTGATGCACAAAGCTGTCGACTATCGACTGACGATCCCGGTTGCGGTATAAAATAGATGCAGGAATAATCATCGAGTGTTCTAGGATCCTGCGATCTGCAAGCAGCTCGCAAGCAGGCATTTATCACCCTGTGAATACGAGATCAGGCCGCAGATCATACCTACGCGAACGGGCAAAAGGTAATGCACCGCCTATGTAAATAGGCGGGTACAATGGGCAAAAGGATAGTCAATGATATGGTCAATATGGGGGTCGAACCCAGGACCTTGGCGTTATTAGCACCACGCTCTAAACCAACTGAGCTAATCGACCGTGATTATCATGTGATTGATGAGTGACTTGCCTGCAATGCTCATGAAGAAAGCAGGACCTGGTGGTCAACAATAGGTTTGCATGCTGAGATGCTTATTACCCACGATGTACCATCATTGAACGTCTGCAGGATGAGAAGTCAGAAGAGAACGAGACTCATCATTACCACGCTTCATGCCCTCCATCCCTGCACCAAGCCATGTAGCTTGTCGATCACCACCGGCCCCCAGGCACCCATCTCCCTGTCAATCAGCTGCGCAAAGAAAGCAATCGCCTCGTCTTCGCTGACATCGAGCTTGAACCTCTCTTCCACCTTCGTGACAGCCTGGTCGCCGAAGATAGCCAGTCCCGGAATGTTTGCGTCTTGCATGAGCGAGAACAAGTTCAGGATGAGCGACGAGCTGCGTCTGAGCGTAGTGTAGGCCGTGAAGCAGTACTGTCGGAAAGCCTCGAACTGTGATTCACTGGAGTTGGTCGAGCCGCCCATGCCCTCGACCATTTCGCGAGAGAGCTTCATGAGCGGAGCCATTGGTTTGGGATCACGGCCAAGGATGTATCCATAGTCGATATGCAGGAAGTGGCCGTCGGGTGTGATGAGCAAGTTGTCCAGATGTCTGTCACCGACTCCAAGGAGGTAGGTGACCACACAGTACCCAGCAACAGACTTGACATAGTTGTCCATAGCCTCCTTGCGTACACCTAGTGTGGATGGCGCGGATGTCGATGCAGGGTTGTTGTATCGGAGGTAGCCCAGGATGGATCCTTTGTATTTGTTGCTGCCCAATATGGTCGAGACTGGTGTGCTGGGGATGAACTGTACGGCACCAGCCAGAGTCGAAGTGGCAAGGATGCGGTAAGGCGTCAGCTTGAGATCCAAGTTCTCCTTGAGCAAAAGTCGATCCATGAGCGCGATGATTTGGACCACAAGCTGATCCTGTCGCAAATCATCTCCAGTCTTGAATATGAGTGGGTACTTTTCGCCAGACTCTGTCTTGAAGTTGATGTATAGTGGTAACAGTGTCGACTTGAACACGTTGGCATCCTCAGGGAACACGCCCACAATCTGGACGCTCGGGTCAAGTGGCAAGGGCAGCGGTGAGTCCATGTGTACAAGCTCATTCCTGGGATCAGCCAAGAACTTCTTGAGCTGTTCGACCTTTTTCGTTCGATCGGCTCTAGAATTGACCACGTCCTTACTGATCTTGCTTAGGACGGTGATGAACTCAGCTTGCCGCAGAAGCACCTTCCTTCGGATTTGGCCTGTCGGCGTGCGCTCTAGCTCCTGCATGAAGTCGTAGCTTACGCGGGCAAAGAGCTTGCGATTGTGTTCAGCCTGCATCGGCGCTTCAATCTCGACCATGAGATACCAGTAGAGGAAGTTGCCCAGCTTGAAATTTGCAGCAGATCGCGCAATCACAAAAGCAGCGAGCGAAGAGTCAGCTTCGTGCTCATCTCGCGATACGCTGGGTGGCTCGAACTTCAGCGCTTGGACAAGTTGCAGCAAGTAGAGTAGCAATTCCTCATCGTCTGCCTTTCGCAGTCTGTCGACGGCGTATGTTCGCATCTCTGGGTTCCTCACGCTCGGGCCCAGAAGCTCAAGTGCGTCGTCAACATCGATCTCGACCCACTTAGGCAACAATGCAATCGCTTGTCGACTTTCTGCTTGTTCGTTCCAGTTGACGGACTTTGCAAGTTTTGTCAGAGCGCGTTTATCCCGAGTAAGGTGGTGTCGGAATCGCCAAATTTCATCTTTCTCCTTGTCGCTCAGCTCTACCGTCGGTCCGTAGGACAGCACTTTGTTCAGGAAGTCGCGCATCTTGGGGTTTGGCTTCAGGTCGCGGTCTAACGCATTACGTTGCCCACGTATGAGGCGTCGATGCTTGGCTTCGGCAGGATTGTCAGCATAGCCGACTTCGGGATCGTAGACTTGAATGAGTCTGTTTGCTCTGCCGCCTTCGTTATCGCTGTTTCCATTGGCTTCCGAGTGTATGCCCGGACCAAGCTGGACCTCTGGTGGCGGCTTGAAGTTGACAGCACCTGCCTGAGTATGCGCCTGCTTGATGCTACTCAGAGGCGGCGCAGGATATTCGTGGTCCGTGAAAACAATGGGATGGTCGAATCGTGGGAGCTCGATATACAAGAAGAATGCGCCATCGACGTGGTCTCGGTCGCCCTCAGCACAAAGCTCTCCTTGCTGGTTGTCCGAGGACTTGCTCGCTGTCGTTTTAGGTTTTGTAGACTCTTTCACACTCTGCCTTTCCATCTTCTCGATCTGTCTGAAGACCATCTGATCCAGCCATTTGTTCTCTGTGATCTCGCCCATCTCATGCTGCTTCATAAGCCCAACCAGACGCTCGAGCTCAGCCTCACGCCGAACCTGCTTTTCACTGACAACGACCGGCTCATCGGATGTACCTCGTCGACCTCTTTTCTTCGGCTCTTGCCATGGTGTTGTTGTGTCCGAGAAGCCGTCCGCCGCTTTGTGTCTCCATATGCGGCATTTCTGGCGTCCAGTCCGCAGTGTCGCATCGTCATCGTAGAGCGGTATTGTCGTGCCGCCAAACGGCACGTGGTGGCTGGTATCGCCGCCGTTCGGGTTCACAGGTGAAAGGTCCCAAAGAGTTATGGCCAGCTGAGTGTTTGCTGGAAGGGAGCTGTAGTTGACCGGTAGCGTGAGCCACTGACTCCATACGCGACCATTCTTAAAGTGCTTGTATGGCGTTTGTGCGTGGACGGTGAGCGGCTTTGAATCGGCGAAGGGCTGAACCGTGATGTATAGCTCAGAGTTGGAGCTGAGGTTACTGCCACGGTGCCGAAGGTCTGGGCGTCTCAGTAGTGTGGAATACGCGAGAGGTTTCTCATATCCTTCAAGGCGATTGCTGTGAGCTGTCAGTCTTCCTGTTCGTGGTTCAGCAGGCGGCCTTTGGGTGAACCCACACCTTTATCGCAACCGGCAGGGTTAGCTGCGACGAGCTGGCGAAGGTAAATGGCTCCATTTGCAGTCGGTCGTCACTCGCGCAATCCCATGTTGGCAGCGAAAGATGAAGAGTAGGTGTATACGTGTGAGCAGATGATCAACGTGAAGGCAAGCAAGCAAGCAAGGTCAAGCTTGCTGCGTTCAAACGATCAGCGTTCAAGGGTCAGCGTCACCAGCCCCATGGGGCATCCCACTTCACGGGCATAGAGAGGTTTAAAAAACATGTATTTCTACAACCTCGGACGAGCATATGAATTGCAAACATAAGATAAAGGTAAATGTAACATTGATGATTGCAAAATGTGCAGTGTGCTCGTTATTGCGTAAAGTCATGCTCTATTGGATATCTCGAAACACCTGGCCATCGATCCCGTAACGCCTCGCTCAACGCTAAAATGCTTACTTCTCTTCAGCCAGTCGATCATCGCACAAGATGCCACATCCTAATTGTACCAGCCTCTCGCGCCCATCTGAGTTTGCTGTTCGGTTTCGCGATGTGCAATCATGGGCTCACGGTCCCCGTACGCGTCTACCAGCGCCCGCCAAGTAGGATAGTCAAGTGAGAAGATCGCTTGATGCTTGCTGATATTGTTCTTGCGCTGTTCTTCCAATGTTCGGGGCTCCGTTACACCTGAAAGACATGATTAGTACAAGTGGACACAATGTCAAGGCGCCGATCGACTTACAAAGCGTTGGTAAACCGTCGTCGTCATTCTGCACACCGAATTTCCCTTCTTTGATCAAGAAGCTAATACGGAACAGATTCTCCACGGTCTGACCAAAGTCCTGAGGATCCAGAGCATACTCGAGCAAGTTCGGACCGCCTGTTGTGGTTATACGGTTCTTCCGAAGGACGGAACGACCTTTGTCTGAATTGAGTTGCTCAAGGTCTGTGATGCCTGCACGCGATAATGCCGCATCGGCGCGCTCGCAATGCTTCAGCAAATCATCGTGTAGGCGTCCACAGACTGCTTTGAGGTCATTCTCATTAGACAGGTTGAGGTCGTTACTGGACAGGTTCTCCGGTCGTGCTTCACGTCCTGCATCTCTGGTCTGTCGCGCCCTCCGTTGCGTTTGTGTCCGCTGTTTCTTTTGTACTGAGAGAGGGCCGAGCAAAAAGCTTGGCACTGGCGGTCTCATGTTGTATGGCACACATGCATGTCGCCCAAGCATCTCCCAGTCTAAAGACACGCCGTTCGCATCGTCATCGCTCTCATCGTCGCTTTCCTGACGGTTTAGGTTCCGCCGCGTTTGAGCAGGGGCAGCATCTTCGTCGCCTTCCGTGGGACCTCCCCTCCGCATAAACGTAATGCATTTGGAAAGGAACTCGTCAACGTCCACGCCTGTGCTTGTGTCACCCAGAACGAGCTGGTTGGCCTTGCGATATGCGATGTCGGACACGTTGACAAGCAGGCGAGAGTCGAGAGTCGCATCGTTTGTCTGTTTGATGCTGTTGAAGATATCGTTGGCCTTCCGTACAGTCTCAGTGAGACGACCGTCATTGGATTTGAGGATCTCATCACGGTTTTCTGCTTAAGTCAGCTATGGCCTCACTAGTCACAAAGGTTATCTCCACCTACCATTGAAGTCCCGCTCCAATGCGCGACTCTTTCGCTTGATTGTCCTTCTCTCCTCTGCATCTTGATTCGGATCAAAGTAGCGCGTGAACCTATCTTCCTCCTCATCCACTGCATCGTCGTTGGGCGAGCCTGTCGCATCCGGTTGTTGGATCCGTCTCCTTTTCTGTGCTCTTGAATCGCCAGCTTCGTCCACAGATGTAGGCGTCGGTAAGCTACCCTGAGAAGCCATATCTGATGCCCGGCCCTTGCCCTTATCGCGCCTTCTTGCACCAGGCTCCCTGTTTTCTTGATCTGATGCGTTCGATGTGGGTGTTTGTGAAGCGTATCGCGATGACGCTGCGGTTGAGGTTGTAGTGTTTATGCGCGCCATGTCTCATGAGCGAGAGAAGACGATGCGACGTGAGTGCAATAAAGTTGTGTGAGGACAGACAGATGCACAGCCGCGCGGGAAGTCGTTTGCTTGGGAAGGCCAGCGAGGGCGCGATGAATTCGGGTTGATTTCGCTTTTCTGTAGTGAATGGCCGCTGCGCCCTTCTACCGCCCGTGAAGCATGGAACCGAGGGAGATGGTTGTGCGCAGAAGCCGTCGTGGATGTTTGGTCTCGGTGGGGCGTGGATCGCGTCGCGTGGATGTCGTGGGCGCGCGCGCTTTCTCTTTGTATCTCGGCAGAAGTGCCGCTAGCGGGAGTTTGCTGGAGGTACCTGACCTTAACCTCGTGCTTCACTCTGTCTCTACTGGATGCACATGCTTCTTCAATGTCTCACGTGGCAGAGCTTTATTTGAACATCATTTAGTAGTCACGAACTGACTGTTGTCATTTGCACGTGATTGATAGTGGCAAGGCTGCTTTACTCATGTGCTCCTTAGAACTAGTAGGTACTACCAGCTTAATGCATCGTCTCAAACATATCGAACAGCCTCTCGCCAACCCCTGCCATGCCTTCCTTTCCAGATCATGCATGCCTGCTTCACGCATATCCAACGTGCTGCTCCAGTCACTACTCCCACGAAAGCCATCAACACCATCTCCAATGCCTTCCGAACCTCAAACCAAAGATGCCTTCTTGCGACGAAGCGAGATGCGAACGGGCGAGGGTTTCGCAAGCGCAACAAGCTCAGTGGTGTCGATTGGATTTTCAATCTTCCCAAGCTGCTTCAAAGCGTCCTCTTCACCCTCATCTTCAGGCTTGATGCCGACATCGATGGCGCTCTTGGATCTGAAAACGAACTCCGAGTGGCTTTGAGGAACCACTACGGGCGCCGCTGTCTTGGCCTTCCGCTTCTGTGGCTTCGCTTTCGTCTCCCAACTCACGTTACCAGCGCCCTCAGCAGCTTGATCAAAGCTCGCCACCAGCTCAGTCGGCAGAGTATCGATCAGCGGTACCTCCGTCTCCTCGCCGAACTCGTCGCAAAAAGTGACGGTCATCTCGCCGTCGATCAGAGTCCCCAACTCAGGAACATCACGCTCTCTGACTCGCAGCTTACCCTTCAGCGGATCCAACATGTCGCGCCAATTCGCCTTCCAACCCTCATACTCCTTCGTGCACTTCCAGCTCGTCTTTGGGATCTCCACTGCTTCGTAGTTCACCGATTGGCCGAGCGTGTGCAGCGTCCCGATGGCTACAGAAAGCCTGCGTTCGAATTCCGACAAGTCATATCTCACGCCGCCTGGATCGATAGCTTGGTGAGTGAGGCACTTCTCGTACGTTTCAAGTGCTGCGAGCAGTTTGTCCACCACTTGGGCTTTGGTGAAGGTCTCCGTGAAGGTTCGAGTGTCCCGCAAGAATCGCCTTTCGAAGAGTAAATATGACCATTCTTGCTTAAGGATGTCGGAGACGAGTAGCAAGGCTGTGCGGTGGTCGTCGCGTTGGTAAGCCGAGAGCGGGTCGTTTGCGCGGTTGAGGCGATATTGCTGGAGGACCGCGAGTTGTTTGAATTGACGTCTTTTGTTACCGAGCAGAAGGATAGGCATGTTGGCGATGTGTTTTGCAAAGAGGATATGTTTTGTTGTGTTATGATCGGTTGCTAGGTCATTGTTGTGTTTTTGTGTTGTTGGCTGGCTTGTGAGTGGTCGTGAGCGGCATCATTCTGGAGTCGTGCACCTTTTGGGAAGGCGCGACCAGGCAACGACACAGTGTCGTCCGCATGCGCAGTTTGGCATGTGATCGGGTTGACCCCACTCCATTGGCCCGCGATGTTCTTCATGTGAAGGACATGTGATGGCCGGTCCAAGCTGCCTTCACTTTGCGATCTGCCTTCACTTTTCGACCACGTCTAGCTATCTTGGCGCATGACCCTCGCTAGAGTGTTAGGCGGTCCCAGATTTCCAATGGCAATATTGGAAGATGGTTCTCACGCTCGATTGTGACCGCAACCTTGCGAATATCGCGGTCGAGGCAACGGCGCAGCAAGTGAAGGGCCAACGTCGAACATGATTGCCAAGTGAATTGACGTCGCAGCCGAGTACCGAGTCGAGCAAAGCAAGCAAGGATTGCACTGGTATCCATGGGCCTTAGCGGAAGATCTCCTGGTCATACTCGGACGGGCATAGCTCAGGCCAAGGCATATACTTTCCGTCCGCCAAGTACGCGCCGCCCTTGACATCGTCGCCTCCATGTCGCATGCCTTCGACGACCTTTCTGGCATGGCGTTGAACCCACATTGTTTCCCACTGGCGTTCGCGAGCATTCTTGTCGCCGTTGTGGTGAATCATGATGGGCACCTTATTCAAGCAGAGATTGGTGTAGAGCGGGAGTTGCTTCCAGTCATCGGAATCTGTGCCACGCGCATCGGTCTTAATGTAGTTGAAGGGCGAGCCGCTGCGGATGATGTCCTCGGGAAGCTGGCCAGTGACTCTGGAAGGGCAATCGAACATCTCGCGATTTTCGCTGACTTGCTTCTTGATGTCGTCCTTGTAAGTGATGTACTTTGAATCTTCCTCCGAGTTTATGGTCTGCTGTATGAAGTCGGAGAAGTAGTCGAGTCCCAAGCTGAACTCATCAGGTTTGCCTTCTTTGGCCTCTCGCGGCTCATGCGGGAAGTCAGGATTGATGGGATCGTCGACGCGGGTATGGAAGATGAAGCTTGCTTCGGGAGTGCCTCCGCGGCCTTTGATATCATCCTTGATGGAATGATGGCGACGGCGCATGACCTCGCGCTGGTACTCCTGTTCACCAAAGATGACCGCAAACAAAGCCTGGTCGCTACCGTGGTACATATAATCGGATCCGTGTGAGCCATCGTCGTTGGGCATGTTACGCTGTGTCTCCTTTGCCTTTTGCGCCGCCCGCTTGAAAAGAGCACGCATATCACCTTTAGGTCCCATTATGAATCCTGAATTAAGCCAGCGTTGGCGCAAGCTGTACCAAGGGTTTCGACCCAGGCTCGTGTCGGTGTGGTTTCCATATGTGTCTTTGGGAAGTGGCGACTCCGGAACCGGGTAGCAACCGATAGTCTGTACTTGGTTAGGAGCGCAACGCTTGCCGGAACCAAAGATAATAGTTTGCTCCAGGCCCTCAGCGTCGACGGCTGAACCGAGACGCTGCAGCAGTCTCTCGTTTGCGGCATCGTTGACCGCGTGGTAGCGCTCGATCAGCACTTCTCGCCTCAATTGGAACCAGATATCTAGCACGGTCAGCCATGAGATCAACATGTGAATTCACTTCACAGCGACCAACCATATGCATCCATCATCACCACAAGTTCATTGTCCGCTGCGTCTGATTTCTCAAGCCAATCTCGCACGGCGCTGATCTTGGCCAAGTGGCTGCCTCCACCAAGCAGATAATCTGTTGCAGTGTCAGTCGTTGCTATTTCTTGAAGTATCAATTGTAGCATAAAAATCTCACCAGTATCATACTTCTCCTGCCAAGCTAGAATAACAGGATCCGGATAACCCAGCGCGTTCGACGTCAAAATTGTCTTACAAAGGTTGACATCGGGGTTATTTGCTGGAATAAGCACATGCAACCTGGTATCGTTGACCGCATGTGATGCTGCCTTGCCAGATCGCAACTGACTATCCCATGTTGACACAACGGCTCTTCTAGTATTCTGATCGTCGTAAGCAGATTGCTCGTCTCAAATGTCCAACATCAAACTCACATCATGAAATCCAACAAACGAAAGTCCAAGCACCGCCAGAAAGAAAGCAGCCACAAAAACGTAGAGCCTAGGCCGGCGTGAGCCCGAAGTATAAACAGCCATTTTGTGGCCGCAAAGCTGTTGAAAGATGCTGCAGCAAGCTTTGCAGCTCAACACAATTGGTATAATACAAGACACGCAGAACGAAAGGCTGAAGAAAAGCTGTGTCGCGCTCACATGGGAAACAGAAGACCGGATTTCTCCAAGTAAATCATCTCCGTGTTTCGGTATCCCCTTTGCCACGAATACATGGCGCAGGCCGCGCCGACGCTAGGAGCTGGGCCACGGCCTCAATTGAAAGAGACCAAGACTCCAGCAGCAGTACTAAAAACGCTAGCGGCCAGCGGCATGGTTCCTGAGGCTAATAGCAAGATGGTGCTGACGGCCACTACAACTGGAAGACATGACAAGCTTCAATGGCGGTGTCACTGGTGTTGCGCTGGTTGTAGCCACTGTGCCACTTGTATCATAGTGGAGGTCCTGCCGTGCTCGAGCCGTGTCTATAAAGAACGGGATTTCAGTTTTTGGTGTTGTGATGTGGTGACGGTGTCAGCTTAGTGCCTGTGTGGCCCTATGACAAGGCGTTAGCCCTGCCGGTGTAGCCGTACCCATTCTTGCCCTTTTTCGGAAGTCGGTTGGCTGGTCCGTGAACTGTACCGATTAGATAACAAGCCTGGGTGAATTCTCGCAGATCCTGTGATTTAAGAACTCCACTCTGCGATAGCGAAACAATCGTATTAATTGATTTCGTAGAGGCTGCTTACGCCGAGCATCCAAGCCAACACACACCCACACAGTAATCCGTGGCGCAGCGAAGAACACAGCACGCCCTGCGTCCTTCGTGGTCGACTTCATCTGATCTCTAGAGTCGCCAAGATCGAAGAGCCGCTGATGTTCCTGCCGCGTGCCGTTTAGCTGCCGCCAAGCATGCTCTAAAACCAGATCCTCCATATCCGATGCCAGCCTCACACACGCATTGGTCAAAGTCACCACTACCTGTAAAGTTATGTAGAAGACTAGAAAGTCTCTACTGTAACCAGGAACCGCAAGCCAAACTCTCCTGCCTATCTTCCGCGGACTTGGGCGCCGAAATTGCACATCATTGGCAGAGAACCTTGGAAGTTGACTGGGGTAATCTCCAGAGGAAACGCCACTCGGCACATCACTTGCTGCAAGGTACAGAACCACGTCAGCCAAGGGAGCCTCTCTATGGAGGACCTTGGAGAAGTACAGCCACACCGGCAATATCAGGGCTTGCCATGGTCTTGGTCATCGAGGAACGACAGACTTAATACAAATCCAACAAGCCGCCGGATGTCCGCATACTGGATATGTCGATTACAGTTACGGTTATTTTGAGGTTTGTAGAATCCAGTTTAGCATGTAGGCCTTTGAGAAGCTCGATGGCGTCGAAAGGTTCCTGACGGTTGCTTAACGGTAAAAATCATCTGTTCTACGGTCCCATATCAAGTCTCATGCCCTTAATGCGTGCCTTATCCATCGTGATTCGCTCACGGGTACGCAGACATTGGAACGAGGACTGGAACTCCATGGCGCCATGTCAAGTATGTGTGTTTTCACAGCCACTAGTGACAACCAGTGGCGCGAAGTCGACGGAACCGGATTATATTAGGCTTCCAATCGTTAATCAGTGCAAGTCTGATCCTGTTTTGCCTGGAAGGCTCAACACAGACGATGCCTTTTCGACATCGTATTGGTCTCAATCCTCTAGCAGTGGACTTTACTGAATTTTATCCCTCAGGTTTCTGATTCCAACATCGAACCATCGAGTGATCACTCGCATCGCTCGAGAGCCATTCTACATGTCCTCATCCCAGCTTCCAAACGTGACTCCAATCTTGGCAGGAGATTCATACCGAAAAAGATTATAGGCCATCCAAGCCCACAGATCATCAGCTGCGAGCAAACATTCGACGACCCGGCGTTTGTTGGATGTGTTTCGCACTTGGCGAAAATTAACGGCACAGGGGAGTTTGTTTACAGCCTCGACGAGATACACGATAGCGACCCTATCCTTGTGTTAAGATCCAAATTCATCCGCAGACGGTAGCAGATCGATATTCCGACATCAATACCTGGGCTAACAGAAGGCTTGACACAAATTTTGGGGATAAGAGCGCCGAGCAAATAGGTGTCAGGACATCTTCTTTGGCGCTCAGAAGCGCTGCTGAGCCTAGAGCGTGAAAGACCTGCCTTGCTATGCTGTGCCGCAGTCAAGCCTCCCTTCAGGTAGTTGCGGGCCGGAAACAGACACGGATGTCAACGACAAGCTGAATCCGTACATCAATTCTCAATTCGGGCTTGACTTGACGATGTGTCGCTTCGGTGCAATGCAGAAGATGTTCGCCCAAGCGCTCGCACAGGCTCCGCAAGATGCCAGTCTTGGTGGCAACCAGTAGATTTCTAGTCACATCTTTGTAGGCCGAGAAGTATATCGCGGGATTTTGCGGCGGGAGGGTGGTCTGAAACCGAATGAGGGTTTGTACAAGTCACCCGCAAAGGAACTCCGGGCGGAGTCGGCAGCTTCGAGTCTGGCACTGGGCTTGATCGTGTTAGCGGGATCGGCCTAAACGAAGTCTTTGACACAGAGTGGATCCAGTTCTCAGTCCGGGACCAGCTACAGAAAAGACGCAGTGATCGAGGAATATCTCGGGAGAACGGACGCCTCAAAGCAGTGGCTGCTGATATCACGTCTGCGGCGCCTCTTTTTCCGGCGCTATTGGTTGGCTCGCCAGGCGAAACGCGATGGCAAGACGTGAGTCTTTTCACATACGCGTGAACCGGAATCACCCCCGTAGTGGTGCATCACAACACTCACCGCAAAGGAAAGAATGTCCTATGCGAGACGTGGCGGCTCCAAAAAGCGTTTCAACAGCGCCTTCGCGTACTTTCTGATGCATCTGGTGTTGAAGCAATCAGCTACGCGGCGGCTGGAGGACCGGACGGACTAGAGCATTGGTCGGAGGAAGTGTTGAGTAGTGGCGTTGGCAGGAAAATGCAGCAAGGGATTCCCGCTCACGCCGCGGCATGCAGTGCCATGATATATGTGGAGAGTATATCAAAGAGGTGTTCCAAGACGGGCGTGGCTGGTTCTAGCGTATCTCGCGCATGTATTGGAATCGTCTGGCCGACGGGCTGGACACCCACCTATGCTTCTTACAAACGCCATGCTATCCACCGACACGTGGCGCCTTAGTTTGTCCCACGATCAGCACGTGGAGTGATGATGATGTGAAGCGGCAGCCACTACAGTGACGAACATGCGCCATACCCGTGCTGTGCAGCTTCCAGCCCTGGAGCCACGGCGCTTGTATGTAGTATGCGTCAGCAGCTCGGCGCCGAACCTTGCATTAGCAACAATGCATTGAGGAGAGTTAGATTCCAGATACCTGGAACGATGTACTCCTCCCCATCCTGGTCTCGCGTGAGGGCGATCTGTAGTTCTGCGGCGCAGGATCAATCAGGATTCAGTTAGAGAGTCGGCAGGCACGCTGCCACACCCGCTGAAGCCGCTGTCAGAGCAGGCACATGCCGTCGAGCTATCCCTGCTGCCACGTTGATCACGTTAATGCGCACGCAAGCGAGGGTGCACCGTTGGCTGAGGGGACGGGGAAGCTTCCGGCAATTGGGCTCGCGTAGGCACTTGCACAGCTTGCGGTAGACTAGCAGGGCACAGGGAGGAGGATGAAGAAGGACGAGGAGAAGTCGGGCAGGCTAGAAGTGGCAGGCGCACCGGACCGCTGCGAACCAGCACGCAACGCAGGTCGGCGGCCAGTCAAGTCGAGCATGTCGCCGACCAGCGAAACTCTGATACGCAAGCACAGCACGCACAGCAAGCGAGCAACGCGGGCAGAGCCTCGGGATCTCCTTGCGTTCATCTTCCGGCTCCAGCTCTCTGGTCCACATAAGCAGCGCGGGCGAACGAGCGAACGGCTGTCAGAACCTCTCCTTCGGTATCGTATCACTCGCAGTCCCAGCACGCTGGCACCGCTGCCGCTCGACCAACACCGCCTGTCACATCCCCCAGTCCACCATGGCCGCCCTGTCGGCCCTGCTAACCTCGCCGTTGGCACTCCCAATCGCTCTCTCACTGTTATTCCTGTACATCTGCCTGCG
>Ga0265797_10006518_pt1 | contig 16422 bp, 14 predicted proteins | sample P2T30metagenome_FD_192433 | JGI IMG/M metagenome (GOLD analysis project Ga0265797, IMG submission 192433) | Plant litter microbial communities from East Loma Ridge, Irvine, California - P2 T30 | ecosystem: Environmental > Terrestrial > Plant litter > Unclassified | place: USA: California... | reverse complement strand
TTCAGTACACAAGGCTACATAAAAGTAGCCAGCCCTCGTAGCGGGCGTATCCGTTAAATCCTAAAAATCCGTTTGAATCTGCGGTCTATGTACGACTTCTCCGCTTTTACACACGCTGCGGCGTGGGTTAGTTTGCTTACCCTCACCATTATGGAAGTGGTGCTGGGTATCGATAACATCATATTTATCTCTATCACCGTCAACCGATTGCCTGAAGACCAGCAGGCGCGCGGGCGTACTATCGGGCTGCTGCTGGCGCTGGTGTTCCGCATTGGGCTGCTACTGAGTATTTCCTGGATTGTAGGGCTGCGCTCGGCGCTATTCACGCTGCCGCTGCCGTGGCTCGATGAGCCATTCGGGGTGAGTGGGCGCGACCTGATTTTGCTGGGTGGAGGCTTGTTTTTGATGTATAAAAGCACCACCGAGATTCACAATAAGCTACAAGGTGAGGAAGAAGATGAACTAGCCGCTGGCAAAGGCAAGGCCACGCTGGCGCAGATTATTGTCCAGATTATTCTCATCGACATCATCTTTAGCTTCGACTCTATCCTCACGGCCGTTGGCCTGGTCGACAACGTGCTGGTGATGATTGCGGCCGTTATCTGCGCCATGGGTATTATGTTGGCCTTCAGCGGTGTAGTGGCCAACTTCGTGAATCGAAACCCGACTATCAAGATGCTGGCCTTGTCGTTTCTTATCATGATTGGCTTTATGCTGGTGATGGAAGCCGCCCACAAAGAAATCGAGAAAGGCTACCTCTACTTCGCCATGGCCTTCTCGCTGATAGTGGAGGTGCTGAACATGCGCCTGCGCAAAAAGTCAAAAAACGGCCCGGTAAAGCTGCGCGAATCGGAGTACGATTAGCGCCTAAAGCCGGGATTTTGACCCGCTTGCCATCTGCCCAAAAGGCGCCGCACTGGTTGGTGCGGCGCCTTTCTTTTTAAGGCTGGTTGGCAGTCAACTGCCGCAACTCGGCGAGGCTATTGAGGATGCGCTGCTGGGCTAGGTCGAGTAAGCGGCGATTAAGTTCGCTACGGTGCGGGCGGTAGAAAGCCAGTTCGGTTTGGGTGAACTGGCCCACAACTAGGCCGGTAATAGTGGTGCGCAGGCGGGCATTGCGGGCCAGTAGCTCGGTGAGGGCGGCGCTAAACTCAGCCTCGGGGCGCGCCAAGGGCAGGCGGTAGTCGAGGGCAAAATCGGCTACGGTAGCCAGTAGTACCGGGTGCTGTAGCTTGAGCAGCGGGCGCAGTACTTGGTGCTGAAAATTGGCCACGGTATCGGGGGTAGGTAGCGGGGCTGGTTGGCCCGCTATGGCTGGGCGTAGGGCCAGCAGCGCGGCATCAGGGCGGGCGAAGGGAGGAGTATCGGGCATAGACCTAGCTGTACGCGCACAAAAAAAGCCCGGCCGAAGCCGGGCTTTTTAAGCAGTATTTTACCAGACAGACGCTTAGTGCTGGATGGTTACTTTGGTGGTGTAGATGCCGTCGGTAGTAACGACGTATAGTTCGTAGGTGCCCCAGAATGAATGATAGGGAGCTAGTGCTGCACTACAAATACCCTCCGATTAGTTACCCCTTTGGTATCGGTGAGCAGTATATAGTATAAGCCGCTAGCTAAGTTGTCAACGTCTATCTTTTGCGCTGGCTGGTTATTAGAGAGCGTCAATTGTCTCACTAATTGCCCATTGTTCTTATAGATGCGTGCTGCCTGGCTTTCGGTTTCAGCAGGGCTACTGGATTCTGCAGTGGGTAACTGTACCCAAAGCGCGTCGCTAGCCGGATTGGGGTAAACGCTGAAGTACGGAGTAGTGGGCAACGCGGACGCGCTGAGTACTGGGCGTGCGTCGGTACCGGCTCCGCAGGGGTAGTTTGTAGTGTTTACCTTCAGTGGCGACGGAACAAGTGTTTTACCGCAAATCGAAATACTGGCGTTGATAACCCCTGGGCCATTTAGACGGGACGACGTGTAGAACGTAGGACCAGTGCCTTGGTACACGTTAAAATTGGAGGCTATATCGGAGCCCTGAACGCCCCAGTTTACTGTAGCGCCCGCCGGCAGCGCCGAGGTAATGCTGAAAGTAGCGCCATCGGTGCATACCACAGTAGGGCCCGCAATCTGGTAGTAGTTTAGCTTAGACAGGTACAACTGCCACGTACCAGTGCGGTTGTCAGACCATACTGGGTATGCTTTGCCCCCGTGCGCCACGATGGCAGAGTGCGCCCCAATATAGCCAGCCTGGTAGTAAGGTACACCTCGGTTAATGTGCGAAACGTCACTAACCTTAATATTCTGGTAGCTAGTGCCATCAGCCGAGTGGGCCACATACGTATTAGTAACAAAACCCGAGGCAGTATCGAAGCAGGAGTAGATAACGCTGACATCGCCGGTGACATCATCTACCGCGATGGTTGGGTGCCAGCTCTGGCGACCCGCCGCCAAGCTCACCGTAGTGGCTGATGACCAGCTAGTGCCGTTGTTATCTGAGTACCGCACATCAATTGTTGCCTTCCCACTGGCACGGGTGGCGAAGGCGATGTAGATACGGTTTGGGTGCCGGCAGCTTTTATCTACTGCAATAGAGGGGTAATCATTGACAGCTGTATTGCCAAAAGTGGCGCTGGGCCCAACGGTACCATAGCTCCAGTTTGTGCCGATGCCTGTATAGGCAAAGGCTTGGGCGGCGGTGCCAAACGTAACGCCACCGTCGAGCGACTTGTTGAAGCCTATACTTGGTGAGGAGCCCGCGTAGCTAGCCCAGGCTACGAAAACTTCCCCGTTGATACCGGTTGCCACGGTAGCGCCATCGCCGGGCTCATAGTAGTTGCTGATGTATTGCGGGCTGGAAAAGCTTTGGCCTGGAGCCCGGTAGTTAAACACGATAGTGGGCGCGCTAGGCTGTTGAAATGCACTATACCACGTGCAATAGAGCCGGCTCGAGTAGTTACTGGTGCTTGGGCTATTATTGTCTGCCGTTAGGCGCGGGTGCATCCAGTATTCGCCAGGGCCAGCACCCACTACCTGGTTCGACCAAGTAGCACCGTTATTGCTTGAGCTCTGCACGAAGTAGCCATCCGGATAGCCGTGTGACGCATAGGTAAGCGGCGTCTCCGTGCCGATATAAGCCTGCCCATCGGCGCCAATGGCAGTAGATGGCGAATTACCCACATATTGGCTACCATTAGTGCTACCATTATTTGGCAATAGGTCCTGGCCACTCCAGGTGTTCCCATCATCATTGCTGTAATAGTAGCCCTGCTGAAGCCGAATGGGAGGTGGGGTTGCTGTATTTGCCGATATAAGCAGGTAGCCCGTCGCTAGGTTAATAGAAAGGTAAGGCTCTGTTTGCTGACTGCTGGAGCTTAACACCTGAATGTCGGGCGTATCGCTGACTTGAGCAACGGCTGGGTGGGCTAGTGTAGCCAACCCCAGTAGGGCGCCGCCCCATAGGGGCACACCGAAGAGTACATGATTTTTCATGTGGTAATTGGAAAAGGAATGAAGAAAAAGTATAATAGACCATCCCCGCCAGTGGGGCAACCGGCTGCTTGCATTTTACCCAACACAGCTAGGGTTACAACGTAGAGCGAAGATGACGCACTAAATGTATGCTACTTATTGCACAATGTGTGAGCATTATAAGAAATTAATTTCTTGGGCTTCAAACGTTACTTCTAAGAACGGAACTATTTTAATAGATAGGCCTTGCTTTTTATATTTTACCGTCATATGCTTGGCCTGTGCTGAGCGAATGCGTACGTATTGGCACACACAAAGAAGGCGGAGCCAAGCATGAGCTTTGGCGCACGCGCACAAAAAAAGCCCGGCCGAAGCCGGGCTTTTTAAGCAGTATTTTACCAAGCAGCCGCTTAGTGCCGAATGGTTACCTTGGTGGTGTAGATGCCGTCGGTAGTAACGACGCGCACTACGTAGAGGCCCGCAGCCAGGGCGCTGGTGTTCAGCTCTACGCCGCTCTGCTGCATTTTGGCGACTGGCACGCTGGTAGGCGCCACTACCGTTTTGCCCAGCAGGTCGAGTACCGTTACTTGGATGGGAGCGGCGCTGCCGAGCTGCGTACGCACGGTCAGCAGGTCTTGGGCTGGGTTGGGGTAGGCTTCGAGAGCGCTGCTGTTACTAGTACCATTGTTGGTGCTCAATGTGATGGGCGTCGCGTTCGGCGGCATGTCAAACGCCGCTACCGAGCCCGTGACCACGGGGGCGTTGCCAGCCCCGGTGCGGGGGCCTTGCACTGCGCTGTAGCCCATGCCGCGGCGGGCAAATACGGCCCAAATGAGGCTAGCGTTGGCAGCGCCGTTATAGGTCGTGTCAGCCCGCAACAGCGCATCGCGGCCGTCCAAAAAGCCGGGGTTGCACACCTGCATCCGGCAGCCATCGAGTACCAATTTCAGGGCGATGTTGTTGCCGCCCGTCGGCGCGTATAGATTTGAATTGTAGCCGTACTTGTAAATGAACTGCCAGTTGAGGTCCCAGAGCACCGTAGTCCACACCTCGCCCACGTCGTGGGTTTCGTAGTACTGCCCAGTACCCGTGCCCAGCTGCGCGTAGGTGTAGTTATTCAGGCTCATGTTGGTCGTGTAGGGCTTGTGGCGGAGGCCAGAAATGCCATACGGGCCCACGCCATTAAGCGAATAGGCTTGGTTGCCAACGTAGGCAGCTTCGTAGCGCGGGGTGCTGCCAATGTCGCCGGGCTTAGTTGTTATCCACAGGGCAAAGAAGTCGCTCCAGCCCTCGCCCATCGTTTGGTTACCATCGCTGCTGTTGAGGCAGCCGGCCATGCTCGGGCCTCCAGTGAGGCGGTTTGAAACCCCGTGGCCGTATTCGTGCGACATTACGCCGCTGTCGAAGGAGCCATCAAAACTGGCCCCTGGGGTGATGCAAATAGCCGCCGAGCCACCACTAGCCAAGGCAGTTTTGAGCTTATTGCCATCTATGCCGCTGATGCCAACAACTGGAATGGTAACCGTAGCATCGGTACCACCGGGGGCGAGGGGCGTAGCGGTCGTGGCGGCCCCGTCGAAAACGATAGCGCCGATAGCGCCTTGCATTTGCGCGAGCTTTACCTTATCGGTGTAGTTGTTGGAGGTAGTGCAGCCTCCGCGCATAATGAGGGCAATGTTGCCGCTCACGGCGGCGGCGTTTACATAGGGTGAGGCGCACGAGTGCGCGCCGCCATCGGCCGATACCCCGTCGTTTACCACCACGAGGTTGCCACACAGGTTAGTGACCTTCTGGCCAAAAGCAGCACTGCTAAACGTGTACGTGCCGGCGGCGGCGCTCGGGCTGGTCACCGTTACCTTATTGCCCGGCAGGTTGTCGAACAAGTACATCTGCATGCGGCCGCTGGTGCCATCGGCCGGCGGATAGAAGTTAGCGTTATTAGTGCCACTGCCATCCTGTGCCTCGGCCCGCACAAAGTCACCGCCCAGTCCCTGGCCCGTGATGTTTTTATACTGGAAATTGCCCGATATCTCATCGAAGCCGTGGGCCATCATCACATCGTGGTTGATGTTGTTCCAGTAAAATAGGTTGGTAACGCTGGCTGCCACGTTATTGGCATCGCGGGCGCCACTAGCCTGCACCAGCGGAAAATCAAAATCCAGATTAGTGCCCCCGTCGGGCGCCGAAGTCGTCAGGGAGTAGTTTGGCGAGTTCAAAAGGTTGGAATTCGCATTATTGTTGTCGTCGTAAGCCGCTACGTTGTTGCCCCGCGTCAGGTACTTGCCACTGCTGAGCAACGAGTACGCGTTATTAAAAAAACTGGCAGGTGCCAGGCCTTCGCCCGCCAGCCAGCCGTAGGGCGAGTACGTGTAGTTGACCGAGCTGAGCGGTACGCTGGTGCGCGGTGAGGTTACGGGGTTTTCGCCGGGCATAGCTACCACGGTGAGGCTGCGGGCCGCCCCGGTCGTTTGCAGTGGGCTAGTCAGCGGCTGAGAGCTCTCGGCCGCTCCGGTAAAGGCAAGTGCTCGCTGGCGCAGGCTCGGGGTACTGCTCGCATACTGGCCAAACGTAGCGTGTTCGCTCACCACATAGTCTTCCTTGCTCACGAGGCGGCCAGTCTGCGCATTTACGCGGGCACCCCAGGCGTGCTGCTGGTCGAGGGCCGCGATAATGACGCTCCACACTAATACCAGTTGCCCATCAACGCGCTCGTACAGCAGGCGCACCGGAATATTATCCTCCGAAATACCCCCTTTATTGAATACCAGCCCGTCGGCGGGGCGGGCATCTACTACTACCTCCAGGCCCACTGGGCGGGGCAGGCCCAGCGCTACGGTAGCGGCCGTTACGGCCTGCGCGGGCGTGAGGGCGGGTGTCGGCGAGGCGGCCTTCTGCGCCGCATCGGGCACAAAAAACTGCGACGCAGCAACAATTTTGCCTTTGGCATCGGTGTGCACAGCCCCGGTGGCGTGCAGCACGCCCAAGCCATTCACCCGCTGCTGCAGGTACGTGTGCGTCACGCCATTGGCATCCGTGTACGAGTCGGTTACCACCGGGTTAGCCGCGTCAGCCGCCTTCAGTCCCTGAGCTTTTGCCCTGGCCACAAACGCAGTTAAGACCCCTTCGGGGGCCATTTTGGGCTGCTGCTGGGCCAGTGCAAGCCCTGGCAGGGCCAGCGCGGCGGCCAGCACTAAGTAGCGGTATCCCCGGCGAGTAGATGTTCGTTGCATGAAGTAATAAAAAATAAATTGTGCCTGATAAAACAGCACTTGTCAAAAATACTAGAAAGGGGGGAAGGATTTCGTGAAGATTAATTAATAGCAACATTTAAAGGCCTGCTTGCCCAAACCTTGTACCATTGCTACTAGCTCGGAGTGGTGAAAATGTGTAGCTTGCTCAGCACATCCCACAGTACCACGCCCGCCGCCACGCTCACATTGAGCGAGTGCTTGGTGCCGAGCTGCGGTATTTCTACCGCCGCATCGCACAAAGCCAGCACTTCATCATCGACCCCGAATACCTCGTTGCCTAGCACTAGCGCCAGCGGCCGCCCCGCCGCCGGCTGAAATTGCGGTAGCAGCACCGAATCGGTGGTTTGCTCCACGGCGATGAGCTGGTAGCCAGCGGATTTCAGCTGCTGCGCAGCTTCGAGGGTGGTGGCCACGTGCTCCCAGGCCACCGACTCGGTGCTGCCCAGGGCCGTTTTGGTGATTTCGCGGTGCGGCGGGCGGCCGGTTACGCCGCAGAGGTAGATTTTTTCGAGCGCAAAAGCGTCGGCGGTCCGGAAAACGGCCCCCACGTTGTGCAGGCTGCGCACATTGTCGAGCACCAGCACGACGGGGCTTTTGGCAGTAGCTTTAAAATCGGCCACGGGCAGGCGGTTTAGCTCCTGCATAGTGAGTTTGCGCATGGTCTTTTTGAGCTATTAGCTTTTGGCTGTTAGCGGTTAGCTTTTTTAAGTACAAAGCCTGCGGGTAAGGCGGGCACAATCCGGCGTAATTTAGGGTTTTAAAGAAACGCCGGGCTAAAAGCTAGCTCGCGTTTCTACCCCACGCTGGCTGTCGATAAAAAGCTACTAGCTAGCAGCCAGAAGCTAACAGCTAAATGTCCGCCGCCTCCGCTCCCGCCAAAAAATTCGAAATCAAGTCGCTCGGGCCCGAGCACACCACGCCCAGCCCGTCGTTTGATACGCCGCTTATGCGGCAGTACTACCAGCTCAAGCAGCAGCACCCCGGCGCGGTGCTCTTGTTTCGGGTGGGCGATTTCTACGAGACTTTTGGCGAAGACGCCGTTACGGCCTCGCGCATCCTCGACATCACGCTCACCAAGCGCGGGGCGGGCACGGCCTCCGAGGTGGCGCTCGCGGGCTTTCCGCACCACGCCCTCGACAACTACCTGCCCAAGCTGGTGCGCGCTGGCCAGCGCGTGGCTATCTGCGACCAGCTCGAAGACCCTAAGCAAGCCAAAGGTCTGGTGAAAAGAGGGATAACTGAGCTCGTGACGCCCGGCGTGAGCCTGCACGACAACACGCTGGAGCGCCGCCAAAACAACTATCTCGCCGCCGTGCACTTCGGTAAAACCGAAGCCGGTATCTCGTTTCTCGACATCAGCACCGGCGAGTTTTTGGTGGCGCAGGGTACGCTCGAATATCTGGGCAAGCTATTACAGAATTTCCGGCCGGCCGAAGTGCTATTTTGCAAGCAGAGCCGCCGCGATTTTGAGGAGCAGTTCGGCCCCGATTTCTGCACCTATGCGCTCGACGAGTGGGTTTTTGGGCACGACTACGCCCACGATACCCTCACGCGGCACTTCCGCACGACCTCGCTCAAGGGCTTCGGCGTCGATACGATTAAGGAAGGCGTGATTGCGGCGGGCTGCATCCTACACTATTTGGCTGAGACCAAACACACCGATATTCAGCACATTGCCAGCTTGGGCCGGCTCGAGGAGGATAAGTACGTGTGGCTCGACCGCTTCACGGTGCGCAATTTGGAACTGGTGCAGGCGCAGCACCCCGGCGGCGTGCCGCTGATTGATATTCTGGACCAGACAATCACCCCGATGGGCGCCCGCCTGCTGCGCAAGTGGGTGGTGCTGCCGCTGAAGGAAGTCAGCCAGATTCAGCGGCGCCTCGACACCGTGGCGGCCCTCGTGGCCAACCCCGAGCTGCTCGAAGAAGTGCAGAGCCACTTGCGCCCCATCAATGATTTAGAGCGCCTTATCTCCAAAGTGGCCGTGCGCCGCGTGAATCCGCGCGAGCTGTTGCAGCTGGCGCGGGCGCTGGAAAGCATCGCGCCGCTACGCGAAAAGCTGGCCGCCTCGGGCATAAAAGCCCTCGAAAAGCTCGCCGACCAACTTAATCCCTGCACTGCTCTGCGCCAGGAGATTCAGGCCAAAATCCGCCCCGACGCGCCCCTGCTCACCAACCAGGGTCACGTGATTATGGACGGCGTGGATGCCGAACTGGACGAGCTGCGCGGGTTGGCGTTTTCGGGCAAGGACTTCTTGCTCAAAATGCAGCAGCGCGAGCAGCAGGCCACCGGCATCACGTCGCTGAAAGTGGCTTACAACAAGGTATTTGGCTACTACCTCGAAGTCAGCAACGCGCACAAGACTAAGGTGCCAAATGAGTGGATTCGCAAGCAGACGCTGGTGAACGCCGAGCGCTACGTGACCGAGGAACTGAAGACGTACGAGGAGAAAATCCTTAATGCCGAGGAGCAACTTTACGTCATCGAAAGCCGCATCTATCAAGAGGTTACGCTGGCGGCGCTCGACTTTGTGAGCCAGATTCAGCAGAATGCCCGCGCCCTGGGCGTGCTCGACTGCCTGAGCTCATTTGCGGCCACGGCGCGGCAGTATAACTACGTGCAGCCCAGCGTAAACGACGGGCCGACGCTCGACATCAAGGCCGGCCGCCACCCGGTAATTGAGCGCGGGCTGCCGCCCGGCGAAAGCTACATTCCCAACGACATCTGCCTCAGCCAGGACGACCAGCAGATAGTGGTGATAACCGGCCCGAACATGGCCGGCAAGTCGGCCTTGCTACGCCAAACGGCGCTCATCGTGCTGCTGGCCCAAATCGGCTCTTTTGTGCCCGCCGAGGCGGCGGAGATTGGGATTATCGACAAGATTTTTACTCGTGTGGGGGCCAGCGACAACCTGAGCAAGGGCGAAAGTACCTTCATGGTGGAGATGACCGAAACGGCGTCCATCCTTAACAACCTCTCGAACCGCAGCCTCGTGCTGATGGACGAAATCGGGCGCGGTACCAGCACCTACGACGGCATCAGCATTGCGTGGGCCATTGTGGAGCACTTGCACAATAACCCCAAGGCACGGGCCAAAACGCTGTTTGCCACCCACTACCACGAGCTAAACCAGCTGGCCGACGACTGCCCCCGCGTGCGCAACTACAACGTGGCCGTGCAAGAGGCCGATGGCCGCGTGCTGTTCCTGCGCAAGCTGCGGCCGGGCGGCTCTGAGCACTCGTTTGGCATCCACGTGGCGCGCATGGCTGGCATGCCGCCCGCCGTGGTGCTGCGTGCCAACGAGATAATGCACCACCTGGAGCAGGAGCGCGCCCAAACCGGCCTCACCGAGCCCGTGGACCCCACCGCCCCCACCGAATTTGACGACGTGCTGGCCGGGCTGGACGATAACCAAAAACCGGCACCCAACAACCAGCCCAAACCCCGCGCCACTACGGCCATGGCCACGCGGCCCACGGTGCAGCTCAGCATGTTCGAGCCCGGCGACCCCAAGCTGGAGCAACTACGCGAGCTACTGCAAGTACTGGATATCAATACGCTGACCCCGATAGAGGCGCTGCTGAAATTGCAGGAGTTGAAAGGACTGGTAGGAACAAAATAACCTGAGTAATTGACTTGTTATAAGGTAATTGAGTGCTTGGTGAAATTAAGATGAATAAATATATTCATTGATAATGAGGGTGTTGCGTATAGGTTATTAATATTAATATTAATATTAATATTAATAACCTATACTACCTGTTATACCTTAGTATCGTTCATGAACGCAAAATGGAATTCAGGTGTGGCCAACGCCTGATATTCAACTCTTTTCACCCCAGCATTTTGATAACCTTTACCTGTTTTACCTATGAAAAACGTGTGGAAAAGTTTGAGCGGGGCGCTCATAGTACTGAGCGCTGCTGGCGCTATAATAATGACAAGCTGCGATAAGCAGAAGTCAATGAATGAACTGGACTCAACCGTTCAGCAAGCCGAAGTACAGGCAGCTAAACAGGCTGCCACGTCAGGAAAAACTGCTGCTCGTGGTGAGGAGGTCACTTCCGAAGAAGATTATGAGATGGTCTTCATGGAATTGGCTGCGACATTGGACGAAGAAACCACCATGCAGATTACGGCTGCCGAAGGAGGAGGGTACGTCTTCACGTTGCTCACTCAGCATCCAGCACCAGCGGGTAGAGCGGCTGTTTGCCACAGTGCCACACTGAATTAACAATTTGTCCATTGCGCTAGTGACTATGCCCATTCGCACGGTGGTTGTGTACATATAACCCACGGTCCAAAATCAGGCTGGAATGCATATGGCTGCGGTTAAGACGGTAGGTTAAGTTGTCCTACGGTAAAGCAAGGCTTCAATTGCATTAGGCAATTTTTTGTGCTTGCTTCCGTGTTAGAATGCCTCTGCGAACTGTTTACTAGGCTTAACCTTCTACCATAGATACCACCAAGGTCTTGCAGGAGATGGGGAGTAGCTATTCTGGTAGTTGCAGCAGCGTGGCATTGATACCCGCCCCGATTTTCGGAAACTTCGTCCAGGGGCCAGCTGGCTGCGGCTGCCGCAGGTCGTGGGTATCCGTAGAGCGCGGCACGGTGTTGAGCACGGTGCCGGGGCCGGGCGTTTGCTCGAGGCGGTAGTGGGGGCCGCCGCCAAATAGCGGCTGCCGAAACCACAGCTCACCGGTGCCCAGCGAACGCACCAATTCAAGGGCAACTACCACGTTTTCGGTCAGGTACAGGTGAAAAGGGCGAAGGTCGAGCGAAAGTTGCTCCTGGGCTTGCTGGCGGCTCACTTTCAGGTACACTGACTTAGGGAGGATGTTTTCGGCCGGGTAGTCGTCGCGCAGCTTGTAGATATTGAGCCGGAAATACACCGTATCGTAGGTGCAGCTAAAGAGGTGCCAGGAAACGTCTTCCAAAAAAGCCGGCTTTTTCACGGCAATAACCTGTCCTATCTGGTTGCCCGCCATGTTGGCCGGAAAGCCATCGAACCGGACCTGAGTACCTAGGCTGCCCGCCATCCGGCGCTTGAGGTTTTTGGCCTTCACGCGGGCTTCGGTGAGGGGCACGGCCTGGGCGCGCAGCAGCAGCGGCCCGGCGGCCACGGTCCGCCGCAAGTCGGCCACCCGCAGCGTGCGGCTGGCGTAGCCGATGAGCGAAAAGCGCACCGAGTCAGCATCGTAGCTGGCGGGCAGGCTTAGTTGGAAGCGGCCCTGCGCGTCGGCCACGGTGCCAAAAGGCTGGCGCAGCACGCCCACGCTCACGAAGCCCAGCGGCCGGTGGGTAGCTTGGTCGAGTACCTGGCCCGCAAGGGCGGCCGCTGGTGGCGCCTGCCCAAAAGTCGCCGAAACTACTAGCCACAAAAGCGCGCTTAGCAAACCGCCTCGCCACGAAGGCGAGAAATAGAGAGGAAAAAAAGCCGCCACAGTAGTACGTTAAGGCAAAATACGCAGCCCTAATAACGGCATTTGCAGCGTTTATTTTGCTACTGCAAATAATGCTTGCGTAGCAGGCGGCTGGCCGCCGCGGCATCGGCCACGCACACGCTGCAAGTGGTGCCCACGCCGTTTACCGGGCCTTCGTATTCCCAGGCAAAGGTTCTGGGTACGGCCGTGGGGCTGGTGGCCACTTTCAGCACGTTGCCGCTGAGCGTTAGGTAAAGCGCGTGGCCGTTGAGGAACCGGACTTTGAAACCGGGCTGGCCGTGCAGGCGCGTGGGGCCAGCATAGCGCAGTTGAAAGTCTTTGCGGTCTTTGCCGTAGGCATATTGCAGGTCGGTGCGGCGGCCATCTTTTATCCAGAAGCTAAAGTGCTCGTAGCTAGCGGTACCGGGCTGGCCAAAGCCGTAGTTGGCCACCTGGTTTTGGGCGTGGGCGGGGTGGGCAGCCAAGGCCGCCATCAGGAGCGTAGCGGCGAATAAGCTAGGAGCAGAGGCGAAAAGCATAGGAAAAGACGCCTGCGGCAATGGGCGCAGCCCGGCTGACCTGCATACGCAAAGCGCCCGCCCCAAGCTGCCCCGCCACCTGCGGTCAAAACCGCCGCCGTTGGCCGTAGTAAGGTGAACCTCAGCCCGGCGATACGTGTTGAAAAGAATCCACCTACCAGGCTACCGGCGTATGTCGAAGCCTCACTTTCTTTCCGTGGTACACCCCATGACCAAGCTATTTTCGGCCCTTTTTGGCCTCGGCGCGTTGGCTCTCACGGCCTGCGGCTCCCAGCAGTCGGCCCAGGCCCAAACCCCGCCCCAAACTCCCCAGCGCGCCACTACCGGCTTCGCCCCGGCCAACCTGACTGGGCTGGCGCAGGCCACCTTTGCGGGCGGCTGCTTTTGGGCGCAGGAAGAGGCGTTTGAGGAAATAAAGGGTGTGAAGCAGGTGGTGAGCGGTTACGCCGGCGGCACCGTGCCCCGCCCTACTTACGAGCAGGTGGCCGACCAGCAAACCGGCCACGCCGAGGCGGTTAATATCTACTATGACCCCAAAGTTATTAGCTACCAAACGCTGGCTACTATCTTCTTCACCGCCAGCCACGACCCCACACAACTCAACCGCCAGGGCAACGATACCGGCCCCGAATACCGTTCGGTGGCCTTCTACCGCACGCCGGAGGAGAAGAAGATTATTGACCAAACCATTGCGAAAGTCAACGCCTCCAAGCAGTACGACGCCAAAATCGTGACCCAGGTAGCACCCCTTAGCAAGTTCTGGGATGCCGAGGACTACCATCAGGGCTACTATCGCCTGCACCCCGAAAATCCCTATATCACCACCGTGTCGGCGCGCAAAGTCGAGCACGTGCGCAAGGCTTTTCCGCAGGAGCTAAAGCAGGCCCAGGCGCTGTAGCGCTTTTTTGCTTGTAGCAAAAAGCCTCGTCAGTTGAGCTGGCGAGGCTTTTCTTTTTAAAACTGACGCGGTTAATACGCGGCCGGCCGGTTGGCAGTGGTGCCCGCTGCCCAGCGCCGAGCCTCGTCGGCGCTGGTGAAATTCTGGGTATCAAACGGAATGTGGGCCGTGGCGCGCTGCATAATGTTATCGACGCCCATGCGGTTCAGGCCATCTTGCGATACCACGACGGCTAGGCGCTGCACCCCCAGCTTGGCAAATTCGGGAAACCACTGCTCGTTTATCCAGTCCTGGTCGGCCGGCCGGATGGTGCGCAGCAGGGTATTATTGGCGATGTAGCCTTTTATGCGGTGATGCCGGGCCTGGCGTAGCACCTCGGCCAGCGACACCCGCAACTGGTCGGAATTGACAAAATCCTGCCATTCCGTTTCGAGCGTGTTGCCGATGGGCTCGTGGTGCAGCAGCAGGTAGGAGGTGCGATAAATAACGGGCATAAAGCAAAAACGCGGCGGGCTGGTAGGCGGCTACTGCCGGGCTGCCCCGGCCAGTTTAAACCAGGCTAGAGCCGTAAGGTTATCTTTGGCAGTACCCGTTTCTACGGCCTTTTGGGGCCTACCGTTTTTCCTTTTCTGTCGATGCTGGTTTCAAAATTGCCCGATGTGGGCGTGAGCATCTTTGCTCAAATGACGGCCCTGGCCCAGAAAACCGGGGCCCTCAACCTCGCTCAGGGTTTTCCCGACTACGACCCGCCGCTGGCCCTGCGCGAGGCGCTGGCCCACCACGCGCTGGCCCCCGGCAGCCACCAGTACGCGCCCATGCCGGGCCTGCCGCGCCTGCGCGAGGCCATTGCGGCGCAGGTGGCGCGCTTGCAGCCCGACGCCCCCGCGCCCGACCCAGCCACCGAGGTTACCATTACGGCCGGGGCCACTGAGGCGCTATTTGGGGTGCTGGCCGCCGTGGTGAGCCCTGGCGATGAGGTTATTATCCTGGAGCCGGCCTACGACCTCTATGGCCCGGCCGTGCGGCTGCAAGGCGGCGTGCCGCGCTACGTGCGCCTGCCCGCCCCCAGCTTCCGGCCCGACTGGGACGCCGTGCGGGCGGCCCTCACGCCGCGTACCCGGCTCCTCATCGTCAACACGCCGCACAACCCCAGCGGGGCGGTATTTGGGGCCGCTGACTGGGATGCGCTAGCCAACCTGCTCGACGGCACCGACGTGCTGGTGCTCTCCGATGAAGTGTATGAGCACCTGGTATTTGACGGAGTGGCCCCGCGCAGCGCGCGCCAGCACCCGGCCCTGCGGGCGCGCAGCTTCGTGCTATCATCGTTTGGCAAAACCTACCACGCCACCGGCTGGAAGGTGGGCTACTGCCTGGCCCCGCCGGCCCTCAGCACTGAGCTGCGGCGGGTGCATCAGTTCGTAACCTTTGCCGTGAGCACGCCCACCCAGCACGCCCTGGCCGACGCGCTGCTGGCCGACCCCACCGACGCCCACGCCTGCGGCCTAGCTGCGTTCTACCAGGCCAAGCGCGACCAATTTCGGGCGCTGCTGGCGGGCACCGGCTGGGGCTTGCTGCCGGTGCCGGGCGGGTATTTTCAACTGGCCGAATACGGGGCGTATTCCCAGGCGGGCGACGTGGCCTTTGCCACCGAGCTAGCCCGCGACTGGGGCGTGGCGGTGGTGCCGGTGTCGGCCTTTTACCACGATGGCTACGACCCGGGGCTGGTGCGGTTTTGCTTTGCCAAAGAGCCCGCAACCCTGGAGCAGGCCGCCGCCCGGCTGCGCCGCTAGCTGGCGGGCCCGGTGACATTAAGCAGGCAGGGAGGGATTTTAGCCGAATTTGGTGCTACTTGCACCTGTTACCCTTATTCCTTTCCCCTATCTTTTTTTAGCACATGCCCGATTTTACCTTATCGCTGGTGCAGACCGACCTGCACTGGCACGACCCTGCCGCCAACCGTGAGGCGCTGGGCAAACTACTGTCCGACTCCTTGGCTGGGCCAGGTCTCACCGACCTCATCATCCTACCCGAAATGTTTACCACTGGCTTCAGCATGGATACCACCCAGGCCGAGCCTATGGATGGCCCCACCCTGGCTTGGCTGCGCGCGCAAGCTGCCTGCTACGACGCCGTGATAACCGGTAGCGCCATGCTCACCGAGGGCGGCCGCTACTATAACCGCCTGCTGTGGGTGCGCCCCGATGGCAGCTATAGCAGCTATGACAAGCGCCACCTGTTTCGGATGAGCGGTGAGCACGAGGTATTTACGCCTGGCACTATTGAGCGCCTGGTGGAGGAGTGGCGCGGCTGGCGCATCCGGCCGCTGGTGTGCTACGACCTGCGCTTTCCGGTGTGGAGCAGCAACAGCGGCCCCGCGCCCTACGACCTGCTGCTGTACGTGGCGAGCTGGCCCGATGTCCGCATCAATGCTTGGAAGCTGCTGCTGCAAGCCCGCGCCATCGAAAACCTGGCCTACGTGGCGGGCGTCAACCGCATCGGCCTCGATGACAACCAGCAGGAATACAGTGGCTTCTCGATGCTGCTCGACCCGCGTGGCGACTACTTGGCGCAGGCCGGCAGCTTACCCACGGTGCTCACGCGCCGCATCATGCGCAACCCCCTAAGCGACCTGCGTGAGCACCTGTCGGCCCTGCTTGACGCCGACGAGTTCGAACTGAAATAGGGCGCTTTTTGCCCTTAGTTTGATGCGCCGCGTGGCGGTGCCCGGTTTGTAGAGAATCCTTGATAGAATAGGTAAGTGCCGCGTAGCGGTGCCAGAATAGCGTTGAAGAACGTTTTCTGGCATCGCTACGCGGCACTTACCTGTTAGTATGCGTTGGTTTGCTATAAACCGG
>Ga0265797_10006517_pt1 | contig 16422 bp, 21 predicted proteins | sample P2T30metagenome_FD_192433 | JGI IMG/M metagenome (GOLD analysis project Ga0265797, IMG submission 192433) | Plant litter microbial communities from East Loma Ridge, Irvine, California - P2 T30 | ecosystem: Environmental > Terrestrial > Plant litter > Unclassified | place: USA: California... | reverse complement strand
TGAAGCGCCCCTGGCTGATGCGCTGGGCCAAGCCGCTCAGCCAGTGGTACTTCGACAACGCCGGATACAGGAAGCTCGGTCTGAGGTACGAAAGATCTGGAATCACAGGCGGAGGCCATTGGGTCGCAAGAGCGGTACAATGATGGAAACAGAGGACTGACGAGGCCGACAGGTCCGACGATCTGATCCCCGAGGAGAGCGAGATCATGCAGCGCGCCTTGAAGCGTCTGTCACCCAAGGATGCTTACGACCGCGTCTTCCGCATGCGCAGGGCGTTCCAGGTACATCTCCAAATATGGCGGACTACGAAATTGAGGACATCTCTAACAGCATAACAGTGCTCTCTTGCTCACCAGCTTCTGCCCAAGGAGGAGTGGACCAAGCCTGAGGATGTACGTTCTACCCTACACGATTCCGAACCCGAAGCATCATTGTCACATACAATGTCGCCTCTATCACGCGCCCCCGAAAATCCCATACAACAGAACTACACAACAGGCACTAATGCGCGAAACCACAGGACAAGCTTTACATCTCCCCCATCATCGCAGAGCTCGAGGCTGAGGTCACCGAGAGGCAGGACCTTGAGGCCATGGTCATCACCAAGCCCCAGATCAAGAAATAGATATTCAGCGGAAGACATATTGGAAGTGTATCAGAGACTGGAGAGAGCCAATGCCGAATCTTGTAAATATCCATGGGATGGTGGCGTTGCACCTCGCGCGGGTGCGCACACGCGGCAGGGAGTGAGCAGCAGTGTACCATTACCAATTCAAGCGTATAGAAATGCCCAAACTTGTCAGCGATGGTGTATACTCGTTTTCGACGTGAAATCGGCCATCTATGACACTTAGTCGAGCGTCCAGTATCTGGTCATGTGACATTGAAAGTCCGAGCGCTAGGCCAAATCAGCGTCATCTATAAATCCTGGCACCTCAGTGGTTGATCGCACGCTCCACACCTGTTGCCTTGACCTCGCTTTCGTCTTTGTAATCGAAACATCTGACGACCATTGTACATTTGTTGAAGCTGCGTCCTGTTCTCGTCAGTTGACACAAACCCTACGTTTTGCCTTGCTCTGAATACGTTGCTGATCATCTGCTTGTCACACCTCAACACACCGACGCTGGCGTCTTTACTACAGTCAGGTCGCAGGCTTCTCTGCAACCATCAAGCGTACAGCTGTGTCAACGTCCTACGCCATAGTCGTCGTCCATTCGTAAATTTCTGTGAAACTAAACCGTCATCATTCGCCACCATGTCTTTGCGTCGATCTGCCCGTGTCAAGACATCAGCACCGCCAGAGGCCCCAGCTGGTGTACCTCAAGAAGCCAAACAGCCATCTCGTAAAAGACAAAAGAAGTCAGCTCCGACCGAGGAAACTGCAACAGATGCCATTGCTCAGGATGAAGCCGACAAAGATGCAATGCCGCCACCCGTTACGCCTAACACCAAGCGACCACGAGTGTCGAAGAGCGCTGAAAAGCCACCACCATTCACGCCAACGCCGTCCGCCATAGGGTTTATGACCAAAATCAGGACACCAACATACAGCGCTGGAGACATTGACGGTGCATCGCCGCCACCTGAGCGTAGAGTGGAAGCTGGCCACGCGAATGCCACTTTAATCACGCCTGGCGGAACCCAGGTGCAACCATCTTTCAGTAACTTCGAAGAACCTTCTCCTTCGAAGCCCACAGCAAATGGCACAAATACTGGCTCTCTGCTAGAGACTGCTTGTAATCACTTGCTCACGGTCGACCCCGGTCTCAAGCCACTGATCGAGAAACACCACTGCCGCGTCTTCTCGCCAGAAGGCCTAAACGAGGAAATCGACCCCTTCCGCTCGCTGAGCAGTGGCATCATGGCGCAACAGGTCTCTGGAGCTGCGGCGAGCTCGATCAAGAAGAAGTTCATCAACCTCTTCCCGCCTGAAGACTGTCCAACTGGTTTCCCACCTCCAGCACTAGTAGCACAGCAGACCATTCCAAGGCTTAGAGAAGCCGGGCTCAGCCAGCGCAAAGCAGAGTATATCCAAGGCATGGCTTCACAATTCGCCAGCGGCGATCTAACAGCCAGCTTCCTGCTCGATGCGCCAGATGAGGAAGTGATGAAGAAGCTCGTTGCAGTACGCGGGCTTGGAGCATGGTCTGTGGAGATGTTTATGTGCTTCGCCTTGAAGCGTATGGACGTGTTCTCGACTGGCGACTTGGGTGTGCAGAGAGGAATGGCTGCTTATGTGGGCAAGGACGTGAAGAAGCTGAAGGCCAAGGGTGGTGGCAAGTGGAAGTATATGAGTGAGAAGGACATGCTGGAGACGGCGGAGAAGTTCAGGCCGTATCGCAGCTTGTTCATGTGGCTAATGTGGAGGATCGAAGAAACCGACACTGCGGCGGTCGAGGATAATGCGTAGACGAAAGGTCTGGTGTTTCTCATTAAGGTATTGGTATCATTTTGGTTTTGGCGGGTACTGCAGCTCGGGTATTTTGACGCTCACATCTGCAACAGCCTTTTGGCCTGCAGTGTGAATTTATGCCGCTGCCGGTGAGAGGTAAAAGACTGGAGGTCATATTGACCGAATCGGATGCTTGACCTCATCGCGCTCACTATTCAGTCTGCGGCACAGTCTCTCGGCGGCTGCCTACGCAAGCGTATTCTGACCTGTGGTACTGATCTTGTGCTGCTCCCAGCGAGAGTCAACAGGTGACTCGTACCTTCCTAGCTGGTCGCATCTGTGGCGGCGAGCCACGTGCAGCGTTTGCCACGCTCCTACCTTGGCGCTGCCTCAACACACGACTCTCGTGTTTTGGGCTTCCACAACAAGCCCATCTACACGACAACCGTCAGCCACACACTACCACACACCATTGAGATATTCAGTGCAAGATGGTGCAGCTCTACGATGACTATGACTGGCGGTTACCGGGCCCCAAGGAATATTGGAAACTTGACTCCGGCATACGCCTCCGGTCACAACGCCTGCGCGAAAAGCTTCGCGAGGGACATCACTCGGCTCTCAAGACCTCGAACAACACTCGCCTGAGGGCACTCTACGTCCGTTGTCAACGTGGCTTACTTTCCTTCGAGAGCATGCCGCCTCTCGAGCTCAGGCACTACGCAGCTCAGCGCGGTCTTACGGTCGCTCCCTCGGCTACACCGAAGGCTGTTAAAGCACAACTCGAACAAGCCGACGATGACGCCACCTTCGATCGCTTCACGGACCTCCCGCCTGAGATCCGTCAAATTGTTTATCAGTACTACTTGGACTCTTCAGTGGCCAGTGCGGGATCGAAGTACAAGTATCAGCCGCCACTGACCATGACTTCTCGCATGATCCGCCGAGAGACACTTCCCCTGTTCTTCGAGTGTTGGGATATCGAAATCACCTCAGCAGGCCATTTGACGGCTCCCTACAAGTTCCATCCATGCACCAGAACAGCGCGGCTCTTGCAGAGCACTACCATTCAAAATCTCGCTCGTGTCAAGTCAATTCAACTGTGGTTCTACGACCTCAAGGCCGGCGCAACGATCGATCTTCGTAATCAGGACCCAATCAGCAAGGTCGACGTCTGGCGCACAGGGTGGTCGGACGTGATTGAGACCGGTCGAGCCAGGCGGCAGCGTCTGTCGGCAGTGTTACGTTCCCTTGCGCTCTCAATGGCAGCACGCCCAGGGCCGTTTAGGTTTCGGTTGAGCGACGTCGAGGACGTGGGTGAGACGATCAGGATTGTTATCGATGCAGAAACACAGTGAAGAGCATACCTTATGGATATGGCGGCTTGGAGCTTTTGGCTTCGCAGAGGGTAGCTGAGAAGATGCTACGGTACCTTACGAACGGACGAGTTTATGTTACAGCTCTCTTGCTTTTCTTGTATGCTAGTATCAGAGGCTCTAGGCTCTCTGAGGAACACGCGAACCATTGAGATACTTCTCACAGCGCCTGTATACCTCGAAAAAACTTGTGTGCTACTACTACCTTAGACTGCAGTGATCAAATGACATAATTGCCATTGAGATACTTTTCTCAGCGCCCGTCCCCCTCAAAAACCTAATGTGCTGGTACCTTAGACTGCAGTGATGAAATGACACATCCCCATTGAAAGTCCTTACAACATAAGTGTGGCGGCAATATTTTGGAACAATGCCTCAGGGCCTCAGCACAAGATCACAGAGCGAATGAACGTAGTTCAGAAGTATACCTCGCGACCTCTAAGTTGCTCGAGATGTCCGCGGCCAACCCAGCCACCGACTTCCAATCTCGCTCTAAGCCCATTCAAGCTGGCCTACCGCACACGCGCCGAGCCGCTCTCTCGCGAACACTCAAAACTCTTCGCTTGAACGCGTTCCTCTAATGATTCCTTTTTTCTTCTTTATGATACCGCGACTCTCTATACCCTTGTACGATCTAAAATCAGGTTGATCATAACACATTCCCGAGAGTCCAAGAGCGAGACACCGCCTTTTATAATCTAGACACTCTTTGCACATGCTCTCCTGTAGTGGGAGGCGTGGAAGTGGAGTGTCGGGTTCGCTTATGGCACACAATCGTATTTCTTGCACTTTGCTTTTGCAAGTCGCCGTGACCCATGAGTGCACGTACGTTAGATCAGGCAACTTGCAGTGCTCGAACACGGAATCGCCATGAAACTGTGTCTCCAACATGGACATCATCTATGATGAGCCTGGTTGAGATCTTGCATTTACCCTGATCTGACCCCGTTGTCGACGTGATCTCGGCAGACTTCTTGCGCCGCCAACACTTAGGGGATATCATGCACGTTGATTAAGACGTTGGTCAACGTCAGACGTCTCATACGATCTTGTCTGTGCCTATTGACCACGATCAATAAGACGTTGATGGCGGTCTGGCGGTCAGCATCTTTCTTTCGCGAACATCTCAGGTTGAGCATCTCGAAATTCGAGATGTGATAGGCCGACATCCTGATGATCAGTGCATGTATGATGAGGCTTCGAGAAAAACACTAACCCTACTTTCCCGCTACGGTGTCATAAGTTGCGTCTCCAAATTCTCTCCAAATTCTCTCCGCAACGCTCCGACCGGACCTCATGTCCCCCCGTTTTTGTCGCATTGCGTCGGGGACGATAGACCATAATGACCAGCACAGACGAGCATGACACATTATGCACATGATCGCTAATGGAGCTAGAATTGAGCAGTCGTTCGTGTTGTATGATGACTGATCTCTTATTGTCATACTCTCAACGTGTTGTAACATAGAAGACGGGGGTCCCCAAGCGAAGAGCGCAAGTGCTGTGCGAAGTCAAGTAGTAAGGGCGAACAGGTGTCGAGCAGCACGGATCTTCGAGCAAAGCGTATGGGGGTTGTTGTTGCACGGAGGAGAAAAGGTGGCCGGTCGACACGATGTCCAACTGAGAAAACAGACTTTTTCACGAGTACCAGGAGGTAGCAGCGCTTCTAGGGGCCCCAAACAACAGCTTTTGATTTGTGAACAACTCTATAGCAACCCCGAAAGCAACCTGCAACACACGGTGTCGCTGTGTGATCATATTAAAATGTAGGGATTTCGATTTTCACATTTGGATTTGAGCGGTAAGGATGCTTGTCTCGACATCACTAACAGTGCTGGACTATGGCGAGGTGGCGCTTGAGGTGCAGGGTGCACGGTCCACGGCTTGCAGCACCACACTTTGACTGGCGCTTCAGTAGACGGTGCGATAGTCTCAAGACAGATACTATCAATAAAAAAAAATTGCACCTGATGATTTGCTTGGTAGACATATATCAAAATGACTCCCGTTAACATGATCTCGAGCATAATATACCATGAACACAAGCTCTCAAATGAAGGTCTCGTCGGGCTGTGCTTGGCGAGTCAGGGCAACCTGCCGCGCTTCTCGACTTCACGGTCACCTCACTCATCATCCTTCCACTTCCTCTTCGCCCACAGTCAATTTTCCGAACCAAACAGGTTGCCATATATCGCGAGCCACCCAACAAACAAGTTATGATGCGTGTGCCGCATCTGAAGATAGCCTAAGAACCACCATGACGCCCCAAGCTGATGGAAACAGTCGGCAATCTGTTGCAGTGCAGGACAACCTGCCATACGACCTCTACCAGCCGTGAGTCGCGCGGCATCAAGACTAGTGGCGAAATCTGGAGCACGCAACCTTGACAATATTCCCGACGGCCGGTCTCTGCCATGCGCAACGCTGACAGCTTGAGCACTGCATCAGAGCTTAATTCGCCCCGGCGCGTCCCTCTTCAAGAGCCAGAGCATCGTCACGGACACCTGCTACAAACACAGTCAGCTTTGTTCAGCACCTTGCGCTTCCTGCCGACCCACCCATCATTGCGCGCAACCTCGCATATCCATCGTGTACGAAGCTTGGGACACGGCCCATCAGATCCGGTCCAGCCTGCACCAGTTGTACAGCAAAACTCAAGATCTGGATGATGTTCACGGATACACTCAAGCAAGACCCCATCTTTCTTTGTGCTGGAGCAGTTTCTACTCCACAGAGTCGACTTTTGGTCGGGCACACTACGCTTTCTTGCTCTTTGGCAGCGCAATATGTGTGATGGAGACACTACACAAGAGCTGGTCAGCATGATGATTCAAGAGCCGTACAGTGTCTTTGAGGACTGCACTGCCTCTCTCAATCTATGACCGCCGGCGTATCTCTCTCTCTCTCTCCCTCTCTTGTCGACCCTAGCAGCCTTCGTTTCGCTGCCAACCTCGCTCTTTGTAGCCCATCTCTTGCTGCTTACATCAACCGCTCGGACGCTTAAGAGTTGCTGCCTGCTGGCGACTTGGAGGCTCAATTCCTAGTGTAAAGGGTATCCGTGAAGAATCGGGAAGACTCGGTACACGTGACACTTGTACAATCGGACTGCTGGGATGGACTGCAACGTGAATGCGGTAGTATGTGGGTGGTGGTCTGTACTGGTCTGTCGCACGCTCTCAGTCTCGCTGCCCTACGACATCCCCGGTTTGAGACCTGCTGCGGACGAGCCCCGCAAACTTGCTAGGACCATTGTCTCCTTGAGAGCTCGTCTCTACAGTATTGTCCTCATAACCGCACATATAGTATTACATACTCGCAGTGTCGGGAACAACCTGAACGTGATAGCTGCGATATACATTGCGGTTGCTTGTGAAAGAGAGCGTAATATACTCTTTTCCGCAAAGACACTGACTTGACTCGTCAAGGAACACCAGGCAGTTGAGTCTCGAATTCGCGAAGGTGCATCATCACCATCGTTTTACCATACCGGTTCAATAGACCTTCATTGCATCTTAAGAGGATTAACAGTACCATTTCTCCTCTGAGTGCGTCTGGGTTCGTGTTTCACATATCACAACCTGTGCTTGCCGAAGGTACGAAGGTACAAGGAAGTGGGGTGCTGCAAGCTATACATATTTAAGTTCCAATCCAGTCTCGACCACAGGTTTGCGTACGACGGAATCGGAAGACAATAGTTTCACTCCAAAATCCATGGCTGACTATACTGACCTAATGCTAACTCAATTGCTCAAAGGTCTAGGGCAGTGTCTCGATTATAAGCATACACTGTATACTCTATGGCCTCGTATCGCCACTGCTTTCGTCCGGACTCGAGACCATTATCCACGCCAACACGTGCTGACTGTCCGCAGCGCAATCTCAACACAGCCGGAGCAAATCACATTCTCTATTGTCTAAACTCTGTCTCCAAAACCTTCCCCCCAACCTCGACAGGCACAACATCCTGCGCAAACGCCACCATTCTAACCCACCCCTCAGCACTACAATTAACCCACCGATGCATAGTCCCCCTCATCACCGCCGAATCCCCCACTCTCAGCCTCCTCGTCTCTCCTCCATCCAAAACAAGCCCAACCTCTCCCTCAAGAATCACCGCCCAGTCCATCGTAACAGTCCTATGCATCGGACTCTGCGCTCCAGGTCTCAGACTCACAATCGCCGCCGCGGTACCGCCTGGAGGACAGATGGCGCCTCCGGGTAGACCTGCGGTGCGTATGTGGTTGTATTGGTCGATGTCTGCTTCGGAGTTGAGATTTGTTGGTACGGAGTTGGAAGTGTAGATGATGCGCATTCCGCCGAAGGGGAGGGGAAGGTCGTGTTGTTCTGAGGGGACTTTGGAGGAGAAGATTGCTTGGCCGGAGGGGTTGTGTGTGGTGATGAGTTGGGACATGCTGGTTGAGGTGAGGATCGCTTTCTTGGGTAAAGGACGTTTGAGTATTGGGAATCTGTGTTCGAGATGTTGATGTATTGCCTCCCATACTATAAAAGCGGCCCCACTGTCGACTATATGCTTCTACCGCAACCATCGCAACGGAGGCCTATCATGCCGACCAGCTAAGCGGTTGGGTTACGGAGTTGACCTTCAAGCTGAATCGACTTCACGTCAGCATTGTAGCACAAATGGCGGCTACAGCTGAGAGCATCGTGGAGTTACTGCTTGTTGCGGTCGGATTGTGTCTAGGAGAATATGGGTGATGTGAAATAATTGTCTGGCATCGGCACAATAATTCGTCCATAGTGGTCCCGCCTTCTCGGAATCATCGGCGTTAAGCTTTGGAGTCGGCCCAGCAATCATTGACAGATCTGTATCGAGGAGACATCGCGTATATACCACTGTGACCTTAAACAAATTGAGAATGGATAGTTCCCCGATGCAGACCTGCTCGGTCGGACGTAGCAGCAAAAAATGCGATTTACACATTCGCAGGACGAGGGCTTGAACAGAAGGAGGTGATCAACGAGCAGCACCCAGCATTACTCGCTACATGTACTTTCCCCAACCTACCAGTCATCAGGAGGCAACGCCTCCCCCCCATCCTCCCCAATCACACTCCACGGTTCGCCAATCCCATCCATCCACCCCTCCTTCGAAACATCATACCCATACTCCTCCCCCTCAGCCTCACAATCCGTCCCAAAAGACCCATACCCTCCCCGACAATAATACATATCCACCAGCCCGCCCCTCACCTGCGAAATATACCCAAACAACTGCCCGTCCTCCTCCGCGCGTCTCACGCAGTACACGCCGCACGTCGCGTCGGACGCGTTGATGTGCGCGCTCATGATCTGCTCGAGCGCGTAGAGCTGTTGTCTTGGGGAGCAGGAGCGTAAGAAAGTGCTGCTGCTTCTGGTGTTCGTGGTGTTGGTGGCGGTGAATTGGAAGTGCTGGTTGTCGAAGTCGAGTTTGGTGGTTTGGGGGTTGCAGTTGAGTTCCGCCAGCAACACATCTGCGAATTCGAATGTTGGTGGGTGCTTGAAAGCAGTAGCGGCTGCCGCGATGAATGCCATTGCTGCGGCGGTACCCATGGTCGGTAGCCTGCGATACAATTTTGCCATCGAGGACTTGATCTTGGAACGAGGTTCGCTAGGAGAGATTTGAAGCGGCCCTGCATGGGTTTCCTGGGTTTTGGCATCGCGTGCAGCTTCAGTGTCCTCCTCCCAATGGTCTGCCACAGCCGCACTGCTTTCTTCCGGCTCCACATCCAGGTCTCCAAGCACGGCAGACAGAAGCACAAGGCCGCAAGCCAAAGGCGACTTCAAAGAAAACGGCCGCCACAGTTCGCTGTCAGGCGCGTATACACGGAAGTAGACTTCAGTAGCAAAGACAACAACAGTAGTGAAGCACAAGGCCCAGAACTTTGCTGGCTTGCAATGTCTCCAAGTCCATGCCACAGCGCCTACGAAGATCGGTATGCCCACAGCGTAGGGCACGTGTTGACCCATGAAGACATCGTCAAATTTCCAGGGGGAGTAGAAGAAGTCGAACCAGTGGCGGATAAGGTAGAATGTCGAGTATGTGAAGACGAGTATCTTCGACTGGTACCTGACTCTTCTGAAATATAGCTTGACTGCGCCAGATGACCATCGCCGTCGCGTTTCGGAGGTCTTTTTGGAGGATCTCAGCGCAAGCTTCCCATCATTAAATGTCTGTGCCATCGTTATTTCCTGATACTCGATCGTGCTTGGGCAAAACGAGAAAACGATGTGCCACTAATTGATTAGATAAGCCGAAAGTCAGGTGTTGAGCCGTAGAAAATTGAACGAGTGACTACAAGAAAGGCAAGCAAGCAAAAACCATGCTTTTCGAATATTGAAAGCAACTTGGAAGATGCATCCGTTTAAGGGAGGTTTGGAAATGGTGGAGCTGAGGTGGAGCGGACGGGCGATCTTGCAACCAGGACTTGAGCTACGCCAGCGTGTCGATAGCTACGCAGTAGGTAAGCACTGAGCCTGGTATCAATGTTTGCAGGCCATTGAAATCCCAAGCGATCAGGATCGTTTTATACAGCGCTGAACAGCCAAGGTTTCACCGTGCTAGGAATTGACAGTGCTCGCTGGAATGGAGCACACACATTGGTCAGTGGCTCATAGGCGCAGCCACCAATCGGAGAAGAACTCAACAACAATCCAGTCTGATGAAAATGTTTTGAACTGCAGTAAGAAATCTCAGACTCATGATGATGATAGTCCTCCCCTCGATTTGATGAACAAAAGAAAAAAATGTCGCGGCCGTTGCTCTTACCGGATCGCATTCCTCCATCGCCGACAACAACGAAGATACAGCCGCCCGCAGCAGTAGTGAACCACTCACAAAAGAGATGATCCGGCGCCAGTCTTGTCTGCCGTTTCGCGCAATTTTCCTGCATCAATGCGCACCTTGTACCTCCTCTCTTCATATTCATGTACTCCATGTCGCCCCATCCAAGCCAACCCTCTACCGCCTGATGGGGACGCCGCCAGTCTCATCCTCACCACCCTGCGCCTGCGCAGCAACCTTCGCAACCTCCTCCGCATCCTGCTCATCCACGCTCGTTCCCCTTTGCAACAGGCTCTCCTTCACAGGGCTGCCAGCTTGTCCATGCGACACAGTGGGTGTCAGCGCAGGGCCACCAGAGATGCTACCTCTGCCATGCTGGCCGTCGGCAGAGCCGGAGTTGGAGTTTTGCTGCGAGAGGTGCGGGATGGTGTCTGGGGAGGGATGCTCGCGGCCGAGGCCACCAACCAGCGCGTTGTCGGACTTGCCGGCTTTGGAGAGGGCGTAGTCGCCGGAGTCGAAGTATTTGCGCTCCTTGAGCTTGTTCTGGAGTAGGTCTTTCTTGTTCGGGAGCTTGCCGTAGAGGCGGAAGAGCTTCTGTTCTTCTTCGGTGAGGGACTGCGTGAGATTGATGTTAGCTGAGAGTGGTCTGGGTGTGCATATAGGCAGGGTTCGCTGGTGATGCTCCCTCTAGTGTACACGTACGCTCACGTCCACCTTGTTCTTCTGGTGCGGGTTCATCTTTGCTGTGTTTGTTCGTTCGTTCCCAATGTGTGGGGTGCTGATAGTGTAGTGTTGCTTCCAGTCAGAGGCGGTGGGCCTGACACCAAGCTTCAGTCGCGATGCAGTGCGGCGTGTCACGTGGTCGTTTCGACTATTTCTCTCGTGAGGCTTTCTTTGTCGCAAGAGTGGTTTCGCTTTCGAGTTGTGATGTTGGTCGTGTCTGCTCAAAGAGGCAAGTGGGTTGGAGGGGTCGAGATACAAAGAGACGGCTTAACGTCGGCGTGCTTGTTTGGGCAGTGCTTGGGCAGCGGCGGCAGTGAGGACGGGCTTTTTCAATGGACGTCGTTTAGCAGTGGATATCGCAACGCAATGGATCAGGTGGACTTGTGGACGGGCTGACGCAAGGGCAAGCAAGATGCACGGGGTTGTCTGAGCCGTTTCACACGTCGGCAGGCCGGTGCTGTGGGAATAAAGTTGTGACGCGGCGGGTCTAGCCTGAGAGGGTGCTGGTGGAGGTACGTCAGGCAAGATCTGCAGTTTCGCCTTGATGAGGACGAGGTCACGGGGATGGCGTAGAGATCAACGCTGCAATTGTTGTTTGTGAAGGATGACAGACAGTACATGCAGTATTCGAGGCCAATGGCGGCAGCAGTTATAGAAATATGTTTATGCATGCCATCCCAAGAAACGGTCACGCTCACACTCCTTCCCACCGAACCTTTCGAGCTAGTAAGGATACAGCTGCGGGGGAGATCGTCGAGAAATGTTAGGTGAAATCGTGAAATCTTGGCATCAAATAATTCCATGAGTCGAGCTATACCATTACAGCAGTGCAATACAGAGAGAAGACTGCAATAAAAAATACCACATATCACACATACAACGAGCATCGCTTCGTTCAATCAACAACAATCATGGCCTCCTTCAACGCCACCCTCGACACTTCCACCAAGCACACTTTCATCGTCGAGCACATGGACCCCGAGCTCGAAGCCTGGCAAGTCTTGGAATACAGCACCATTGCTAAGGAATGCGCCGCATCAAAATCTCAATTCATCCTCTCTGGTCTTCCCAAACCAGTTCCCGAACTGGCTCAGGTCGAGCAAAGCCCACAATCTGTCGACGACCTTGTTTCATCTGCGAACATTCCCAAGGAGCGTGTCTGCCTTCTCGACCCCAGAGGAGAGAGTGATCTCGCACCTGAGGACGGTGACAAGTTCGATGTGTTTGTCTTTGGTGGAATTCTGGGCGACGACCCTCCTCGTGATCGTACAGCCGAGCTGAGAGTCAAGGGCTTTGGCGGCAGGAGGTTGGGAAAAGAGCAGCTTACCACTGACACTGCCGCGAGAGTCACAAGGATCGTAGTGCAAGAGAAGAGTGAGTGTTGCGGCGAATGTCTTCTGCCGGTCTCGATATACTAACGCCACTGTCATAGTTCCTCTTGCTGAGGTCCCCTACGTTGACCGTCCTAGCATCCAAGTCTCTGCGGCCGAGAGCGTGGAGATGCCGTTCAAGTATGTTAAGGGCAAGGATGGTAAGGCTATCATGCCTGAGGTAAGTTACATAAGCGCCCAATGACAGCCCTTGCGGATGCTAATCTCTCGTAGGGCATGATCGATCTCTTGGGCGACGACGCGGACAAGGGCATCTTGGACCTTCTTTGAGGCGTTTTGAACCATATAAGCAATTTCCTCTTAGCACAATGCGATGTGGCTATCATGCCCGCATTAACAATCACAGCATCAAATGATTGCGTTCGTAAATCTGTAACGACAAACGCTAATGAACTAGGCATAGCTTGCCATCGCAACAAAGCAGCCGATTGGTGACAGAAACGCGTGTCTGCTCATTGATGCGCACGCAACTCACGAGCAATCGCATCCTTTTGTAAAATGATTACTAGCAGCTATCGCTCGTCCTGTCTATTTAGGCCACTTATTGCTGGCGTTTGATACTATTCAGCTTGTCCGGCTACCAGCACACCAACTCATCAACCACCAAGACGTCACAGCACTTTCGCGGCATTGACACGAAGTCCTGGGCTCTACCTCACGACTTCACATCACTGGACATCGCTGCGCCTCACCAGCTGCCTTTCGCTGCATCAACATGGGCCAACGCATCGCCACCATGTCGAGCCAGCCCATCACAGCTCTTCCATCCGCCACCGCGCAGTGTTACTTCTGGAAACTACCCCCAGAGCTACGAATCCTAATCTACGAATATGCCCTCTACAATCCCGATTGGGTCCCAGTAACCAAACAACACGGCATCCCCGAGCCACCACTCCTCCTCACCAGCAAACTCACCCGCAAAGAATCCCTCGCAATCTTCTACGCCTCGACCCTGTTCAGGGTAGATACACCCGCCTTCGACCCCGAAATCTACGCCCTGTTCGCCCGCAAAGACAAAGCGCACGCGAGTTACAATCGCCGTGTCGTCGGCGTGTACATGGACCCTCGCGGGCCACGCCACTGGCGAAATTTACTCAAGTGGCTCAAAGGACATCACGCTGGGGATTTACCTCGGGCTTGGTTGTGGAATAATTTTACGCTGAGGTTCTCGGCGCAGGAGAGGAATTTTGTTGCGAGCTTGTTTGCAATTACGTCTGGATTGAGGGGGCGGTCGTGGATTGAGGTGGAAGCTGTTTTGGCGGGTCTTCATAGTGGGTTGAGCGCGTTGGATGGAGAATGGTCTTGAGGGGTGGAGCTTCGTGTCTGTGGCTGATGGTGTGATACATGTATATTGCCTGGGCTGGTGAATCGTCTCTTCGGCTGCTCTTTATCGTCGTACGGCCAAGATGGAGACTTCAGCGCGCTGATTCGTTGACGTGGAGTCGGAACGAGAGATCTACCTGTGAGCATGTACGAAGTCGTCAAAAGGGCTATTGACTAGATCATCAAGTAAATTAATCCGAATAGGCATATTTTGAGCGTACACTCGAATGTTGTTGACAACATGACATTGAATCCGGCCGTCGCGTTTTCACAGGGTAAGGGTTGGGGCAGTTTTCACAACGATCTTTCAGCATTTATCTGCTCAACTTTTCTGTACGCTCTCATATCTTGATGTATCTGATAGTCTGTGAGCCTAGTGAGTCGCGGCTGATCATTCCATGTTGTCTTCCTTCACTGCAATGCGTTTGCGTCGATAAAAGTCACTCGGACTATTTTAGCAACGCTGATGGGGTCGAAACAGTCTGATTGCATGATCAGCACCCAGTACCTGATCCTCTGATTGCTCACCACTGTCACGATGATACATGATCACGCCCGCACCACCATGTATGCTCTGACGGAGATGCCGCGCAAGCCCATTGTCGGACTCTCTCGCCCAGACAATGGAGGACGGGAGCTCGAACCATCCGCTATAGTCAATGAATCGATCAGACGGCATACCGAGAGAGTTTCACACCGAGAGAGGGTTACCCGCATTCGATTAAGGCTTTGCTGTAGCTCAACTAGAAGCTCTCGTATCGTCGTCGAGAACAGACTTTGTAATGTTGAGGCTACAGGTCGTTACGGCGCTGATGTCGCTGGGCACAGGCATTGAGACGTGATCGTTTACTACAGAGATGCGGTTAGAAATATGGGCGTACAGGTCTTGACTATGATGCTAATACCATCGAGCTGAGATGCTGAAAGGTGGTGGGTTGCCATTGAGAGGCAACTGGAGACACACAATCGTCTCTATAGCATTTGTGATACTACCTTTACAATGTAAGCAGAATGACTATATCTAGCCATTGAGACACAGCTGAAGAGACACAATCGTCTCTGTAGCATTTATGGTACTATCCTATGGAATGTAAGCAGAACGACTATATCTAGCCATTGAGACGCGGGTAAAGACATGCAATCACTTCATAACAAATGTGGTATTACCATTTAGCACAGGACTAAGAAAACCGCATCTACCCAGTGAGATGTTATGCGCAGCCTCTGAGGATTTGCTGTAGTATCTTCGAGCATCTTACTAAATCTCGCACCCCTTACCCAAGAGATACCTGGGTCGTTCCTTCCGTATGAAAATGTCAATCGTTCCTTCCTAATTCAGTAAAAAAGTAATTTCCCGTCACTTGGCTAAGCTCTGCACTCCAGCCGGATGCACTCTCACTGGCACCCATCCCCAAACACCAACACAACGCAGTACGAAGACGCTCCAATGGACCGCAACACCACCGAAAAAGGTACGTACCAGCTCCCCAAGGAGCACCAAGGTGGACAGCAGGGCAGTGGCAATGGCAAGGACCAGGACAAGGGCAAGGACAAGCTCGACGCAATCTGGGGAGAATGTTGCCGCGGCATGGCCTTTAACTACGCGAAAACCCACCGCGAACTCAACGAGAACGTGAAAGAGTTCACCGGCTTGTGGAAGTACCACACCCACAACGAGATGATGCCGCGAGAGCTCTACAACTTCTACAACGCGGTCACCACCAACAAGCATGAGTTCTTGCTGCTTGAGAAGAGGCTCTTCGAACTGCAGGCGCTTGAGAAGCGCGCGAAAGCTCTCAGGTTTGGGCCGGAGCCGAGTGAGGTTGGCTACCACACTTATGTGGACTGGGGTTCGAAGATGCCGAGCGATAACCCGGAGCTCAACAAGGATTGGTCGTCTTGGTGAAGAGATACCGCAGGTCCTGTTCGCAGCCTTCGAGCTTGTAAGTGTCTGGAGCATTTTGCAGCATGGGAAAAATACACTCACTCACACCATCACTTGTCGCAGTCATCCTCCGCATTAGCAGAGTAGATTGCGAGGCTTGAAAGACACAGCATTGGAAAAGAAAATTGGAAGCAAGTCAGTGTTACAACGGTGAAATTTGTGAGTATCTTATCCTTCCCTGCCGCCCATCATAGCGATCGCTTACTGACGCCGCTATTCTTGATAGTCACAAGCAGTGCGTCAGCAGCACCATTCTGTCTGTTCCTGAAACGCACCGTAACCAACGCCTGGCGCCACGCTTGGAAATAAAAAACATTGAATTTTGTCGGGCATCCATCCAGCTCTGCATAGCTTTGCTCACTATGCAGTACTTCAATTGATGCAACATGCTTCGTGCATGCTTTACCTCTTTCCCTTCTCCCTTGGCTTGCACTCGTCGCCCTGCACGGGGTGCAACATGATCTTGTTGGGGTAGTCTGCGCGGTTGT
>Ga0265797_10006516_pt1 | contig 16423 bp, 14 predicted proteins | sample P2T30metagenome_FD_192433 | JGI IMG/M metagenome (GOLD analysis project Ga0265797, IMG submission 192433) | Plant litter microbial communities from East Loma Ridge, Irvine, California - P2 T30 | ecosystem: Environmental > Terrestrial > Plant litter > Unclassified | place: USA: California... | reverse complement strand
TCCTTTTATGCCACATTCTCTTTGCCCCATCAACTACCAAAAACACGACTAATGCCATGTGGTATCGCAGGCCCCCGAAGTAGTCTTCGTCCGCACACCCACGCACCCCATACCCTGGCACCCGCACATCTACTCCAACGGCATCATCTGCCTCGATTTGCTCGACCGTTCCGGTTGGTCGCCTGTTCACAACGTCGAGAGTGTGTGTGTCAGTCTGCAGAGTATGCTTACGAGTAATACGAAGAAGGAGAGGCCGCAGGGCGATGAGAATTTCGTGAGGTATAATACCCAGCGGCCGAGGGATATTAGCTTTGTTTTTCATGATGAGAAGGTCTAGGCTTTGCTCTCATGGCAGGTAGACTATGAGGAGTGGTGTGTGTGTGTGTGTGTTCACGCTGCATGTGTGGGTGTTAAATGGCGTTTATGGTGGATACCGGATGGGGAGCATGGTTGAAATGATGGAATGTTACGACTCGGTTCGATGGATAGCTAGCATGCCTTTTGTCGATATCAATATCTTTACATGGAGTCGTTTGCCAGATCGAAGGATATGTGGCCAAGGGACCTGCTTCTCGCGATAAAACACGTATGCGAGAGGTCTGGATCATATTTTACCCAGTAACATGGAGCTACAGAATACGTCGACCACTTTCCGGATGTATCTTCAGTATTCAGTACAACTGAAGGAATGTCCGCTTCATCACAGATGCAGACAATGAAAGCTAGTATGAAACTTGAAAACAGCTGATATATGTGTACTATCTTACAAGCTCGTCTATCGCTTTCGAATCAGACGTGCAAACACCCAGAACGCCATGCTACAGAAATGCCAACCATCTTCGCTACCATCTTCATCATATCCATCATGCATTGCTCGGCCGTTATCCATGTATGTCTTTCGCTCGTGCTCATCATCGTCTGCGTCTTTGTTTGTCATCATCAATGCGGGCCTCGTGGATTACCTCGCATGTCCCCCCCATCTTCGTCGCCACAATGCATCATGTAAATATCAAACAACGAGGCTTTACTTCCCCCCACCTCACCCCCAGAAAAGAAAGAAAGAGGAAACTGTAAAGTCAAAAGGAAAGAAACTATACTGCGCACATCATCCAAACGATGCCTCCTCGCATGTGCCTATCGAGACCTTCGTTCAGCAGCATACCCCACATTCGTCGAAACAGTCGTCTTCACATCCGTAATCACGCTGTTTGTGTCCCAAGTCCCCGCGTCGGAAGGACTCGTCTGCCTTCTCAGGTTTCTGGGTCTGTCGTGATAAGGTTTGTTTTGCGAGACAGCCGTTGCAGGTCCATTGTTCGCATGAGTAATCTCGCTGCTCGTATCCCAGGTACCGGAGTCGGAACCGTCGTCGGAGAAGCTATGGTGTTCATGCTGTTTCCTGAGTTGTTCGACTCGCTTGAGCTGCTCAAAGGGACCGGGTGGGTAGCTCGAGGGGGCGAGATCGCTGGATTGGCCGGTTGGATAGGGGACGTTGGTTGAAACGGTCGTGGGAGGGGGGCGGTGTGTGACTGTCGTCACTTCACTGCTGGTGTCCCAAGTGCCGGCATCGCTGCCACTTAGCCTTCTCAGCTGGCGGGGTAGCACGTTTGAGTAGGGTACGTTTGTCGATACGGTTGTTGGAGGCGCGCGGTGGGTAGTGATCTCAGTATTCGTATCCCAAGTCCCAGTGTCGGATACGCCATCGTCAGACTCGTCCTCATCGGAATCGCTTGGTCTTTGCAGATATCGCGACATCTGTGTCGGGTATGGTACGTTGGTGGAGACAGTCGTAGGGGGAGCGCGGTGGGTATTGATCTCGGTATTCGTATCCCAAGTCCCAGTATCGGAGACAGCATCGTCGTCATCGTAGACAGCCATTCCCCTTGTGTCACGAGGTGGTGGCATGGACCATCGTTCCGACGCGTCCATATGCTTCTCCATCGGATAGGCGACGTTAGTCGATACGGTGGTGGGAGGAGCACGTTGAGTGACTTCACTACTAGTATCCCAGGTACCGCAGTCGGAAATGCTTCTCGACCGCTTCAATTCCCAAGGCATTCCTGTCGGATAAGGAACGTTGGTCGATACGGTGGTGGGTGGGGGCCGAGCAGCAGAGATCTCAGTGTTGGTATCCCAGGTACCAGCGTCGGAGATGCTCCTCTGACGTCTGATCTCTCTCGACTCTCTCTTCAACTCTTTCGAGTCTCGTCTTGAGTCGTACGAGGAAGGATAGGGTGCATCCATCGTAATAGTGGTAGGTGCAAAATCATGAGTCATGATGCTGTTTGTATCCCAAGTGCCAGCATCGGAGATGCTCCTCTGTCTCCTGACCTCTCGCGAGTCTCTCTTCGACTCTCGGGATTCTCTTGATTCCCTCGATGATGTCGATTCCTTGGTAGAGTCCTTGCTTCCTCTATCCTTGTTCCTCTCCCTCTTTTCACTCCTGGCTGAGTTCCTGGAGCTACCATGAGAACCCTTTATTGGAGTACTGGGATAAAGAGCCTTCATGGCAGCACCGCGGGTCTCATACAGATAGCGAGCCTTTTCACGCTCGGTTTTATCCGAGCGGTCACTCCTCTCCGTTCGATGGCTGCGGCTGCTCTTCTCAGTGCGCTCACTCTTTTCCGTGCGTTCACTCTTTTCAGTACGCTCGCTCTTATCAGTGCGCTCACTTTTGTCGGTGCGCTCACTTCTATCAGTGCGCTCGGTATCGGCAGACTTGGTCGTACGGATACTCGCAGCATACCCGCTCTTCCTGCGACTGATTTCTGGCCGAGGAGTGATATCAAATAGCTCGTCTTCCATGGCATGTTCGCTAGATCGACGCTTGTGCGTGGAGCGACGTCGTGAGTGCGTGGTGGAGGTTGACGTAGTCCGCGTGCGTTGAGGCACCAGTGTTTCAATCTCATCAATGGCATCAAAAAGATGAGATACCGTGTCTACCGGCGTTGGAGCTCGTGAATCCTCTTGAATCGTTTCTCCCGTTGTGGTGCGGGAAAAAGACGGAGGCAGAATCGCGCTTTCGACCGACGCACGATGGCGTATGGCTTCCGCAATCTCTGCTGCCGTTGAAGGAATATCGGGCTTTGGCTTCGGCGGTGGTGGTGGTGGCTTTTTCTTGGGACTTGGTGCGTGTGAGGGAGCCAGACTCTCCACTGGCATACCAATAAAGTTCCTAGGCGACGTGAACACGGATGTTGGAGGCGCCGGTGGACGTGAGAACGTAGAGCCTGGAGGCGGAGGCTTTGGCTTGTCGTCCGGGAAAGGAGCAGAGAAGAGGTTCAATGCTCGCTCAATGGCCGAGAGCTTCTTTGGCTTCTCTGGCTTCTCGGCGATAGGTGACATTGGGCGTGATGCGGAAGATTCCTCAGCCGAATTCGTCTCGGTCTTCGTCGGAGATCGGGGAGCGGGTGGAGACGGAGGAGGTGGTATAGGGTCGCGGGGCGGCGGGCAGGCCTGAGAAACCGGTGGATTAGCCAAGTGATCTAAAGCAGTCTTTCCGTCTTACGTAGATCTCGTTATATCGCGAGCCCTTCAAGAGGCGAGGTGAATGAAGCGGTGAATCAAGCTCGAAAACGGTGCTAGGAACGCGGGGGTAAGGTGAACACGCGGGTGGTGTTACATACCGGCGGCGGAAACTTGCCCTCGTCAGTCGGACTCGTTAATGCAGTGGTATGGGAAGGCAAACCAGCAGATTTGAGCTCCTCCATTCTCGTCACGACTGGCTCTGCATCATCATACAGGGCCAATCCATGGTGGAGAATGCAGCCTTCGTCGCGCTCTTCGTTGTTCTGGAAGATCTCGTGCTTCGATTCGCGATAGACGACCGGGAAGATTCTAAGCAGTAGCTGTCGTTGCGAATCAGTGGGAGGGAGGCTATCGTCCGCCGAACCTGTCTCTGCCTTGTAAGCTGGCCAAAATTGGTTGCCGGTGAATTGATGTTCTTCATCATGTAGCGCAGGCATGACAGCGGTGATCATCTCGCGCTCGAGACGAGCAAACCTCCATGTCTCTGCAGCAACCTTGACAATGCGTTTCACGGCAATCTTGATACCCTCCTCCTCTTTCGGATCAGCAAAGTGTCGGATAGCATTGACAATCTCCTCCACAACAGTTCCCGCAGCAGTATTGATGCGCTGCTTCGCGCCGGTGCTGGTGAATGCAGCAAGGAGTGTTTGTTGTCGCCAGATCGCTTCTTTGCGCGTGCTCTTCTCGCGAATGTGGTGGCTCATTGAAGAAAACAGGGAATCAGCTTTGTCGTACCGACGACCAAGACTGAACAAGAACGGGCCGAACACACGGAACGTGATCAACTTTGATACAGTGTGGGCGATGTATGCAGCTCGAACTTGCCTGGATAGAAGACTCGGTTAGTATCTGAGGTCATGGTGTACATGGATTGATCTTTCTCACCTGGAGGCAATGCTATCGCCAAGGAATGATGGTAGGTTGGACGGTACTTGAGAAAGATCCTCCGGCGGTGGCCTTACTGGAAGGTGAACGAAATGGGTTGTAGCGAGGTCGATGATTTGCCTTTGGAGCTGAGAAAAGGATACCAGGCTAGACGCGATAGTGTTAACGGGTGACTCCTAGCATAACAGAAATATAGGGGAGTCGCGACTGATGCGGAAGCAAGCATTGCGTTAAGGGGTTGGTGAACTCTGAAGACAGTGTATGGCAACACATGGTGGCTTCCAGCGTGACATCACAGCCGTCGGCCAGAAGATTCGCTGGACGGTCTCGGTGCGCTCTTCGTTACCCAGGTTTGGGACGAGGAAGCAAATCGAAGCCGTTCGCAATTGATTCAACATCAGCCACGATGCGCTTCTGCCACCACCGTGGGGATATCATAAACAAATGTGCAAGACTGGGTCACTTACTAGTAGCTGTCGCCCTTGCTCTTGATTTCGGCAATGTCACCATAACATTCCATCATCTTCTCCAGTCTGGATTTCTCCGACTCGAGGTTGTTGGCAACACTTCTGATGACCTCCTTCTCCTGTTGACTCTCGGCCTTGAGTTGATTGTATTGGTTCATTAGCTCATCGTTCTCTCTCACCAACTGATTGGCCCTCGCTGCTTCCTCTTCGGCTCTCGTTTCCGCTTCATCTCGTTGCTTCCGTAAGTTGTCGCGCTCTTCAAGGGCTTGCTGGAGCTGAGACCTCAGCTCAGATGCATTCTCGGCATCTTGACCAGCTTGCTTCAACTTCTTGTCGAACTGGATAGCAAGGGCGATCTTCTCGGCGTCGTGTTTCGTGATTGTGGCGGACTTCCACTCGTCGAAATCTCTCCACGCCCTTTCCCTCTCTTCCGCAGAGGTCCTCTCCAAGGTGCGATGCACATCTTCCAACTCCCTGTACCTGTCCTCCCAAGACCTCATAGCTGCATTCAATGCCAATTTGGACTCTTCAGCGTCTCTTTTGGCTTTCTTGGTTTCGGCGATCAGCTCTCGAAGCTCTCTAACTTGCTCTTCCAGATTACCAATCTGAAAATGTAGTCTGCTTGCTTCGGCAGAATGCCTGTCTTCCAAGTTGCGAATCTTGTCCTTCAGTTCACCAAGCTCACCATCCTTTGCTCGCAGTTGCTGTTCTTGCTCAGCACTCTGCCGACGGAGCAAGTCCTCCCTAATACGTAATTGATTGTGATTCTCTTTGTAATGCGCAAGTAGCACGTGCAGATCGGTCTGCGGGATGCGTGAGAAAGCGTCACCAGACCCGTTTTCGATTGCAGGTCGACTCTCTAAAGCGTGTGAATGATAGTCTCTAGAACCCGAGGAGTCCTGTCGTTGCGATGAGTTGCCATAAGGAGGGTACCCGGGTGGGTATTGGCTCCATGATTCCTGGTAGGGAGGGGAGGAAGAATGCGACGAAGGGCCGTAAGGATTGGGGTTAGGCGCGGGATAACCCTGCTGACTCATGCCGTATGCATGATTTGGGTACTGGTGAGGCGGCTGGGTTGGCGGGGCATAGTAGCTGGGATGATAATTTGGTGGAGGGGCCGGATAGGTGGGCTCAACAGGCACTCGGGATGCAAAAGCGCTACGTGGTTGATGTGGGCCCAAGTGGGACCGCGACACTTCATGTGCTTCACCGCTAAATGGACGCCTCGACGCTATCCTATTTTGTACTAGAGCGGAATCTGAATCGTCGTCTGTATCGAAAGTAGGAGCATATCTAAAGGGAAACATCTAGTCAGTACAATAATTCCATAAGAGTTCGGTGAGTAAGCTTATGTATCTTAAGCATGTTCGCTTTGGGCCCAGTGTAGTGGTTTACGGTCGCGCCGAAGAAGACCCGCGCTATGCGCTCATCAAGCAGTTGAATCGAGTTTACATACCTTGGTCGTACTTTACTCATTGGCGGGCTCGGTGCCGAAGGTCTATTATCCTCAATGAGCTGTGCCACAGCGTAAGGCTTCGGGGCATGGTTTGGACCCGCTTCGTGTGTTCTAAGCTTCGGTGCATGTGGCGCGAAAGATCGATACGATCGAAATGGTCGATCAGAGACCGGAGAACGATCTTGCATATCAGGTACTCCCGAAAGAGGTGACGGAGCACGTGCTGACTCGATCATTGATCGACGTGCGATAAATGGTATCTCGGCCTGTTCACGTGACCCATCTTCAGCATGCCTCTCTGCTGCCAATCTTTGCTCCTCTGCGAGAACCTCTGCTGCTGCTCGAGCTTTCCTTGCAATTCGAGCCTGAGCCGCTTTTTCACGTCGTAATTGCTCTTCCTCAAGTTCTTTCTTTTCTTTTCGAGCGCGTTCGGCGGCGGCAGCAGCTTCGATTTCGTCCTTCTCTTTTTGAGCACGTTCGGCAACTGCTGCAGCTTCGATCTCTTCCTGGGCTTCTGCTGCACGTCTTTCTTCCTCCATCAACGCTAGGAGTTTCCTCGCTTCAGAAATCTGCTCGAGCTTCTCTTGCTCAAGCCTCTCACGGGCTAGTCGCTCTTCTTCGAGTCTTTCAGACTCTCGTTGTTGCTCTTCTTTCTTGACCCTCATTTCTTCTACAGCTCGTTTGACGGCTTCGGCAGCTTCCATCTCTTCTTGGGCCTCTCTTGCACGTTGATTCTCTAATGATCTGCTGGCGTCGGCTTCCTTATGTGACACCTCTTGCTCTAGTGCTTCTTTCGCCAGCCGCTCGTGCTCGAGAGCTTCTTGCTCCAGCCTGTCCAGCTCTTTATACTGCGCGTCTTCTTGAGCTTGAACAGCCTGCACATGCTCAGCGGCTTCTTGGGCTTCCGCAGTGGTCGTTGCTTCTTCCTCAAGTTGCACCTGTTCTTGCGCTGGTGCTTCTTCGTCTGCGGGCGCAGCAAATTCATATGACGGTTTCGTGGCAGCCTCGACAGAAAGAACTTCAGGTATGTATTCAGGCTCCACTTCCGGCTCAGCGGCAAGTGTTACCAACCCTTCCTGCGCAGTCTCGAATCTCTCAACACCCGGCCTCTCAGGGGCTTCTAGCACTGATATTTCATCGATGGGTACATCTTGTGGTTCGGTACCTACCGGCTGTTCGGGTGCTGCTGGATAGGTCTCGAGTTCTTGTGCAAACACCACTGGATCTTCTTCTGTTACAATTTCGGTAGCATCCTCGACTATGTCAGCTGACTCTTCTGATTGAGCCTCAGGAGCTTCAAGTACTTGAGGTGCTTCAGTTGCTTCGGGCGCCTCAGGTGCTTCGGGAGCTTCAGGAGCGTCGGGTAGTTGGAGTATATCTATTGGGTCTAGCTCAACTTCCTCTCCACTGAGAGTACCCTCCATTGGTTCTGCCGACTCGACGGCTTCTTCTGCAGTGGTAGGTGCAGTCTGTACGGAAGGTTCTGCTTCTGCTTCAGGCGCTGGCTCGGTTGCAGATTCTTGTAGAGGTTCTGTGACTTCAACCGGCGTTTCGTCTTCAGCTGTATGCTGAACAGATTCTTGGATGGGGAGGAGCGCTGGTTGATATGTGTACCCTTGGATTGTAATTTGTTGTTCTTCTGACGCATCCTCTTGCTCCACAGTGGGTTCTGGATCATTCGCTTCTCCTGGTTCGATTGATGGTAACTCTTCTTCCTCCACTGTAGTATGCTGCATATCTTCAGCGCTTTGTGCGGCAGTCGCTAAGACCGTGGCTTCGGTAGGGTCCGCTTGCGATCCAGATTCCCGCTCTTCTTCCATTGGCGGCTCCAGGTCTGCAGCAGGTATGGTCTCGATGGCCTGTGGCTCTGTGGCCTCGTCGGGAATAGTCTGTATGCTCTCAGAGTGTTGTGAGGGTGCAGGTGTGGACACGTCCACCGGCGTGGGAACCGTACCCTCGTCTGTCTCCACTTCGGAAGCGGTTGGCATTGACTGCTCCCCGGACGCTGCTTCTGTGGCTGATAGCTCTGCTGTCAATGGAACTTCAGGCGCATCTAGAAATGGTTCGGCAGTATTCGTTGGCACGTTGTCAGGTGGAGCAACGGTCTCCACCGGTTTCCTGCTCTTGCTTTTCTTCTTCACCATAACGGCGGCCGCCAAGTGCGATGGTCGTTTTATATAATGTTAAAGACGCCAGAACACCTAAAAATTACAACAGAGCATGCGCCTATCACTTTGAGCTCAGATGGTTGCAGAGATTAGAATAGCTGTCTATTAACGTGGCATGGCGGCGGGAAACAGGTCAAAAAACAATGAGCAAGCGCAGAATCAGTATATAAGGAACGCGGCAGTGAAAATGATGAAAGAGGATAGTACAAGCTGCAAACGCCATGCCGCCCAATGGGAGATTGGCAGGGAGCTGCCAGCTCATCGCAAACTTGAGCGGCCTAATTTATATGCCCCGAGCGTAACGTCTCCAGCCATGGCAGACGCCTTCGCGTGTCTGGTACAGTTACGTCTATATGGTCGCGCTGTGCTTCTCATTCTGTACCACAACGGCAGCCATCGGCAGTGGATCAACGGGAGACCATGGCCCGAATTCATTGTTGATATTTACTGTAGGAAAACGATCCAACGAACCAATATGCACGCGATGACGCCGTGGGAAGTCAAAATTTGGCCTCGATGCAGAAGCGACAGGGAGGGCGTTGTGGCATACTGCGGTTGGACGTGTTAGCTGCATATCAGCCTCGAAAGGAGTGCACTACAGCGGGTGCTAGCGGTAAAAGAGCAGCGGTGTGTGTGAAGATGCAGAAGGAAGATGCGTTGTCAACAAGTTTAGTAGCTGCTAGCCCCACCCGACCTAGCGCGCTTTGACCCGAGGCGTGGAACTTCCTCCGCCTTCCGACGCGACGTGAAATCGTCAGGGCTGCACAGGCTCCCATCACGCGCTTTGCAACTCCAACCAGGCTAGCACTGAGTATGTCATTCTGCAGTCGAGTCTTCACCAGGTCCAGCAACTTGGGGCGGCATGGCTAAGCCTCGAGCCACGCGGAAACAGCAGATTGTGCTCTCATCCGACTCTGAAGCAGATGATTCACACACACCGCCTCCCACGTGTTCCAAGAGGGGCACACTAACAAGCGTACCGACTGGGGCGCATGGTAAGAACAAGGCTACCCGATCCCAGACACGTGCAGCCTCTCCCACGCGATCGAGAACAGCTGCTACTAAGACTACCACGTCTCCAGCCAAATCCCCGGCCAAGACAAAGCCCGTCCTCAAGCCCATCACTTCTTTCTTCAGCAGTGTGCCGCGGCCGCAATCGCTACAGCCCACGCCGAGTCCCGAGAAACCTGCCGCGTCCATTGAGGGTGTAGACGATATATTCGACGACGACATTTTTGATTCCTCGGACGATGCGCAACCGGTCAAACCCTCGAAACCTCTCCCCGTGCGCAAGAGACCGATCGCTGCGACAGCGCCAAGTGACCATGGCAGTACCGTGAACAGTAGACAGAAGTTCCTACGAACAGCAAGCGGAGCCCGCAGTGTCACTCCATCGTCGTCTCAGCCGGCGCGGCAGGACACAGATGACCGGCGGCCATGGACTGAAAAGTACGGCCCCGTGTCGCTCGATGAGCTCGCTGTACATAAGAAGAAGGTGACAGACGTGCGGACATGGCTGGCCGACGTCTTCAGCGGCAAGTCACGTAAGAGATTGCTGCTCCTCAAAGGCCCCGCTGGTAGTGGAAAGACCACGACCATGTCCTTGCTCTCCAAAGAACTGGACATTGAAATGCATGAGTGGAAGAACCCTATAGGTTCCATGTCCACTTCTGACAGCTTCGTGTCTGCTACTGCACAATTCGACGACTTTGTTGGGAGAACTGGAACCTTTGGTAGTCTGGCCTTCGATAAGCCGACAATGAGTCTTCAGTCCGCTCCGCCTAGCAGTCATGCTGCAAGGCAGAAGCAACTGGTCCTAGTAGAGGAGTTTCCGAATACATTTACACGTACTTCTTCGGCCGTCCAATCTTTTCGCTCTTCCCTCCTCAACTATCTTGCTGCCAACACACAATCAGCTACTGCATTCTTCTCCACCCAAGTCGATTCCGAGCAGCCCGTGACTCCAATCGTTATGATCATCTCAGAGACTCTGCTGTCTACCAGTACAGCAGCAGCAGACAGCTTCACTGCACATCGTCTGTTAGGTCCTGAGATCCTTACCCATCCTGGAGTGGATGTTATCGAGTTCAATCCAATCGCAACTACATTCATGACGAAAGCGCTAGACACAATCATTGTCAAAGAGGCACGGAAGTCTGGACGTAAGAAGACTCTCGGGCCACAAGCCATCCATCGTCTTGCGGAGCTTGGAGACATCAGAAGCGCAGTCTCATCACTCGAGTTCTTATGCTTACGCGGCGATGACGCGGAAGGCTGGGGCGCAAAGGTCAACTTTACCAAGAAGAAGGGGCCGAAAGATGTCCCAATAACGAAGATTGAACAGGAGTCGCTTGAGATGGTAACGCAGCGGGAAAGCACTCTTGGTATCTTCCACGCCGTTGGGAGGGTCGTCTACAACAAACGTCTACCAGAAGACCCTAACACACCTGTAGCCCATCCACCGAACTGGTTTCCCGAGAGGCGAAGGCCAAAGGCTTCGGAGGTCAATGTTGACACGCTCATCGACGAGCTAGGCACCGATACACAAACTTTTGTTGCTGCTCTACACGAAAACTATGTCCTGTCTTGCGGAGGTGCAGATAGTGAAGAAACAATGGATTCTATTGAGGGATGTATAGAAGGTCTTTCGGATGCCGATCTTCTATCGCCGGATCGGTTTGGCGCTGGCGCTGGCCGTCGGAATCTTCAAGGAACGAGTGCGGACAATTTGCGTCAAGACGAGATGTGCTTTCAGACGAGCGTGCGCGGACTTCTGTACAATCTGCCATATCCTGTCAAACGAATGGCGCCACCCCCGGGCACAATGGGCATCAAAGCGAAAGGCCAGGGAGCAAGTGGCGGCGCGGCGAGAGGGAACGCGTTCGTCATGTACTACCCAGCGTCGCTGCGGATATGGAAACAGCAGGAAGAGATTGAAGATTTATTGGAGATGTGGGTATCGAAGGCGCAACGTGGTGAACTGTTTTCGACGGGGTCAGGTACATCAAAACCGACTTTCCCAAGCGGAGGAGTCGAGACTTGGAGAGGCAATGCCTCGTTTTCACGACCCACATCAGCGTCAGGCTCGAAAGATGCGGAAGAAGATGCACCCGCTTCAATTCTCCTAGGAAGTGGTGGTTCGGCTCGGAACGAGATGCTTTTGGAACGTCTTCCTTACCTGACTACTATTTTACGAAGGTCACGCATGCCGCCTCCATCTACAGCAGCCACTGTGCGTGAGATCAAGAAGATTACCTCATTTACTGGGAATGCTTTAGCTGGTGCCACTGAAGAAGATGATATGGAGGAGGATGCCCGCCCCGGCGAGCAAGAGCAGTGGTCAACAGACAAACCGACCCTAGAGACACCCAAAAGGAAGGGACGAGTGAAGTTCGAAAGTAGAGCGCAAGAGCCAGAATCGGCCATTTCTGGGTTAGCAGACAAGGGCGCCAGTCTCACGTTGAGCGATGACGACATTGAAGATTGATCAACGGCTATGGTGGAGAGCAGCCATCGGTCTACTTGTAATGTGTATATATAAACAAATAACACAATCTGAAAAGCTCAGTACGCGAGTATTGAATTGAAAAGTTCGTTTAAGCCCAGTCCAAGCATCTCAAAATCGCACGTTTCCTCGAGAAAGTTGGTTTGAATGTATCCTAGAAGACTACAATCAGCATATAGCACAAGGCCGTGCATCAAGGAACAAAAACCCATACCCGCCATTGCGGAGTTGATAGCGCTGTTGACTGGCTTCACGCCGTCATTTACTTGCGCTCTGGCCCAGACTTGGTATGCAGCCATATTTCCGTCCTTGAAGATGTCGTTATTATAGGTCAACATGATCTTGCCGCTTGCTGTTTCAAGGTTCTGGACCCTCTGGTCTCTGCCCGCATAATTGTATTCTACTGATGCGTCATATAGTCAGATATTGATATCAGGCTCTAATAACGACATTGACACAGCCACGGATGAGACGAGTAATGCTAGGCGCTCCTTGTACTTTGAGGTCTGGCCAGCGATAAACGACGGCGTGAATACGGTTATCTTCATGATCGTATCCGCTCACGGTGAATGATATAGACGAAGCCAGTGTGCAGATAGTTACACCTTGAGCTGCTTTTCTGCTGTAAAACAATTCTTTGGTAGCTAGGGGAGACCAAGAAACAAATGATTATCCATATCGCCCTCTATGAAAGGTATCATGACCACACCCTAAGATTGCTCAATGGTTTGCTTTCCCTTCCACCACCTTTCTCAACGATGAGACTCGACGTGGTTAGCTACAGAATAGCGATCACGAGAGCGGCATGGTCTCGACTTCAAGATAAGGAGGGTAAGTCGACATTGTAATCTTGTTGTACAATTTCCACTTCTACTTCTTCACTGCATTCTCTTGATCTATGCTAACACTTTCGCTGATCGCCAAACTATGGTATGGGCGATTGATCTAGATGATCGTTCCGTTCTGGCAGCTTTGAGCTACGTGAGCACCAAGGAAAAGGAACATGTTCTATTGGAATTAGACTCGAATATACAGGACTTTGGTACCAACTGGAATTCTTCGCAAGAGGTAGCAAGGACAATGGTCAGAGGGAGGACTATAGAAGCGTTGGTAATCGAGCAGGGTCTAGCGGATCATCTAGAAGATTATGAAATGAAGAGAGCAGCAAGGAAGTGAGTGAACCAGTTTTGACAATGTGTCATTTTGAAAGATCATCCAAAAATCTGTACCATAGATGTGACCATCGTAGGGTATGCTGAAGTCGAGTAAGTCGTTGGGTAAAAGATCACCCCCATAATAGAGAACCCAAACATTCGATCAGCGAGACCGAGATGCTCTTGCGATAGATCTGTGACCACCTACTGTAGCTACATCGATTGCCTCACCAAAATTTCAGCCTACCAAACAACGAGCCCTCCTTCTGAGCTTCTCTGGCGGCTTCAGCGACTTCTTTTGCTAATTGCGTCTTAGCTTAGCTAACGAACAACGAACAACGAACATATACAACACGATAGCAACGCAAACTCACCGTCAAGCTCATCGGCAACCCTTTTCATAGCTTCCAGTGCCTTCTCGTAGAACGATTTCAACACCAAAACCTCCGGTGGGAATTCCTGCGGTCTGATCTTATATTGCTTGAACCAAGCCTCCAGGGAATCAATCGGCGACCAGCCAGAAGGATGCCTAGAAGGAAGCCGGGGATCAGCTCCGGCCTCGAGGAGTAGATGAACAATTGGGAAGTTTTGCTTGAGATGGGCGTAATCGGCGGCAGCGCCATCCTCGATCGCCCAGTCGAGTGGGCGACCTACGCCGCGGGGGCGCCGGTCCAGTTCGTTGGGAGAGAAGCCTTCAGATAGAGCAGCGCGTATAGCTGCGAGGCGGGTCTCCACAGGTGCGCAGGATACCGGCTCGAGAAAGAGAGGGCTTACTACCATGGCGGCAGATTAGGTGTCTTAGCAAGAATTAAAGTGGACGGGAGCGAGACCAAGGACGGTGTTTGGTAGTATGTTGTTCGTAAAGGTCAGAATTCTTGGCAGTGACTAAGCGAGATGATGGATGAAACATCACTCGAATAGTTATCATACTAAGACAGTAATTTCACTTTGAGTTTCACGCGATGAGAGAAATCACAGGCAACGATGGTGTATGATGAATGGTTGAATGATGATAGGTATGTATCGAAGTCTCGGACAAGTCTATAGACAAGAAGGTAACGTGGTATCAAGAAGGAGAAGAAAAAGAAGTCATAACTCATGAAGCGTCTCTCAAGACAACAAACGTCTACGCATTGGCAAAGGTCGTGCCAATATCCGACAGGCTGTTTCCATCTGCGCTGATGAGGTACTTCTTGTCAGTGGAAGTACCAGTGGAAGGCGCAACCATGTGGTAAGCGTAACGCTCAATCCAGGGCTGAGCGTCCATCCAGGGAAGAACCTGCTTAAGGAACGCATTCGCGTCGCCAGAAGTAACGCCGAACTCGGTGACCCAGACGGGCTTGTTGAAGGTCTTGTGAAACTTTTCGAGGTAGTTCTTGAAATCCTGAGCGTTGTCCCAGGCGTAGTAGTGGGCAACGACAAAGTCGATCTGGCATCCGGTGCATTGGTTCATGAAGTTCTTGAGGTAGTTGATGCCCTTGTTGGGCTCGTCGGCGTTGGTGACTGAAGGAGAGCCGATCCTAAGGCCCTGTGCGGCGAGCGGCTGAACGAACTTCTTGTGGGTGGCGACAGCAGTAGCAACATCGATGTTGGATCCTCCACCACCAGCTTGGTCGGGTTCGTTGAAGCTCAGCACGTGCGAAACCTTGTAGTTCTTCTTGGCGTTGGCAATGTTGTTGGCCCAACCCTCAGTGCACCACTGTTGGTTGGAGTGAAGAAGAGGAACGTATTCGAGGTCGAGGGGGGTTCCATCGATGACTGCCTCCCAGTCGTACATCCAAGAGACCTTGGAACCAGAGAACTTGTGTGTCCACTGAGATCCAGCAACACCGTTGTGCTGTTTGGGGAAGGCAAGACCGCGCTTGCTACCGCCGCGTGCCTGGAGAGGAGATGCCTCGATCATGGTGGAGAGGCCAGCAAGGGCCATAATGAAGGTGGTGGTAAGCATAATGACTGAATGAATGACTGATCAGTTGATCAAAGGAATGACTGTGGGGTTGCTAGAGAGCGTGGTAGAGCTGGATCTTCAAAGGAGTGAGATGCCCATTCCATCGTGCCTTCCACGCTGTACTTATATTTTGGGAAATTAAGAGGCGCCTTTCACAGAGTCAAACTAGCGCCTGAGGCCCACAGCATGTGCAGAACAGCGCATGGCGTCGCCTTCTCGGCCTTCTCTGCAGTGTTTCACCCAAGACTACTGCCAACTCCGAAAATCCACGTGCGATAAGATTATGGAGCACATCTCCCGTCAGCCCGGTCTGACGGCGCCGGCTCTGGGGTTTGGCGATTCGTCAACCTTGGTAGGGCTGTAGGGGCCAAGCTTGTGTGGAAATTAAACTTCGGGAATCCGTCAAATCACGGTGCTGACGATGCATGGTCGGTCGCCGAGTCGCTGGAGCCACGTTGGTTTTCGCGGCATATGCACGAGAAGAACCTGCTTAGTAGTGTGCTGTGAGAGGGACGTTGGAGGTGTCTAAGGCAAGACCCATGTCTAGCTGGCTGTCTTCTCAGGTACAGCGCAGGAACAAGTTTCGGTGACTGGAGTAGGATTTGTTCTGGACTGCAAACTGTCTTGTAGTGGGGCCCACTAAGCAGATTGAGGCAGGCGTCGAGCGACAACACCCAACGTCCATTCCCGCTGCCGCCGATCCTGACCGTTTCAAGTCCACTTATGCACATCCACTCAACGACAACATGTATGTTGTCATGAAAATCACCACGATACGAGGCGCGTCATGATTCATCGGAAGTTGTGGGCAACAGTGCGCGAGCATTGTGCTTGAGCAAAGACCTCTGACAGAAAGTAAAGTTTGTTTACTTTTCTGATAATTTGACTGTGTCTACCAATCATGGTGTTCAGACACGCCTAGAAATGCCATGGGCCCGTACCGAGCCGCAATCTTCCGTTGTCCACCAGGAACGTATGCCGTCCTATAGCGGCGTCTTCAGTCGTTCCGCAGGCGACGGCGTGAAGGAGGAAGCGAGGCGCTTCTGATGATTTTCACGTGGCGTTCCCAACACGGCAGATGCGACCTGGCTTCCTGTTGCGACTTCTGAACGCCAAGGGGCACAGCACGGGACAACTTGTAAAGGATGAGACCTTTGGTGGACTAATCGTTACTTTCATCCTTCCATGTGGATGTAGTGTCGGTCCGCGACTCTAGAACTCGACAGAAGCGTGAGTGGACGCCTCTGTCAGCAACTTCAACAGACTTTGACAGTTCTCCACTCCGATACCGTTCGTTGTGCGCAAAACTATGCTC
>Ga0265797_10006515_pt1 | contig 16424 bp, 20 predicted proteins | sample P2T30metagenome_FD_192433 | JGI IMG/M metagenome (GOLD analysis project Ga0265797, IMG submission 192433) | Plant litter microbial communities from East Loma Ridge, Irvine, California - P2 T30 | ecosystem: Environmental > Terrestrial > Plant litter > Unclassified | place: USA: California... | reverse complement strand
AACCCTCGGTCGTGGTGCTCGACGACCCCAACATCGGCAACATCCTGATCGGCACGAACGCCGTGCTGTCCGACGCCGACCAGCAGCTCGTCACGATCATGGTCGACTCCGCCCGCGACAGCGAGCGCGTGGTCGAGTACCTGCGCGGCGGCTTCGTCGACGGCGCCATCGTGCTGTCCGCCCGTGACGGCGACCCGATCACCGGCGCGATCGAGGAGATCGGCATGCCCGCGTGCTTCGTCGGGCACCCGTCCGACGCCGCGAACATCTCGTACATCGGCATCGACAACCGCGCCGCCGCCGAGCAGATCACCCGGCGCCTGGTCGACACCGGTCGACGCCGGATCGGGATGCTCGCGTCCGGGCTCGACCGCGACTCCGGCCAGGACCGTCTGGCGGGGTTCACCGCGGCACTCGGCGAGCGCTTCGACCCCGATCTCGTCGCCCGGAACCCCCTGTTCAGCTACACCGCCGGAGCCGAGGGCATGCGCGAACTGCTCGAGCGAGCCCCGGACATCGACGGGGTGTTCGCCGCGTCGGACGCGGTCGCCGCCGGTGCGATGGACGTCCTGCAGCGCACCGGCCGGAGCGTGCCGGGTGACGTCGGTGTGGTCGGGTTCGACGACAGTGCCTGGGCCCTGCGGTGCGACCCGCAGCTGTCGACGGTGCGGCAGCCGGCGCGCCTGCTCGGCGAGCAGGCGGCGCACCAGGTGCTCGAGCAGATCGGCGGCACCGACGACGGTCCACGCGGTCTGCTGTTGCCGACGGAGGTCGTCTGGCGCGGGTCCGCGTAGCCGGCCGCAGGACGGACGGGAGGCCCGTGGCGGCGTCGCCACGGGCCTCCAGTCCGTCCGTGGGTGCGTCCTGCACCCGGCCGCGTCAGCCCTGCGGCGGCGAGTAGAGCTGCAGGTCGTTGCCCTCGCTGTCCTTGAAGGGGATGATCTTGCCCCACGGGTGCTCGCTGATCTCGCCCTGGATGTCCGCGCCGCGCTCCTTGAGCGCGGCGACCTCGTCCTCGATGCTGCCGTCCGGCTGGAACGACACGACGGCGCCGCCGTCGCTCGCCTGAGTGGCGGACTCGCGCCCGTTCAGGCCGATCATCAGGCCGCCGGCGTCGATCTCGCTCCAGTCGTCGGACTGGTCCTTGACGGTGAGACCGAGCGTGTCGCGGTAGAACGCGACGGCGCGCTCCATGTCGCTGACCGGGACCCAGACTGCTGCGACTCCACTTGCCATGGTGTTTCCTCTCGTCGTGGTGTGCCGTGGACGGTAGGCAGTGCTCGTGCACGGGGGCACAGGCTCGTTGTCCCCCGAACGCACTGAGTCGTCACGCTGCAAACCGACCGGGGAAGCGCTCCGAATGTCATGTGTGCCGCACAGTGCGGCGCGTACAGAAAAGAGGGCTGATCATGACCAGCAGCGCAGCAACCGCACGCACCGCCTCCGGTTCGACGTGGACCCAGCGGGGCGCGTTCGTCTTCGGTGTCGTCTTCCTGATCGTCGGCATCGCCGGCTTCATCCCCGGCCTCACCATGGACATGGGCTCGATGTCGATGGCCGGCCACAGCTCGATGGCCCTGCTCCTGGGCACGTTCCAGGTGTCCGTCCTGCACAACATCGTGCACCTGCTCTTCGGCATCGTCGGCCTGGTCGCCGCCCGCCGCGCCGCCTCCGCCCGCCTGTACCTGCTCGTCGGCGGCATCGTCTACCTGGTGCTCTTCGTCTACGGCCTGTTCACCGCCGGCATGGCAGACCCCGCCAACTTCGTGCCGCTCAACAGCGCCGACAACGTCCTGCACGCGTTCCTCGCGGTCGCGATGATCGTGCTCGGCTTCGTCCTGCCCCGGATCGGTACGCGCACCGCGCGCTGAACCACAGCACACACCGGACGGGAGGCCCGTGGCGACACCGCCACGGGCCTCCCGTCCGTCGTCAGGGGCGTCCGTCGTCCGCGTCGACGACGCCCGGGGTCGGGGTCGTGCCGGTGAAGGAGTCACGCATCGTGCCGACACCGCGCTGTGGGTGGGCGCGGTCCAGGTACTTCGCCCGCGACTCCTTGCGCGGTTCCGGATCGGTCCGCATCGCCTGGTTCCGGTCCTGCTGCAGCGCGCTGTCCACCTCGCCCTCGCGGTTGAACGACCACATGAGCATCGGGTCGCCGATCGGCAGGTCGTGTGCGGGCTGCGAGCCCATCGGGGTGCTGTGCCAGGTGTGCCAGGTCTTGCCGTACGAGTTCACCAGGTGCCCCATCAGCTCGGTCTCCACCGCGATCGGCAGGCCCGGAGCGACGAGTTCACCGGAGAACACCTCGTGGTTGTGCGGGTGCCACGACGCCTGCTCGTCCTCGGGCAGGGAGTCGAACAGCCGCTCGGACACGATGTACTCGATGCCGATCAGGTTCGCGTCGGCGGTGTTGCCGTCGAAGAGCACGCACTGCAGCATCTCGGCGTTCACCACCTTGCAGAAGTGGTGCGCCTCCATCTGCACGTCGGGCTCGCCCTTCACACAGTGGAAGCCGACCACGTAGACGTCGAAGCCCCGCAGCGGCGCCGAGGTCTGCAGCACGTCGGCGCCGCGGTCGAGCAGGGCGAGCTCGAAGCCGCCGGGCTCTCCGGGCGGGGTGACACCGGTCTTCCGGTCGTGCACGGTGGGGTTCAGGGGCATGGGGGCGTCCTTCCGTCCGTTCGAGGGTGGGCGCCATGCAACCCGTTGGCACCTCCCTGCCCTCGCATGGCCGGCGACCGACTGTACTAAGGCTGATGTTCTGCATGCGGTGTTGCACGCGGCAGACTGGTCGGATGACGAAGCCAGCCGCAGCTCTCGCGAGCTCCCTCGTGGCAGCGCTGCTGACGGGGTGCACCCCTCTGACACCGCCGGTCGCCACGGAGATCCGGGTCGGGATGACCATCGCCGAAGCGGCAGCAGTCGCCCCTGACGCGTCCGCGTTCGTCTGGTACGACCTGTCTCCACAGGTGCTCCATCGCCCAGCGACACTGTCTCAGGCCGACGGAGCGGACGGCGTCATCGTCGCCGTCTGCGATGGGAGTGGCCACGGGGACGTCGCGGTCGGGGTTGTTCCGGAGACCGACTTCGACGGCGCAGTGAGCACCGCTGCCCGCAAGGAGGAGTACCGGCGCTTCCTCCCCGAGTGCGCGCAAGCCCAAGGACACCCGCGTTCCGCACCGTGACCGTGGCTGAACCCGACCGGCGTACTGTCCGCTGCATGCCCGCACTCATCGACACGTTCACCCTGTCCAACGGTCTGCACATCCCGAAGATCGGCTTCGGCACCTGGCAGATCCCGTCCGGCTCCGACGCGTACGACGCCACGAAGACCGCGCTCGACCTCGGCTACCGCCACATCGACACCGCCCTGGCGTACGGCAACGAGGCGAGCGTCGGCGAGGCCGTCCGCGACAGCGGCATCCCCCGCGACGAACTCTTCATCACTACCAAGCTGCCGGCCGAGATCAAGACGGCTTCGGGCGTCCGCGACGCCTTCGAGGAGTCGAGCAACAACCTCGACCTCGGACACGTCGACCTGTACCTGATCCACGCGCCGTGGCCCTGGAGCGACATGGGCTCCGATCACCGTGACGGCAACGTCGAGGTGTGGAAGGTCTTCGAGGAGCTCTACGACGCCGGCCGCACCAAGAGCATCGGTGTCTCGAACTTCGCCGTCGCCGACCTCGAGGACCTGCTCGGCCGCACGGACGTCGTCCCGCACGCCAACCAAATCCGCTGGTTCATCGGCAACACCCAGGACGAGACGACCGCCTTCGACCGCGAGCACGACATCCTGACCGAGGGCTACTCGCCGCTCGCCACCGGAGGCCTGCTCGAGAACGAGCAGATCGCCGAGATCGCGGCGAAGTACGACAAGACCGTCGCCCAGGTCGCGATCCGCTACCTGCTCGAGAAGGACGTCCTGCCCCTACCGAAGTCCACGACCCCGTCGCGCATCGCCGAGAACGCCGACGTCGACTTCGTGCTCGCCGCCGAGGACGTGGCCGCGCTCGACGCGCTCGAGGACACCGCGAGCTGACGCGGCCCCACCCCGGACTGGAGGCGCGGTGCCAGCTGGCACCGCGCCTCCGGTCGGTGCACGGCCGAGTCACGGGCGAGGCTCCGCCACCGTGCGGACGCACCGTGAATTCGCTACGAAGTTCCGGTCCTCGTGCTCGAGGTTGTCGTCGGGGCGCGTCCGTGACCGTCACGGCAATGCCGGTGTCGAGAAGGATGTTGGCGCGGGTTCCTTGGCCTTCGTCGCCCGGGGTGGCGTGGAGCGTTTGGCACCCCTTCACCGGGCATTTTTGCGGGACAGGTATACGGGAATACCCCTGGTCAGACGGCAGTAGGCAACGGAAGGTGTCGAAGGTGACAGCTGTCGTGTAGCGGTGATCCACCGGCTACCGGGACTCCATGGCCCGATCAGTCGTGCGCTCGCACGTGCGCGAAGTTCGAGGATGGGAACGCGTCGGATGGCCAAGTTCTTCAACTCGCCTCGTCCAGTCGCAGAGATGGGGCTCGGGGCGGTTTTCGTCATCATGGGCGTCGTCGTCGGACCGGTGGTTGCCGCTCCGGAAGATCGCGTGAATCAAGGGCCTCTGAACATGATTCCGACGCCGGTGCTGGTCGGTGTGCTCGTCGTGTGTGGGGTCGTCGTGTTCGCGCAAGGGCTCGGCACTTGGATCAAGCGGAAGCGCGAGAGGACCGAGGCAAGCTCACAAGAACCTGAGAACTGATTGCCTTTTCGGGCCTGAGTAGACGCACAGGTCTACCGTCTTGAAAGAGGGCCGAGGGAGCCCGAGATCGGGGGATCAGACCATGCAGGAGACGTACGGTCAGCAGTTCGCGGCGATCTACGATGACGTGTTCCCGCCCGATCCGGACCTCGTCGGCTTGCTGACGCAGTCCCAGCCGACCACGGCACTCGAGCTCGGGGTGGGGACCGGTCGTATCGCTGTTCCGCTTGCTCATGCCGGAGTTGCGGTCACCGGGGTGGACCTGTCGCCGGAGATGCTCGAACGGTGCCGCCGAGGTGCGCAGGACGCCGTCGTCGACGTCGAGCTCATCCAGGGGTCCATGACGGATGTGCGTCTCGAGCGGCGTTTCGATCTGGTCTTCAGCGTGTGTGCGTCGCTCTCGATGCTGTTGAGCCGCGACGAACAGCGGGCCACCTTCGCGACGGCGCGTGAACACCTCGCAGACGATGGTCGGCTGGTGGTTGAGACGCACAATCCCGAGGTGGTGCTGGGACTACACGAAGGCCGCCGCCGAGCGAGCTGGTTCGTTCCCTATCCGGGCAGAGGACGGGGCCTGCAGACCTACTCGATGCTCGACGAGGAGGCCGGGCTGTGGCAGGTGAGCCATCTGTGGCACGACTGTGGACGGACGATCATCGGGACCGAGACGAGTCTCCTGACTCCGGTTGACGTCCTGACTGACATGGCAGCCGAGGTCGGTCTCGATGTCCGTTCGATGACCGGAGACCGGGCCGGTGGTCCGGTCACCGCGGAGTCGCCCACCTACACAATCGAGTTCGAGGTGGCGCGGTGATGCGCATCGTCGATCGCGTCGTGCGCGGCGTACTGGATCGCGCAACCGACCGCACCGCTGTGGTCGAGGCGACCGAACGCGCCTCAGCGCTCGTGGTGCTGCTCGGCAGCCTGGAACACCTCGCGAACGCGGAGAACCGACGATCGGGCGGCTTGAACGACTGGGCTGTCTTGCGAGGGTCGGCGCTGGTCCGGAACGAACCACTCAAGCGCGTGCTCGATCAGGTGTACCGGCCACGAGTAGTGACCGCGATGCATGTGATGCGAGTGGCTGCTGCACTGGTCCACCTCTCGCCGATCAAGGACAACCGCGTCCGCGCTGCCGCGTCCGCTGTGACGGTGGTCACCGGTTACGCACTCGGCCCGCTGCACCACAACGGTGGCGACGGCAGCGACCAAGCCGCATTCTTCACGCAGGCACTCTCTGGCGTGGCCCGGAGCTCGGGACGGGTCGCCACCGTCGACACGGCGCTGTGGGCGATCGCGAGCCAAGCGACGCTGTCGTACCTCGTGTCCGGATGGGTGAAGTTGCTCGGAGCGCCCTGGCGGAACGGGTCCGCGCTCCTGGGAGTCATGCGGACGAGGACGTACGGCTCGGAGGTGATGTGGCGGATCCTCCGGGACCGGCCGGCCCTTGCTCGAACGGGTGAGGTTGCGACCCTCATCCTCGAGTGCGCCTTCCCGGTGGTCTTCGTCTCGGGACCGAGAATGCGGGTCGCCTACTTGGCGGCGATCGCGGGTATGCACCTCACCATCGCCGCGACGATGGGACTCGGTCGTTTCCTGCCCGCGTTCCTCGCTCTGCAGCCCGCGGTCCTCTTCGTGACGGCAGATCGCACGTCGACCCATCCCGCCCGCAACGACGGGTTCCCGCTGGTGCTCGGAACGATCGGTACGGCGGTCGGCGTCCAGGCGATCGCGCGGCAGGTCATCGACGCTCGGCGGAGCCGGCGTCCGAGAGCCCAGCAAGAGCTGGTCGAGACAGCGGCGGGGTCGAAGTTGGCCGTCCGGTACCGTCCGGCGGCGGCGGCGAGGGCAGGTGCACCACTGGTGGTGTTCGAGAACTCGCTCGTCGCCGTCCAGGAGTACTGGGAACCACTCATCGCGGAACTCGGCGATGACATCGCGACACTCACCTACGACCGGCCCGGGACGGGGGCGAGCACGAGTCCCACCGCGCCCCTGAGCAGCTATGCGGACGACCTGCGTGAACTCGTGCACCGATACGCCGGAGACGGGCCAATCTGGTTCATCGGACACTCCTTCGGCGGGTACCTCCTCCGGCAGCACGTCACCTCCCTCGGACGCGAAGTCGCCGGAGTCGTGTTGCTCGACCCGACCACGGGATTCATCGACCAGCCCGACCACGATGTCTTGTCGGCGGTCCGGTCGCTCACCGAGGGGTTCCCGCTGATGGAGTGGTCGCTGCGGACGGGCTGGGGCTGGTTGCTCGATGCGTCCACGTGGGCGATACCAGCCCGCGGTGCGCCCACTAAGGACCTCAGCGCCGTGTACCGGAACGCCCGACTGTGGCGCACCGGCCGCGCGGAGTGGCAGGCGGCGGAGGTGGATCTCCTCGACGACCGACCCGGTCCCCGATTCCCGAAAGCGACGCAGGTCCTGGTCGTGACTGCCAGCACGAGTGACGAACTCCAGCCAGCGGTGAGCGCAGCCCATCAGCGAGTAGCGCGCGAGCACGCCGGGCAGCGAGCCATCGTCCGTTCGACCCACGACGGGTTGCTCATCCACTCCGGCCCGGTCCGACGCGTCGGCGAACTGGTTCGCGACATGATCGGAACGAAGCAGTGATGGGCCGGCGGAACAGCAGAGGCCACCTGCCGCTGGCCGCAGGACTTGCACTGTGGTTGATCGCCACGGTCATCGGGCAACACCCCAACCGTCGATTCGACCGGGTTCGCCAGGTGGACACAGCTGCCCTGCTGATCCCCAACTGGAGGTTCTTCGCACCGGTACCGGCGTCCATGGACTTCGAGCTGCTGCACCGATTCCGAGTGGACGGCGAGGTGAGCGAGTGGGGCCGGACGAAGGAGACCGCCGCGCGCCGCCTCGCGCACATGGCCTGGTTCCCCGGCCGCCGGATCGACAAGGGCCTCTTCGACGTCATCGGCCGCTTCCTGGTCGCCGCTGAGCAACAGCCAGACGGCTACGAAGCCGGAGCAGATTACCGGGCGCTGCTCGCCTTCGTGCGCCGAACCGTGACTGCCGAGACGAGTGGTCGCGCAGACGCCGTGCAGTTCGCGATCGTGCGCACCGGTGGCCACGACGACGACGTACCCGTCGAGGAGCTCTTCGCCTCTCGTCGGGAACCCATGACCGACGGGCACGAGCCCCGTCGAGCCGCGGCTCCGCCGACGGCGTCCGCTCGATCGAAGGAGGAGACCTGATGAACGTCAACTCGCGCGCCACGCTCTGGTTCGCAGCCCCCATCGTGCTCATCGCACTCGTCGTGGCGATACTCCTGTTCGACCTGCCGGGCCTGGTGTGGCTCTCGGTACCGGTCGTCCTCGCCATCGCCGCCGCAGTCTTCGTCGTCTCAGCCCGACGAGAGTAACCCCGGTCCGCAGGACCGGCGGCCGGACCACCGTGGCCCGGCCATCAACGCAATGCAACGGAAGGACACCAGCATGACGACCATCGCCGACATCGCCTTCGACAGCGACCGCGGGCAGCGGTTCGCGCCGGAGCAGCCCCTCGCAGCGACCCCGCTCGCAGCACTCGCTGCGACCTCCGTGTTCACCGGGGCTGTCGCCGCGTACGCGGTCGAAGAGACCGTGGGCAACTGAACCCCCGACCCACGAGAAAGGACCAGCGCCATGCAGCAGATCCCACAGCTCAACGACATCCCGTTCGACACCGATGACGCGACCGCATTCCGCGGGCTCCGCCCCGTGGCGGCCACCCCGGCCGCCGTGGCGTGGGCAGCAGCTGTGGTCGCGGCCGGCGGCGTGGGTGCCGCCATCGGCGACGCGGTGGACTGAGCAACGTACTCGGGAACCACACGAGAGGCGCGGTGCCAGCTGGTACCGCGCCTTCCGTGTGCATTAACAGAGGACGGCCCCAGCGCGAGGGCCACCTTCTTCCAATAGAACAGGCAAGAGCCCCGCCGCAGCACCTGTGCCCGGGCTTCTCTGCGTCTCGACAGCCGATCGTCAAGAAGACGGCGGGGAACAAGGGCACCTCCGTCTTCACGCAGGGCTCGGGTAGAAACAAGATTCGGGTGATCGTTGACAACAAGACCGGCAACGTCATCACTGTCACGAAGGGCTAGACCATGCGCATCACCTACGACCAGACCGTGGAGGCGGCGTACAGCTCCGTCGACGAGATCGCAGACGGAGCTGGTGCACGGCAGCTGCACTCCGTGGCTACTCCCGGCGAGCTCGGGGAGGTGACGCTCGACTTCGACGAGAACGGGCTGCTCCTCGGGATCGAGGTTCTGGGCACCAAGGTACTGCCGAAGGAAGTCCTCGCGGCCGCTCAGGCCTGACGCGATCCGAAGGGGCCGCGACAACCTCCTGTCGTGGCCCCTTCGGTGTTTCAACTGAGCGTGTGAGCCCCGACGGGCGTGCTGCTGAACGACCGGCTGTCTCTCATGGTGGATGGTTGAGGAGCTTCGTCTCAACCCAGGCCCGCGCAGGAGCTGGTGAGACCCTGCGCGACAGTAGCCCCGCAGCCGCGACAACAGCGGCAGTACGTCGCGCCTCCAGGTCGGTGTCCGGAACCGGTCGATCGTTCGCCGGGTGCGGGGCCGCGAGCATCGGATGCTGTCCCGCGTCAGGGACTCGCCACCCCATGACACGTTCGCCCGCTCAGCGCTCTGCGCTCTGCGCTCTGCGGTGTCGTACTCGATGAGTCCGTCGTCTTCCAGCCGCTGCAACCGGTCCGCGAACTGGTCGGCGGCCGCATCCCCTCGGATCGCTACTCCTGTGATCGAGCCCCACGTCTCGACGGCGCCGCCGAATTCGTGGATGACCTGGTGAGCGATGCGGAAGGCGCTTGCATCACGAGGGCTGATCCCGAAGACCCACGACTGTCCCCGTTCGACACGACCTCCGTACTCAAGCTGTCCGGTCGAAGTGTCCTCGACCGTGTCGATGATGTCTCCGAGATGGACGTCCTTCGCGAACAAGGGGACGCAGCTGACGACGTTGCGGCCGTCGTCGAGGACGATGATCGTCAGGTCTTCGTAGCGGATCGGGTCCCACGACGGATCAAGCTCCACACGGACGACCTTCTCGACTCCGAGCACTGGGTTGTCGTGCGTGACGACGGTGTCATCCGGCATTCCTACGGTTCCTTTCGCAAGCGCGGCGCGCTTCACCCGATCTTCCGCAGCCCGAGCGCAGCCTTCTTCCGCACCCACGGGCGATCGTCGGTCAACTTCTCCTCGAACGCCGCCCGCGCTCGCGGGTTCGGCCGCTTGCTCAGCGCGAACACCGCATGCCCGCTGATGTCGTGGTCGTCCATGAGCTGCAGGAGGACATCGACCGCTTCGGGCCGCTTCGACTTCCCCAGCGCGAGGGCCACCATCTGCCGTGCTCCTCCGTACTGCGGATCGAGCGCGAGCGCTGCCACGTCGTCGAAGTACGTGTCCACGTACGCGGTCTCGATCGAGTTCCCCACCGCCCAGCGCGTGCCCGCTTCGTCAGTGAAGTTCCGGAACGCCTCGACCAGCGCGGGCATAGCTGCGCCCTTTGCCGACGGGTTCGTCAGCGCATGAGCGAGGTCCTGTTGCATCGCCGGCGTCCGCGCCTTCCGCAGCCACTCGATCAGCAGGGGGATCGCGTCCTTGTAACGAATCCCGGCCTGGGCGAAGACGGACAGGTTCGAGAAGTCGTACCCCAGCGCGCGGAGGTCGGCCAGGATCGCCGACTGCTCGGCGGCTTCTTCTGCAGTGAACGGCATCAGGTCCTCGGGAGCGTGGGGCGGCGAGTTCGGTTCACGACCGTCATCGGATCGACAGATTGATCGCGACGACACCGAGCACGAAGATCAGGACGATGACCACGAGGCCGATCGTGGGTATCAGCACCTGTCGCCGCACCGTGGGAGCACCAGACGCCCCAATGACCCAGGTCGTGATCGCGACGACGAGTGCGAGGAGCGGCACGAGGAACTGCGCGGTCCCCCCGACGGCGTACGAACACTGCAACGTCACGTCGAAAGCGCAGGGCGTGTACTGCTCCAGTTGCGCGGCGAGCATCCCCGGCAGCGAGCCGATCGCCGCGAACACCTCGAGGAACACGAGGAAACAGAACGCGAGTCCGAGCAGCCACCAACCGCGTGGACGGCGTTGGACCTCGTCGTGCATGGATGACCCCTTCATGTGAGCCCGACCGTACCGCAGGGGCGACACGGAGCACGGACTCGTAGGGTCGAGTCGTACCGACCGCACACCCGGGTGGGTCCGTGCCCCACAGCGGACCTGACGACGGGAACAGATCGTCCCTGTTGCCGGTTGCACCACACGGTGTCGCAGCCAGTGACACGAGAGCCCAGGAGGCCACCATGACCACCACCGAGACCGCCATCCTCGCCGGCGGATGCTTCTGGGGAGCGCAGCAGCTCCTCCGTCGTCGTCCCGGCATCGTCAGCACCCGCGTCGGCTACTCCGGCGGCGACGTGCCGAACGCGACGTACCGCAACCACGGCGACCACGCCGAGTCGGTCGAGATCGTCTTCGACCCGTCCCAGATCTCGTACCGGGACCTGCTGGAGTTCTTCTTCCAGATCCACGACCCGTCGACGAAGGACCGCCAGGGCAACGACATCGGTCGCAGCTACCGTTCGGCGATCTTCTTCACCTCGGACGAGCAGAAGCAGGTCGCGCTCGACACCATCGCGGACGTCGACGCGTCGGGCATCTGGCCCGGCAAGGTCGTCACCGAGGTCACCGCGGCCGGCCCGTTCTGGGAGGCCGAGGACGAGCACCAGGACTACCTCGAGAAGAACCCGCACGGCTACACCTGCCACTTCGTGCGTCCGGGCTGGAAGCTTCCGCACCGCGACGAGGCGACCGCGGCCGTCTGACCTGACGACCGCCGCGGATCAGCGTGATCCGCCGAGCAGTGCCAACCAGTCCCCGGGAAGGCGATCCGCCGGCCCGGGGACTGCCTGCGTCACGGGGTGGCTGGTGGGTGCTGCGAGCTCGAGCCCCTCGGAGCGGGTGTCGTCGCGGTAGTCCCACGCCCAGGTCTCGCCGGGCTCGTAGCTCTGGATGACCGCGTGCCCGGTCTCCTCCCAGTGCCGCGTCGCGTGCGTGTTGAGCGAGTCGTCGCAGCAGCCGACGTGGCCGCACGCCGCGCAGCGGCGCAGGTGCACCCACCACGAACCGGTCGCGTCGCACTCGACGCACCCGTCTCCGCTCGGTGCGATCTCGGGGTGGATCATCTCGGCCTGGTCCGTCATGGCCCCATCATGCCTGTGAAGGGCCACATGCGGTCGGGAGGCACGGGGCGGGCCCGCACCGCGCCTCCAGGCCGTCGTCGGGTCGCGTCCAGGGCGAGGCGTGGGGCGGTCGTGCGGGTGGCCGGGCCAGGATGGCCCTGGGGCCGACAGCCGATCGGCTCGCAGAGGGAGGACACCGTGGACACAGCGCCGTACTCGCAGCCGTTGCGGGAGTACATCGAACAGCTGCGGACCGAGGGGTACAGCGTCGCGGACGGTCAGACGGCCGACCCGGAGCTGATCGACCCGCACGGCAACCCGGTGCTCACCTGGCAGGACGACTACCCGTACTCGGAGCGCCTGCCGCGGGACGAGTACGAGTACCAGAAGTACCTGCTGCAGATCGAGCTGCTGAAGTGCCAGTACTGGCTCGAGGACACCGGCCAGAAGGTCGTCGTGCTCTTCGAGGGTCGTGACGCCGCGGGCAAGGGCGGCACGATCAAGCGGTTCACGGAGCACCTCAACCCCCGGACCTCGCGCGTCGTGGCGCTGAGCAAGCCGACCGAGCGCGAGCGTGGTGAGTGGTACTTCCAGCGGTACGTGCAGCACCTGCCGGCCGCGGGTGAGATGGTCCTGTTCGACCGCTCCTGGTACAACCGTGCCGGCGTCGAACGGGTGATGGGGTTCTGCAGCGACGACGAGTACGAGTCGTTCATGACCCAGGTGCCGCAGTTCGAGCGGATGCTGGTCGACTCCGGCATCCACCTGACGAAGTTCTGGTTCTCGGTGACCCGGCGCGAGCAGCGGACCCGGTTCGCGATGCGCCAGCTCGACCCGGTGCGGCGGTGGAAGCTGTCCGACATCGACCTGCTGTCGCTCGACCGGTGGGAGGACTACACCGAGGCGAAGACGGCGATGTTCACCCGGACGAGCAAGCGCTACGCGCCGTGGACGATCGTGCGGTCGAACGACAAGAAGCGTGCGCGGCTCAACGCGATGCGGTACTTCCTGACGCAGTTCGACTACCCGGACAAGGCCGCCGACGTCATCGGCAAGCCGGACCCGCTCATCGTGCGCCGCGGCAAGCGGGACGTCGACGTCGAGTGATTGCGCCGCTCACCCGTGATCCCCCACCGGTGATCCCCCGCCGCTGATCCGCCCGCCGACTCCGAACGTTTACACGCCGGGGCCTGCCGTCACGCACTCGAAACAGACGGGCAACGGCGCCGACACAGGGCCGCAAGACACTTGTCGCACTACCTGTCACCCGACAGGTACTCCGCGAAAGGTCTGCAGTCATGCGTTCTCCGCAAGCACCGCTCCACGCACCGCGCGCCACGTCCGACGTCGACACCCAGGGGCTCGCCCGCCTCGGCTACGAGCAGGAACTCCACCGCGGGGTCGGCTCGTTCTCCTCCTTCGCGGCGGGCTTCTCCTTCGTCTCGATCCTCACCACGGTCTTCCAGCTGTTCGGACTCGGCTTCGGGCTGGGCGGTGCTGCGTTCTTCTGGGCGTGGCCGCTCGTCTTCGGTGGCCAGCTGCTCGTCGCGCTGAACTTCGCGCAGCTCGCGGCCCGCTGGCCCATCTCCGGCGCGATCTTCCAGTGGTCGAGCCGCCTGGCCGGAGCCCGGTTCGGGTGGTTCACCGGCTGGACGATGATCATCGGCCAGATCCTCACCGTCGCGGTGGCCGCCATCGCCGTGCAGGCCGTGCTCCCCGCGATCTGGGACGGGTTCCAGGTCGTCGGCGGTCCGGGCGCGGACCCGTCCGTCGCGTCGCCGACCGGTGCCGCGAACGCGGTGGTCCTCGGGCTGGTGATGCTCGCCGTGACGACGATCGTGAACATCACGAGCGTCCGGCTGATGGCCCGCGTGACGAGCTTCGGCGTGCTCATCGAGATCATCGGCGTCGTCGTGCTCATCGGCGCCCTGTTCCTCCTGCCGCACCGCAGCGCGTCCGTGGTGTTCACGACCGCCGGTTCGACGAGCACCGAGCCCTACGTGTGGGCGTTCCTCGCGTCCTCGCTGATGGCCGCGTACGTGATGGTCGGCTTCGACTCGGCCGGTGAGCTCGCGGAGGAGACCCACAACCCGCGCCGGACCACCCCGAAGACGATCGTCCGGGCGCTCACGGTCTCCGGCCTCGGTGGTGGGCTGCTCATCATCGGCGCCCTCGTCGCCGCCCCGAGCCTGACCGACGGCAAGCTCGCCACCCAGGGTCTCGCCTGGGTGATCACCTCGACCCTCGGCGACGTCTTCGGTCGACTCCTGCTCTGCACCGTCGCCGTCGCCGTCTTCGCCTGCACCCTCGCCGTGCAGACCGCCGGCGCCCGGATGGTCTACTCGATGGCCCGCGAGAAGGCGCTGCCCTTCCACCGCACCCTGGCCCGCGTCTCGCCCCGCACCGGCACCCCGATCGCCGCGTCGATCGTCGTCGGGGTCGGCGCCGGGCTGGCCCTCGCCGTCAACATCGGGCAGTCCGCGATCTTCACCGCCCTGTCGAGCCTGTGCATCGCGATGCTCTACCTGGCGTACCTCGGCGTCACCGGGCCGCTGCTGGTCCAGCGGATCAAGCTCCGGCGCACCGGGCTGCCCACCGGGGTGGACGAGGACGGCAAGCCGCTGTTCACCCTCGGTCGCTGGGGCATCCCGCTCAACGCACTGGCCGTGGCGTTCCAGATCGGCATGGCGATCAACCTCATCTGGCCCCGGCCGGAGATCTACGACCTGACCGGCACCTCGTGGTGGCTGCAGTACAGCGCCCTGCTCTTCATCGGCGGCGTGCTGCTCGTCGGCTGGGCGTGGTCGAGCTGGCGGCACCGCACGCACGGGCCGATCACCCTGGCCGAGGTCCCCACCACCGCGGCGGTGCCCGTCCCCGCAGCCGCGACTGCGGCGAGCCCGACCGCCGCCTCCGTCGAAGCCTGATCCGGAAGGAACCCCATGCGTGACCTCCACCAGACCGACAGCGTGCTCGCCTCCCGGTCCGACGCACGCGCCCAGGCCGGCTCGCAGTCCGAGTACATGCCGTACCTGCCGGCGTCGTCGTCACCGTTCGCCCCCGAGGGCGTCGACCCCGCAGAACTCGTCTGGGCCGAGACGGTGGCGCCGGGCGGGTACACGCACAAGGTGCTGGCCCGCGGGTCACGACTGCGGTTCGACGACCCGACGGGTCAGGCCTGCGCCAACGTCCTGGTGTTCAACGCGCTCGAACCGTGGGAGCGGCTCAACGTCGCCGACACCCAGAAGATCCCGTGGCAGGCGTACCTGGGCCAGGGTTCGCCCCTGCTGAGCGGGGACGGTCGGGCACTGGCGACCGTGCTCGAGGACACCTCGGGGCACCACGACGCGTTCTGCGGCACCTCGACCGACGCCTGGAACGAGCGGAAGTACGGCGACGCGGCACCCGAGGGGCGCACCCCGAGCGGTCGGTCGCTGTTCGCGAAGGCCGCAGCCAAGCACGGGCTCACCAAGCGGGACCTGCCGCCGAGCATCTCGTTCTTCCAGGGTGTGCGGATCGACGCCGAGGGGGCGATGACCTTCACCGGTTCGGCCGGCGCGGGCACCCACGTCACGCTCGTCGCCGAGCTGCCGCTGCTCGTGCTGGTCGCGAACGTCGCGCACCCGATCGACCCGCTCCCGGACTACCTGGTCGGACCACTGCGGGTGCACGCCTGGCGAGGGGCCCCGACGACCGCGGCCGACGAGCGGTTCACCGCGACGCCGGAGCTCACCCGCGCCTACCTGAACTCGATCGACCACGCGGAAGCCCGAGGCCTGTGATGACCGACACGACGACCCACACCCCCACCTCCACCGTCCCGGTCGGAGCCGTCCACGACCCGGACGTCGCCCTCGACTGGAGCGAGTCCCTGGTGCCGGGCACCGTGGTCCGCGACGACCGGGTCGCCCCGCTCGCACCGTGGTCCGCCGTGGTCCGCGCCGGCGAGGTGCTCACCATCGTCGACGTCGGCGGCAACCAGAGCGCCGACTGCCTGCTCTACGACGCCCACGACCCCGACGAGCGGTACAGCGTGCCGGACACCCTCGCCGCACAGGGCAACGCGTACGTCCGGACCGGCACCGTGCTGATGTCGAACGAGGGCCACCCGCTGATGACCGTCGTCGCGAACGAGATCGACCGGCAGGACACCATCGGCGGCGCGTGCTCGAAGGAGTCGAACACCCTGCGGTACGGGCACCACACCCAGTACCAGCACGGCTGCCGCGAGAACTTCCTGGCCGAGGCCGGCCGCCACGGACTCGGTGCCCGCGACATCGTGTCGAACCTCAACTGGTTCATGAACGTGCCGGTCGAGGCCGACGGCGCCCTCGGGATCGTCGACGGCATGAGCGCCCCCGGCAAGCGGGTCGCGATCCGTGCCGAGCGGGACGTGCTCGTCGTCGTCTCGAACTGCCCGCAGATGAACAACCCCTGCAACGACTTCTCCTGCACACC
>Ga0265797_10006514_pt1 | contig 16427 bp, 16 predicted proteins | sample P2T30metagenome_FD_192433 | JGI IMG/M metagenome (GOLD analysis project Ga0265797, IMG submission 192433) | Plant litter microbial communities from East Loma Ridge, Irvine, California - P2 T30 | ecosystem: Environmental > Terrestrial > Plant litter > Unclassified | place: USA: California... | reverse complement strand
GTCACCTGAGCCAGAGGTAGCATGATCACCGACTGGCGGTGTTGGTAAGGCGTCTAAGCGAGCCTCCAAGCTCCACGTTCTCGCCCCAGTCATCAGTCGTCCGTGTGCCGAGGACCCAGAGGGCAGCACAGCAGCATCCCGAAAAATGTTATCCACCAGTCTGAACCACCATCCTGCTCGCTTTGGCAGCCCCAACATGGCGATGCATCAGCCCCAATTATCCGCACAACACATGTCCAACGGACTGGACAACCTCGCCGAGAGCTCGCAGTTCGCGCTGCAACAGATGCATCGCCAACAGCAGCAGCAGCCGCAACCGCCACACTTGCCCGGTCTGAATGGCGAACGTCCGCCCATCAAACATCGCCAGAGCTTCGGCGCCGAGAGCATGAACGGCTCTCTCCAAGGTGAAAAGAAGACTGGTCGCAGCGCCAGCAGCGGGCAGCCGGTGAGACGACGCATCAGCCGCGCGTGCGACCAGTGTAACCAACTACGAACCAAGTGCGACGGCAAAACTCCCTGCGCACACTGCGTCGAGTTTGGACTGACCTGCGAGTACGTGCGCGAGCGCAAGAAGCGTGGCAAGGCCTCTCGAAAGGACCTCGCCGCCCAGCAAGCGAACGCTGGCACAAATCCAGACGAAGGCGAAGCTACTGCCGACGGCAAAGATGGAAGTCCTAGATCAAATAACGATCAATCCTCCGACGAACAGAGCGTCGAACCCAAGGAGAAGCAGCGAGGCGTCAAGCGCCGTCGGTCCAGCGCTCAATTCCCACCACCTCAGTTGCCACCGCCACAGCGCGCTGCAAGCATAGGCACCACAGACGCCATGCATCCTCTGCCAAGTCTCGACCAAGGTGGCTCTGTTACGATCCACCCAGTCGCCGATCAACATCAAGCGCCCAGACATATGTCAATGTCTATGGAACAGACACCAGGCATGGCACTGCCGACTCCCCAGCTGCCTCGCATGGGCATGCCAGAGCGAAACTTGGTCGGAGAATACGGTAGTATCGACGACTACCATCGCAGCATGATCCACCCAGGCGCGACAGTCACCGGCCACAACGTTCTGCACAGCGGAGCAACAGCAATGCCTGGCTCGATGATACAAGGCGGCACAATGACGGGCTATACCCCAGAAGGCCAATACACCGTGCCATCTCCTAACAGTCAGAACGGCCTGGCACAAACACACTTCCGTATGGGCGAGTCGCCTCTGTCGGCTGGCTTCCTGGGTCAATCACCAGTCGCTGGTTCACCTGGATGGATGTCGCTCCCATCGCCCACAGCAGCTCTGTACCCTCACATGCAGCACACTCCGATGCTACGATTCCCCGTGCTACGACCTATCCTGCCACACATTGCCGCGATCATTCCCGTAAACCTCGCGTGCGATCTTCTCGAGCTATACTTCACAAGCACCACTTCGGCCTTCATGCAGCCTCAGTCGCCATATATCCTTGGCTACGTATTCCGCAAGCGATCATTCTTGAGACCTCATAACCCCCGAATTTGTAGTCCAGCATTGCTAGCCAGTATGCTATGGGTCGCGGCTCAGACTAGCGAATCGGCCTTCTTGACCTCACCTCCCACTGCACGCGGCAAGATCTGCCAGAAACTCCTCGAGTTGACTGTAGGACTTCTCAAGCCGTTGATCCACACATCCTCAGACTCAGCTGCAGCTTACACTACAACAATGGATGTGAATGGCGTTGCGCTTGGCGGCTTTGGCGTCTCACTTCCATCCACAGTGCACGAAATGGAAGGCGGTTCACCTGGCGCGACCGGCGCCCTCGACGACGTTGCGACATACATCCACCTGGCTACAGTGGTATCTGCAAGCGAATACAAAGCTGCGAGCTTGAGATGGTGGAACGCAGCGTGGACGCTGGCAAGAGAATTGAAGCTGGGAAGAGAACTGCCTGGAAATGTAGAACCGCCTCAAGCTGATCTTGGAGACGGTTCGGGAGACGCAGGCGGAGAACACGATGGAATGAACATGAATGGACAACCGCAACCGAACGGCGCTGCACCCAGGATGCCTGGTCAACCCAGTGTGCCTGGCATGTACTCGGAAGAAGAGCGGGAAGAGCGTCGCCGGATCTGGTGGCTATTGTACACTGTGGACAGGCATTTGGCGCTTTGCTACAACCGACCGCTGTTTTTGTTGGATGTTGAGTGTGACGGTCTCTTGCAACCCGAGCACGATGGAGTATGGCAAGCTGGCGAATACTACCCTGGAGAAGGCCACCACGAATCGACATATTTCCGACGAAGAGGACCAACATTCGAGTGCACTGGACACTCCATCTTTGGCTACTTCTTGCCGTTGATGACGATACTCGGTGAGATTGCTGATCTAAATCATGCCAGAAATCACCCTCGATTTGGCCTACGCTTCCGCAACCCTGGTGACTGGGACGATCACGCCATCGAGATCAGCCAACAACTGGAAGCATACGGTCGTAGCCTGAAGGAGTTTGAGGCGCGATTCATGAATCCACCACCTCCTCCAGAGCCAAAAATGGGTGGCGATGGCCAGCAACACGCAGAAGGCGGCCATCACGACGCAAATACGCCCTCAGTCCACTCCGTTGGAACAAACAATTCCGCCAAACGCATCACCGAAACGATGCTCCAGACTAAGATCGTGGTCGCATACAGCACTCACCTGATGCACACACTACACATTCTGCTCAACGGCAAATGGGATCCCATCTCGCTCCTCGACGACAACGATCTGTGGATCTCGTCCCAAGGATTCATCTCTGCAACTTCACACGCCGTCTCTGCCGCCGAAGCCATCAACGACATCCTGGAATATGACCCCGACCTCAGCTTCATGCCGTTCTTCTTCGGCATTTATCTGCTGCAGGGCAGTTTCCTGCTTCTGCTCATCGCAGACAAGCTGCAAGGCGAGGCCAGCCCCAGCGTTGTCAAGGCATGCGAGACGATTGTTCGTGCACACGAGGCGTGTGTAGTCACGCTCAACACGGAGTATCAGGTAAGATATCACATTTCGACATAACCTTCGAGTCTACATTTGACTAACCATATCCACAGAGAAACTTCCGAAAAGTCATGCGATCCGCCCTCTCCCAAGTCCGCGGCAGAGTGCCCGAGGACTTCGGCGAAAGCCAGATGCGCCGCAGAGAGGTGCTGAGTCACTACAGATGGTCTGGAGACGGTACAGGACTGGCTCTTTAAGAGCTTGCAAAAACGATCGCCCACGAAAACAAAAATGCACATAGGAACGAACTTTTAACTTGGGATGTACGAAGATAACGGAATCCGGTACGAAAACATTTTGGGGAATTACCTTGCGCTCGCTATGCTGGATATTACGAGAGAAAAGGAAACAGGAACAATGTTCATGGCCCCCCACGATGTACACTAGGAAGAAAAGGGCGTTTAGATACCCCCTTTGGAAGTTTTTGCGAATTTTGTTTAATGCAGTCCTTTTGGAAAATAAAGACTTTGTTTACGCAAGGTTCCTTCCCACTTCACGCATACAAGCCATGGACTGGGTACTAAGAGACCATCACACTACATGTCCTCATCAACTGCTGCTTATTTCTCGCTACTGACTTGTTCGCGGAACGAATAGGAAACACTGCACCGCGCTGACTATCATCTACCTCTGACACGGAAAAGCATCACCACCGCCAACACTCTGCTCTCAACCAGGCCGCATCTCACCAACAACTTGCGCCAAACAGGATTCTGCTTTAGTTAGGCCCACCAAATCGCATTCGGATCATGCTCTCACTGGAACTAAGGAACCAATAACAATGCTCTTCAATCTTCATCATCGTCTTCATATTCTTCATCTGGGCCATCCGGCAGATTGCGAGAAGCGTGCCGGCACGAGTCTTGGTGCGCCGAGTTGCCAACAGTCACAATGCCTCGGGGGCCTTTGTAGGGCGCCAGGCACTGCCAACAGAAGTCGTGGCCACACTTGCCTGTGTATACTGGTCAGTGTATTCATTGGCAGGTGGAGAAGCTTGTGCGTGAGCGACGGTACTTACAGGTCATGTGATCGCAGCCGTCGACTTTGTGAATCTTGATGTGGCAGCTGGGACATACGCGAGTGACTTTGGACGACTTGAGTTCCGCCTCGTGTCGATGATCAGCAGCGTCTCTCTCCCTCTGTTCCTCGGCCTCACGATCGAAGGCCGCGAGCCGCTGCTGTTCACGTTCTTCTTCCCGGACGCGCTCGTTCTCCGAGTCGCGCTCGTCTTCCGAGTCAGCCCCCTGTGCAGCAAGGCGTTCGCTGGCACGGCGCTCTTCACAGGTCTCTCCGTGATGGAATGGGATGTCGCAGCGTAGACACCAGCGAAGGTCGCACATCTGACAAGTGAAGATGTTGCCTGCGTCTCTGGCGAAGAACGCCCCTGCAAGCTTGGTCAGCACGGTCTCAGAACGGGTCTACAGCGGGAATGGAATACACTTACCCCAAGGGCAGTCAGCGTTCGGGCAAGACTGGAACTCCTCGTCTTGCTGCATGAAGCTCTTGGCACCTTTGTCCAGATACCTAATGTACAATCTGGGGTCAGCTACTCGATCGGTCAAACAAAGACTGTGGATCTGCATACTCGGCGTAGGTCCTCTCCTTAGCAAGTTGGCGTACTTCGTCTTCCACGAGTCTCTGCGGGCATTGCAAGCAGCTGATGCCTTCGAAGCTTTTCGACTGGATCTCGGACTCGATGTGCTGGTCCCAACAGCCGAGACAGACATCCGAGCTGTGTTCCGCGCCGTCTGCGTAGTTTATGGCAGGGAAGGAAGTCTTCGCCACGACCTCGAGGCACACCGTGCATTCTTTTTCTTGCTCGGTGGGCTGGTCTTCCGGCTGTTCCACAGCCTCATCGTCTTCGCCTTCGTCTTGTTGTTCGCGCTTGCGTTTCCCCAAACCACTGCTGCGGCGCAACATAGGTTGAGGTTTGTCCTGGTCGCTGCCGTTGCGTGAGGCCGTCTTCTCGAGTTCTCTGCGTTTGTAGCGTTCAGCACGCGACTCGACAGTGCTGAGGTTGCCGGTCTCTTTGTTGGTCGTGGCCTTGCTGGACGTGGTGCCCTGAGTTGCTTTCTTGGTGGCCTTTCGGGCTGCCATGTTGGGAGGCTCGATGCTTCTGTGCTTGCGGAACACTTTGTCGAGATACAACAACTCAGTCAAAATCCACAAAATGTCGCTTCTGTGGTGCAGAGTCAATGCTAGGCTTGGAACTTATGGACAGCATGGGACAGAGTGGAAAAAGACAAGCGACACGTACTGCAGACGCGCGAAGAAAGTGACATCAGAACCTGCGTTTTGTAAGTGACTGTTTGGTTGGTAGCGTTCGAATCGTCCTACCCGTAACTTCTCTATGAACGTCTTGTAGACAAAAGTTAATGCTCAGCGGATTTCTGCCTCGTCCGAGATCTCAGGACTCGGAGCCAAATACCACTTAGTGCAATCGGTAGGGGTGTATTTGGGTATCCTTGAAACATTTGTGGTATTTAGAAGCCCTAGAGTCCATGACAAGCCGTGTCGTTGAGATTTACATACAACTTGCATCATTCGAGTAATGGCTTAAGTGAACTCTCAACCCACAGTATCGATACTCCCGAAGACTTTCTTGTTGGCAAACCCCCTGACTCGTTCACCTTTGCAGTCATCCTACCAAAATTTAGGCCGTTGATACAAGCAATCATTGATCGGATGACAATCGAATCCGACATTCATGTCTTCTCGTAGTCTCTGTATCTCAATCATCGCCGTCTTCTTCGTCCTCGTCGTCCTCGTCATCGTCCTCTTCGCCGTTGTCGTCTAAGTCGCTCATGTCATCAGCGCCTTCGTAGGAGGGTAAACTGTTCGGAGCGTAACGACATGTGTCCTGGTGTGCAGAGTTGCCGAGTCTCCAAACGCCGTTGGCACCCTTGTAAGGAGCAAAGCACTCGTAGCAAAACTCGTGATGGCATAGGGAGCCTGTAGGGAAATGGTCAGCCAATCGGTCTTTGTCCCTGAGACACATCATGGACTATCTCACAAGTCATGTGGTCGCATCCATGGGTCTTGTGGATGTTAGCACCGCACCCAGGACACGGGCGCGAGCCTTTATGAACGAAATCGAGAGACTTCTTCTCGTCGGCACTCCGCTGCTGGAGGACATGTGCTTGATACTGCGCGCACGTCTGGCCCTCGTGGAATGGGACCTCGCAAACAAGACAGTAGCGGGCTTTGCACATGCTGCAGGAGAAAATGTTGCCATCGTCTTTGGCGAAGTAGGCTCCTAGGTTGATAGTCAGCATATGGATCAAGATCGATAGCGGTAGTGTTGTACAAACCCCAAGAGCACTCAGCGTTTGGGCAAGCGTGATACTCTTCTTCTTCTTGCATGCATTTCTTAGCGGCTTTGTCGAGGTACCTGGTCCCCCGGTCAGTGATCTAACACGGTCTGCACGATAAGGTATGGCATACTCCCGATAAGTCCAACTCGATGCGAGCCTCCGGATCTCAGACTCTTCGAGGGGCATTGAACATTGTGGACAGCCGACTCCCTCGTGCCCTTTGGTCTCGACGTCGATCCGTAGGTGTTCGCTGAAGCATTTGAAGCATACATCGGAGGTGTGCTTGTTGTTATCGTCTTGGGAATGTGGCAGCTTGGGGAAACGGTTCTTTGGAACATCCTCGGTGCATACGATGCATGGTTTGCGAGAAATCGTAACTCTTTTGCGAGGTGGAGGTGCTTCTTTGGCGTCCTCACCGCCATTTTCGCGCTCGCGTTTGACGCCGACTGGCGTGGTTGCCACGGGTGGTGAACTGCTCATACTGATTGACCGCAATTCAGACCATGGATATGATGCCATAATTGCTGAGCCGTGGCCAGGTCTGAGTTCGAAGGGAGGTACAGAGTGGAAGGGTGTAGGATGGATAGAGAGATTATTATCTTGAAGTTGCGGTCAGGACTACAACATGTGATTAACAGTCTATCGTTAGCATTTACACATGCAGTCACATGCGGGAGTGTGGAAATGAGTTGCATGCTCAATCTTTCAACTCAAGTTATCTCGGTGAAGGGACCTTTAGAACATACTCTCGCATAAATCGCTAGTACTATTGTGTCTTTACTGCCATTGAGATACATGACTTTACCGGAAGAGCACACATCCTACCATGGTTGAACCATGGTTGCGCGAATCACCTTGCCTTGATCATGGTCCCTTTTCCCTTCCACGACATCGCGGATGAACTTTCCGCCCTCGGATGGATCTAAAGCTCCCATCTACGAATATTAGTACTTGGTTCTTTCCCGTCTATCAGGCAGATCACTCACCTTCTTCAGCTGCTCCGCCCCAATACCAGCAAGTCCAGTCGCCAAAAATCCAGGTGAAATCGCGAATACCTTCACTCCATCATTCTTCAAAGTCTTGGCCCACTCTCGCATCAGCATATTGAGGCCAGTCTTCGAGCTTCGATAGCTTGTCACGGGGTTCATGGATGCTGGTTTCGGCCAACCAGCTTCGGGAGAAGCATTGAGGCGAGCAAGAGGTGGGTATTCGAATTTCTCGGTTTCGGTGAGAGCGGAAGTACCGCTTGTGACGAACATGAGGCGAGGGTTGGCCGACTTGAGGAGGAGAGGAGTGAACTCGTGCGTCATAACATGGGTGCCACTCACGTTGACATCCCATGTGGCGTTGAAGGCCTCACGAAGGGTCATCTCGCCTTGAGCTGCGGCGTAATCGAAGCTGGCGCCTGCATTGTTGAGGAGCGTATCCACTCTGCCGTGTTGCGACTTGACATGCTCGAACGCCTTGCGGATTGAATCGTCGGAGGAAACGTCGACCTGGACCGAGCTGAGATTACTCTTGCTGGTCGGGGATTCCTGCTTGACAGTGGTGATCGCCTCGTTGGCTTTCTCGACAGACCGGCTGCCCAAGACTATCTCATAAGGTACGTCTGACTTGTACAGGGCCTTTACGACCTCGAGCCCGAGACCAGTGTTGGCGCCTGTGATCAGGATGATGTGTTTGTCGACCATGTTGGTGAATGTGGTGTTAACAGGGCAAGCTGTACGAACTCGTGAGGGGTTTGTGATGCCTACCTGCTTATTGGGGCTGAACAGACACCTTAAGTAAACTCTCGATCCAAGTTACTTCATGCAAGTCCACCGATAAGTCCGTTTTATCGGTCTTAAGTGACTGCGATTTCCCGAAAATAAACTTCTCATTTGTCAGGTATCCAAATAGAAAGTTTCACCAAACAGCCGATACCCCCAGCACATTGTGGTACCAGAAATTGGTATTGAGGTTGCGAGGACGTGGTCGTTGACAACGAATGGTTGCTATCAATGCTTCAATGTTGTTGTCCGAGAGTGGACCTGCATGATGACGACAGCTGAACTCTAAATGGTCAGCTCAACATTTGCGATTCACCAACCTGAGCAACTCTTCTATGATTGGTTGTGAAGCTGTAACGCATGAGAAGTAAGCAGAGATCACAAAGAAAGATTCGCGTTGATAACGAGTGCCTCATTGACCAAGACATCAGAACTTCGGAGACTGAATCATGACCAAAATACTCATCTTTGGCGCCGGCGGAGTCGGCTGCATCTACGCCCTCATCCTCTGGAGAGCTGGAGAAGAAGTCACAGCAGTATGCCGAAGCAATTACAAAGAAGTCCAGCAAAATGGTATCACAGTCAGATCGAAGAAATGGGGTACCTGCTCAGTACGTCCAAACGTTGTACGCACACCAGAAGAAGCAGTTCAATTCGGACCATTCGGCTACATTCTTGTCTGCAGCAAAGCTTTTCCAAGCACCGCTAAGCTCATCAGCGCGGCCGTCAGTCCGGAAACCACTATTGTGCTGGCGCAGAACGGCATAGGCATTGAAGCAGAGTACGCCGTAGCTTACCCGAACAACACGATCATATCTGGTGTGGTGTACCTTCCTACTACACAAGTAGAGCCTGGAATTATCGAGCATGGAACGCCTCTGGAGAGATTCGAGATCGGCACATACCCTGCGAATGCCGGTGGTGGTGCGAAAGCCAAGGTCAATCAATTAGCAGAGCTCTTCGCCAAAGGCGACGGTACATGCATACCACACGACGACATCCAGTCACAGCGCTGGTACAAGTTGGCTCTGAATGCTGCTTTCAACCCGGTGACAGCGCTGACTCTCTGCGACGATGCTAACTTGATCCGATCCTCTGAAGGAGCATTAGAGATGTTGAAGCACATCATGCGCGAAGTCGGCTCAACTGCAAAGGCGTACGGATATGACAACATTGACGAGACCAGTATCGCCAAGCAGATGGTGCGTCACGAAGAGCGACTCATCACTGGAGGGAAAGAACCCAGCATGCTTTTGGACGTCCGACACGAACGAGCAGTGGAAGTGGAGGCTATCCTTGGCAACGTAGTGAGGATGGCGAAGATCAAGAAAGTCGAAGTGCCTCTGTTGAGTATGCTGTATGTTCTCACGAAGGCGAGAAACTTCTCGATATGCAAGCCGAATGAGTGGAAGGCGATAGCAAGGGTGGACTAAATATTACGTTGCTGATGTTCCGTATAGATCTTTGGCTGTGTAATTGAGCGATACATACGATGTTTCTGAAGGTGCTGATACTTCTTGTCGGTGGTTCCTACCGTTTGAGGCTGATCGACTTTCAACGCAAGCTTCATAAACCTTCGTGACTGGTCACTCTTCATCAAGCATTGGTGGTTTAGTGGTAAAATTGGCCGTTGCCATCAGAAGATCTTCTTCTGACAACGTCGGCCAGCCCCGGGTTCGATTCCCGGCCGATGCATTTTTGTCCGGTTCAACAAGGGTGTCGGTTTCGTTTTTGTTGGAATCTCGTGCAGGTAGCTTCGTTCCCAATTGGATTGCCGTACAGTCACCATCGTGCCGACTTGACTATTGACCACAAGAGATGGATGCTACAAGGTAGCCAAGGACGTTGTACCTCTTGCTTGATCGCTTTGCGTTGAGAAATCGTTCGCTGCGGGAGGTATCGTTGAAGATTGACCGAGCCTTTCGATTTTGGTAGTTTGACGACGAGGTAATCGCTTCTGTATACAACGTACGATCTAGTGGTCTTAGATCTCAGTCTTAGATCTCAGCAAAATTATCGGAATGTGATGTCTGGAGTCTTTGGCTGCCTCGAAGTCATCGATGCCTGCTTGGACCGCGAAGCATCGACGCCAAGCTGGATTCATACCATCTACGACTTGTTTGAACGAGGAATGTCCTTGATTGGGCGCCTATTTGTCTATTGCAACTAATCTAAAGTGCCTGCTATTTTCATTTGTACATACACATACATGTACGTGCATTTTTGTCGAGCAATGACAAAATTCACATGCGTGCCCTAACCCTTCGTACCCCAAACTGACGAAACGCAGATCTGCTATATATTGTTGTAAATGTATGCTACGTCTATATTTCATGTTGTCATTGTAGCGATATGTGTTAGAATATCAAAACTTGGTGTCAAGCTGTAGTATATTGCTGTGTGGTGCCGATAAGCTCTGATTTCTACGATTGTACATCCAAATATGAATGCTGTAGAAATCGTCACACCCGCTGTGTACAAACGCAAGCTCATGGATGACCACAAACACGGATCTTGCTTCCAAATACATGTGTCGCCAGAGCTCTTATGTCGTCTCAAGCATACAAGGTACATTTTTATCATTCCTACATGTATGGTTCGGTTCGCTTTGCAGGCCTACATTGCAAATATCCATGGATTGAATGCACAATGACTGACGATCTAAGCTATTGGAGCTGCACAACCAAGGTTCAGATGGTGAAGACGTGCAGATACACATGCAATAATTGGGAAGGCTGAGAATAGACGTTGGGTACCATTGAGCACGTGGAGCTGACAGCCCATCGGGCTGTATGGATATCGTGACGCAGACTTGTCTTGGGATGATGTGTTGTCTGTCTTAAGACTCCGCCTGGTTGTGCCGAGAGTTAAATAATGTGCCTGGCAATGGATGCGCCTGGTCGCAAGTGCTCCGCGTTCCCATCGCCCATTCCCATGCCCTGAACCCTGCACGCTGGCCATATATTCAATGCAGGAACTTGCTGCTTGAAAGCCCCATAGCTCGTTGCCCACGCAAAAGCCACCGTCAACAAATAATACACCACTGATATACCCACCGACTGCCATTGCATCCACTCGACACCTCTCCGAAGCCTGCTTGCCTGCTTGCCTCGCGACACTCCACCACCACGGATGACGAAGCACTGAAAGTCAACATCCCACTTCATCGTCTCCCTCCTCCACACTTGACCGACTGGCCGGGCTCACACCGCAAACACCACGACCAACCACTCAAACCACCACACAAGATGGCGACCTCTCCGCCTCTCTCGCCCATACGGGACTTCATCACACCAATAGACACATCGCCCACAAATTCCTACCGCGAGCAGCTCAGGAGGCGCAATTCCAGCTTCTCCAGCATCCACGACCGAAGCCCCGTGACTCCACGCTCGCGACACCGCTCTTCAATCGCTTCCAACTATTCACAGCACTCGTTAACGCCAGCGGATGGCGCCGGCGGAGGTGGCATGGGAAATCTGGCCGACGAGCTAGACTTCCTGTCAGACGAAGAAGAGTACGACGAGGGCAACACCGAAGACGCGCTCGAGAGCGCCGACAAACAGCACGGATCACAAGAACAAGATGACACAGCCGAAGGCGCCCGCGACTCAGGCATAGATGTATCCTACAACTCAAAACGCAGCTCGCCAAAACACGTCCGCAACTTCAGTAAGCCGTTCAGCGACAAGCCGCCGGATGAGAACGAGGAAGACGATTTGGAAGAGCGATTGTCTCCTGACTTGGAAGATGGCATCAGCGCCATACATCGCATGGCGCAATACTCGGACGCAACAGCAGACCCTCTCATCCCGCGTGCAATCTTGCAGATGCAGGACCTGGGGAACCAATCTGCTCTGGAGTCTGGCACACAGCGATTGAACACAAGTACGAATAGCATGTCGACACATCTGGGTAAAGAGACGAAAGCACTGCAGACGCTGAGTGCAAGCTTGTATTCACCATTCATCTTCTCCACACCACTGAACCTGGACTCCGTCGAAGAATCGCTACCACTGATCGAGGCCCTGCTGGCATCGTTGCCACGACCCGACACCGCTCCCTTGTTGGGTTTGCAAAAGCTGGGTCGCGAGACAGAGTCAACAATCCAGGCCCTTGCAGGACTGACCGACACTCTGCAAATGGGCAAGCAGACCACAAACGCAGCATCACGGCACTTGCGGACAACGCAAACAATGGTGTCGGATCTGAGACGAGAGCGCGAAAGGTGTGAAGCCGCTCGGGAAGAATTATCAAGAAGTCCTTGGGAAGGCAAAATAAAAGACAAGTGGTGCAAGAGCGAGTGTCAAGACGTCGTCAGCGGTTTCGACGATGTGTGCAACGCATTGAGGGAGAGTCTGGTGCAGAGCGTCGAGGCCGCTACTGCCTAACTGGGTATTGTCCAGGCTACGGGAAGGTCTCTTGGTGTTTCTTTTGTTTTCATTCACGGGCTCAGATCTTGGTATGGGAAGGATACCCTTTCTTAAAGGCGTAATTTGGGCATCGACTCTAATGGCACTGGTGCCAAACGAACGAACGGTATTCACGATGCGGAAGAAAGATACAATACACATGGAAGGGAAAGCATCTGGATAGAAGCAAAATGGAGCTCGCTAGAGCGCTACTACATCTGATATATGCTCGGTTGGACCTTGCAATCACATCTTCTGGCCACTGACTTCCGTTCCATTACCATGCTCTTCGCTATACCTTTCGTGCTACATGCTAGACCAAGGTACAATATGGCGGGTACCGTTCGTGACTCCATAGAATAGAGCAATCCATTCGACTCAGCCCTGATAGCTCAGTTGGTAGAGCGCGTCACTAGTAATGACGAGGTCGCCGGTTCAACTCCGTCTTAGGGCACTCATCCTTTTGCCTTTTCTACAGCATCTTCGGTTGAGGTGCAGTGCTGCTGCTGTTTCGTTTTGCGAGGCTCGCGTATCAGTAGCTCTTGTAGTGGGATTTGAGTTCTTGCTGTTGCAAGGAGAAAGCGAACCCTTTCAGTTTCACAAGACCTAAGGTGTGAGTGAAGATGTAGTGTTCCATTCACCATCATTGATCATAGTTGTCCTTTGCCAACATTCCTATGTTTGTTGAACATTCTCCAATAGTAGCAGCTGGGGATGCTTTGTTCCCTCCACACGGAAGAGTGTACATATGATTGTCCTGTAGGATTGCCCGACTCGGCAAATCATCGTCCGAGCTCTTGATATCACGGATACATCTCCTATATTACAGCAATGAGCTACCTGTCGGGCTTTGGACAAACGGAGGCCACCTGCATGATACTTTGCATCCGAGGATAAATCCAATCAATAGCGCTCCGTATAGAGAGGACCAATCTCCGCGCATGCGGTGCACATGCTCGACATGCATCGAGGGTCACACCACTAGGCGCAGTCGCCCGTTGCTGACCGTGGGGATTTTGCGGGCATTTAAGAGCTATACGACGCTATCGCGTGTTTTATATCCACCGCCCTCATTTCGCTGCTCTGATCAACGCGGGGCCACATGACCTGCTTGCCTGCCTTGCCCATCGTCGTTTCCGATAGCCCGAGGTTTCAAGATCCATGGTAGGTAGACCAGACCCCTTACGAGCCAGACGTGAAGCAGTTTCGAAGCAGATTCGAAGCGATCCTGAAGGAGACGCTGATCACCAAGGAATCCTCTCAGCCTCACGAGGCACATCCGCTTGCTGGAGATGTCTCGGCCCACCCGAATTCGCAGCTGAAAAGCTTCACGACAACTGCGGCAGCTCAAAGGGCTCAAACCCTACCTGGCCTCCCTCCCTTAGGTAGCCGGACGGCCCTTTTACCCTTCACAAGTCACAAGTCTGTGACGTCCTGCTGCGCTAACACACGTCTGCTCGGCAGCGTCCGATTGGAGGCGCGATGACGCTGGCACGCCGGGCTACCATTGGTGTGCACGTTGGTGAGGCCAGCGTTTCCACTTTTGCACCGTCAAAGTGGACAATGTGGGCCCGGCGCGCATCAGGCGCGAAAGCTGCCGACCGATAATTTGACGGCCATCACGTTCTTGCTTGGGCAAAGGGAAAAGGAGCTCCGTTTCCTCAAACAATCATCTGGATACCTTGTTCCATCAACAATACTTTCGTTCTCCATCGCCCTTATCAACCCGTTCATCCTCCTGCAAAGCCCGGCTTCTCACTCCAACTCAACACAACCACTTTTTCGCCTCCTCATTCATCATCATCATCATCATGTCTTCCACCAACAACTTGGCCCCTAGGCCTTCTCTGACTAGGACTGTCAGCCACAACGCCCGCACCGCCGAGGACATCCTCACCCGCTTCTACGCCGCTGAGCGTCGCTACATGGCCTCGCCAGCCGAGAAGCGTGACTTCGGCGACCTCGAAGACACTCTTTCCCCTGAAGTCCTCGTCCACCAATCTCCCGACATGCCCTACGGTGGCGAGTACCAGGGCCACGACGGTTTCCGCTCCTGGAGCGAGGCCATGGCCACCTGCTTCGACCGCATGGAAGTCTCCGAGCGCCAAGTTCTGCACAACGGCAACGAGGTCGTCGTCACATCCACCCTCAGAATGCGTGTCCGCAAGTCTGGCGAGGAGGTCCTCGGCCCGCTTATCCAGTGGATCAAGGTCGACCGTGACGCTGGCACTATCAAGGAGATCAGGCCTTTCTACTGGAACGTGAGGGGCATTAACGAGGCTCTTGGCAGGGGCATGTACGGCCAGTAGACAAAGTACCTACTGGCGTGTGTGTCGATTTTGAGCGTCCGCGCCACTGTCAAGACCAGCCGTCGAGCGGCGAGCGGCAGTGGCGAGGACGAGGAAAGGGGAACGGCAGCTGACCTCGCTGGAAACGAGGGCATAGACATAGATATCACGACTTTGCACTTTTATCGGGAACATGAACGCGAAGGAAACATCTGCGCGGCGAAGAAGAAGAAGAGCATGTGAATGCGGCCCTGGCAGGCTGACCGAGTGAGTTTGCGAACCTCTCGCTTCCATGTAGTCTTTTCGCGGCGCTATTTTCACAGGCATACAGAGAGAATCATCGGAAATTTTGACTTTTATTGCCACAACTTTGCATGAATGTGACAGTATTGTGCCGTGCTTCCTTCCAGAGGCACTCTCAATGGATCGCATCTCTTGTTTTTCGAGCCATAGGCTTCCGCGTGCGCGTAAGCGATTTGGAGAATTGCTTGAGTGATTGAAGAACTCTCAGTGGTCGACATGCCTCCTTCTCGGACCATTGGCTATTATACATGCATGTATGCACATGGTCGGCTCAGAGAGTGCTTGAGTGACCGAAGAAGAACTCTCAGCGGTCGACATCCCTCCTCAGTTGACCGTTGGCTCTGACACAGGCATATATGCACATGAAAGGCTCAGCGAGTGTGTGAGTGACGCTCCTTCCCACTCTCACTCACTCGTGACTGCGTTCGCGCCTTCACTCACGGTTTACTTCCCACGGCTCTTCACAGCTCTCTCCCCCTCTCCTTTCTCTCCCCATCACCATTAATCACCATTTGCACTCGACACTCACTCATCGTCGTATCTCTAAATTTGCATTGATTACCACAGCTTACCACAGGATCGCTTCGCAAATCCGGAATCACTCGCTCTTGCAGCAGCAACGCCACACGACCTCAGCACACAACGTAAAATCCCGCACCATGGAGAGCTCCGAGTTCACAGCCAGCGCGGCCGAACCCCATGTCACATGCTCCGTATGTCTGGAAGCCACCCCACGGAATGAAACCACCGCCATATCCGGCGATGTCGCTTGTCAAAGCTGCCTGATCCACAGATTTGAAGAAGCGCTCAAGTGCGAAGCTCGCTGGCCCGTACCATGGGGAGAACAGGTTCTTGAGCCCAAAAACTTCTCGCATGAAGGATGGGTCCCGACTTAGTTGGTTGAAGCCTACGAACAGAAGGAAACAGAATATGGATGCCCTCCAGCCAGGCGCGTGTACTGCTCTTGGCCAGCTGTGCCGACACCACAACAAGACGAAAGCGAAGGGAAAGGCAAGATGAAGCACTCTGGTGAGAGATGCCAGAAGTTCCTGGGCGAGAAGATACCGGAAAACAACACCACCCGTCACGGCCAACCCACTGTCATCTGCCGGAAGTGCCAGCGGCGCTCATGCCTCCTTTGCGGTGGACGTTTCGATCACGATGCCCCACAGAGCTCTCACCGGTGCGTACCCATCGACACAGGCGATGCGGCGTTCGAAGGCCCCAAGAGAGGCAGAGATTACCAGATCTGTCCTGCCGAGCGATGTGGAATGAAAATCGAGCTCTCAGCGGCATGCAATGCCATGACTTGTCGGTGCGGTACACAG
>Ga0265797_10006513_pt1 | contig 16430 bp, 20 predicted proteins | sample P2T30metagenome_FD_192433 | JGI IMG/M metagenome (GOLD analysis project Ga0265797, IMG submission 192433) | Plant litter microbial communities from East Loma Ridge, Irvine, California - P2 T30 | ecosystem: Environmental > Terrestrial > Plant litter > Unclassified | place: USA: California... | reverse complement strand
ATGTAAGTGAAGCCAGGTATTGGAACGACTGGCGACGAGCGCTAACATGGAACCAAGGTCCCGTCCCGGTGAGCGTGTCGCACGCCGCAGGCGCTGCAAGAACAAGGTCGGCGCTTCCCACAAGGTCAACTCCACCGAGGTCGTCAAGTGGTACAAGAACCGCTTCGAGGGCATCGTCAGGTAAAGAGATGGTGGTCGTCGGCGATGAAAATTCACTGGGGTTTTGGCATGGCGCAACAGCGAAGCTATTTTCCATAGCATGAGGACAATCCGGCCTATCGGAGCTTCACCTTTACGCTTGAGCAAGATCACAAAAATGGAGGCCTCGTCACGAACGAGCTTGCCGCATAACCATTGATCACTGCCTCTATGCTTCCATTTTCAAGTTGCTTCGTGAGATATCGGGCTCAGACGTGGAAATGGTAGGTTGGATATTGCTTTCCTACGATCTCGCTACTTGTCATATCTTAGCCCTTTGGTCGTTTTCATTAAGACATCGAATGGTATACTGCGCTGTTCGGCTTCAACCCGCTGAATATCCTTGTATTGATTCATCACCCAAAGACGCAAAGCAGGACCGCAAGTCCTCCAAGCCCTGTGAAAGCAGCTTTCGACATGGCACTCGCTCCACCAGCAGCACCTCCAGTCGGGGAGGACTCAGCCGCAGTGTCGCCTTCAGATGTGGAAGATGCATCCTCACCGCTGCTCTCGGTTGGACTGGCCGACTCAGTCGCCGAGCTCTCCGCAACCGCCACCGTAGAAGACGAGCTCACAACTCCCGAGCTGCTGCCTTGCTCATCGGTAACCGTACTGACAACTTCCACCGTCGAGCTACCCGTCACGGTCGCGTAGGCAGCCGTGGCACCTCCGAATTGGAACCCATCACTTCCCGCCGAAACGCGAACACCGCCCACAAGTGCATCCGCCCCGCCCACAGTCAGCACATGGCCTGCAATGCTCGCGGTGCCATCGATTGCAATCGCTGTGTAGATCCCGCCGTTCGGTACTGTGAAGGATGCGATTTCGGTGACGGAAGGTGAGGCGCTTGCTTCTTCGGCAGTGCTTTCAGTTGTGGTTGTGGCAGCGGTTGAGCTGCCGTCCTGAGTGTTGAAGTCCGTAACTTCCGGGTCTCGCAGGCTGTAAGTGAGAGATGGATTGGGGTCGATTTCTTGCTGGTCTTGGGGTGCTGGGCGGGGTGCTGTTTATTCGTGACTTGTTAGTGGTTGGGCAATGGATTGCGTGTTGCGCGCATAGTTGTGTACATGCTGTAGCTCGCCACTACTAGCTGCGCTGTGCGAGCGAGCGATCGAGCAGACGGAGGCATGTATGTTGGTAAAGAACTTACAGGCTATCGCGGTGCCCAATAGACCGAGCGCTAGAAGGTACTTCATGTTGTCGTGAGAGTCGCGTGTGCGAATATGCTATGTTTGTTTCCTGAAGGCTCTGAAGTTGATGTTGATGTTGATGTTTGGTTGGACAAGCGTGAGGTCCTGAAGCTCGAAGTATTGCGGGCTGCTGTGCCTCGCTGCTGCCAGTTTATGAAAGCGACAGAAAAGAAGAAGCTCCAGGTGTCCGCGAGTGAGGTTGTAAAGAAGCTGTCTACAATTGAGGTCCTTATCTATCGCACAAACAAACGAGCGACGGCGGGGAACTGCATATCTTGTAGCCTACACCTAACCGTACACATAACCCTAGCCTGCAGTCTTGCGTCTTCATGCGGTGGTGGCTTGCGTCACCGCCACTCCTCACAAGAACCTTGGAAACAATCACACGAATACTCCGGCCTTCCTCTTTCAGCTTAATATCAAAGCCTCTATCCTCGGTTCGAGTAGTGCTAGTGCCACTGAGAGATACGCGAGAGAAAGCACGTTGTTGACTACCACCTTACTACACTAGCATCACCATCCATAACACCGACAAAGGCATTGTTGTGCTTGAAGGTAGTTGCCGTGCGCCCGTCCTACTACCGTATGCCGTGCTATGGTAGCTACCAAGATGCCGAATGCCAATACCTTGATGTCTCACATCGAAGACACAGTAGTAGCCGACATCCGCGTGGGGTTGGACATGTAATAGCCGATGCGATAGCGATAAAGCAACACGAACAAGAAGCCAAGCGAGTGCACGTCTTGCCGAGAAGTCCTAGTACGTCGATGATGGATAAGAAGAAACTCGGTGTCCTCACTCAAAATGCGTCCTCTCTCGCGAACGAATTCAAAGGCGTACCAGATCATTCCATAACAATACATACAGCACACAAATGTCTGTCTGCTACATTTCGATGTCCTCCAAAAAATGAAAAGTCTCTCGACTATGGGCAGTTCTAAGTAATGATCACATCACAAGAAAAGCCCTCACAAAGCAGCCACAACACCAGCAATAACCATTCCCAGACCCGCAAACCCACCCTTCAGGCTCTCCGCGCCACCAGTCGACTCCTCCGTCGTGCTAGAAGACGTGGCCGAGCCAGTCTCGCTCGCGGAAGAAGTAGAGCTGCCCTCGGCCATGCTAGAAGACATGCTAGAAACCATGCTAGAAACCGAAGATGCGGCCGAGGTGGCGCTGTCAGAAGCAGCAGAGGAAGAAGAGCTACCGCTCGGCGCAGGCGTCGAGCTGGCGGAAGCAGAGCCTTCGCATGTCGCGGCTGTGGGCAGGTTGTTTACGCCCTGGCCGGCGCAGAGGGAGTTTGCGAATTCGATGGTTTCTGATGATGATGAGACATCCGCGTCAGTAGTGTGACCTCTTTTCAGTGCTACAGGGAGCTTAGTGGTTCCAGCTTACTCTTCTGGTCGTCTTCGTTACAGGCTGTGCTGACACAGCATGAAAGGCCGGATAGAAGACCCTCGGAGCTGCAGATGCACTTCACGTCAAGAGAGCCGCAGTCGCCGAAGCTGGTTCCGACACAGGATGCGGCGCAACTAGGCAGGCCTGGAATCTGGGCGGCGGCGAGAGTCGATAGCAGAGCTACGGCGGTGAGAGTGAAGGCGTGCATGTTGTGAGTGAGCAAGGTGAGTACCGTAGCTGGCTGGTAGTAGATAGTATCCGTAGATGCAGTAGGTAGTTTGGAGGATGATGGTTTACGGTATTGTTGCTATCAGTCCCGCAGATTATTGAGAAAAGAGAGCGCATACGCGGGAGCGTTTCTTTACTTGTAGCCCAACGGCGTACTATTGACTGCTGCCCAATTGGGGCTTGAGGGGCGTCACGTCCCTGTGATGGAAAGGCATCCATGGGTTAGATTGACCGTTGGAGAGCTGAGGAGTCCCGGCCCATGCGCGCGCGCGCCTGGAACTGGCCGGGCGACGCCCCATTGTCCCGGAATGGTCGATGTACAGAAGTCTAAATTGTTCCATCACACAAGCTGTATGTACTACTATGCAGCAGGTATCAGAAATCCATTCCTTACCCACCGATGGTATTCGCATCATCGTAGGCGGAAAGTCTTCCAAGTTGCCATTCCATCGACCCAGGCTGAGCATTCCGCCAAAAAGTCTCAATAGCCCAGGGCCCTGGTAAACCATGTTACCAAGCCGCTGTAAGCAAGTAGCTCCCGCTACCTAGTCACTTGACAAGTTCTTAGCGACTCCAAGCCACGAGTGATGTCTAATAATGATGGTGTCAAGAAGGCTTGAAGGCTTCACAGGCTTCACGGGAGGCGGCATGTACATGTAGATTGCCATCTGCAGAAGATGAAACACATACCTCTACGCCTCCACAGCATTCTCCATCGCGGACCCCGTCATAGGGACCAGAAACGCAATGTTTCCCCATCCGAGCACAAACTCCTGCAAGCAGAGTTCGACAGGGCACCCTGTTCCCATAAGATTGAACATGTTGACTGGCTTCCAAGGGCAAAAGTCAATCGGTTCCAGAAAATGGCTCAACGGACTGCAGACCTTGATGGTCACTCACAGTGCTACGCAACTTTAGCTATCAACTGCCTCTCGTGGGATCCATCATTTAGGACAGGCTGCTACCAGCGCCGCCTAAACCTGTCTCGCTCTATCTGTCCCTCGAGAGACCGCTGAAGGATTGTCTTGACGTCTAAACACAGCCATAGGCTCCCGGATCTGACCGAAGTCAGGATGCATTACAATCCAAGATGCGAAAAGTCCAGGACTTGTTACGTAGTAACAACGCGAATGTACAGCTTTGGGTTCCCGACGCCTGACTCGTGGTTAACTTGTCCGGCTCGTCGACAGTTCGCATAGAACACGATCGTGGCTTATCTGACAAGGTCAACACGCAAGCATCAACAGCGACTCTTCTAATTTCGAAATTGTTTGGACATTTGAATACTTTTTGTTCATCCGACTAACGCTAGCCATGCATCCGTCATCATCATCCTCATGAAAAAGAAAATTACTACTTTGCAGCCATTGAGCTAAAAAGCAGCTTACATGTTGACGGAAGTGCGGAACTTGTCGCCAGCGTAGATGGCCTTGTCACCGAGCTCCTCCTCGATGCGGAGGATCTGGTTGAGCTTGGCAAGACGCTCAGAGCGGGCCGGGGCACCGGTCTTGATCTGGCCAGCACGGAGACCAACGACGATGTCGGCGATGGTGACGTCCTCGGTCTCACCAGAGCGGTGAGAGACCATGACACCCCAGCCGGCGGCGAAGGAGTCCTTGGCGGCGTTGATGGCCTCGGTGATGGTACCGATCTGGTTGACCTTGAGGAGGAGGGCGTTGCAAGCCTTGGTCTCGATGGCCTTCTTGATGAACTCGGGGTTGGTGACGGTAAGGTCGTCGCCGACAATCTGGAAGTCGGAGGTCTTGTAGAAGTAGCTCCAGGCCTCCCAGTCGTCCTCGGCGAAGGGGTCCTCGATGGAGACAATGGGGTACTTGGAAGCGAGCTGCTTGTACTGGTCGGCAAGCTGCTCGTAGGTGACCCACTTGCTCTTGTCGGAGTTGGGGTTCTTGAAGTCAAGGTCGTACTTCTTCTCGTCGGCCTTGTAGAACTCGGAGGATGCGACATCCATGGCGATCTTGATCTGGCCAGTGTAGCCAGCCTCCTCAATGGCGTCGGTGATAAGGCTGAGAGCCTCCTCGGCGGTCTGAATGTCGGGAGCGACACCACCCTCGTCACCGACGTTGCCGGCGGACTGACCGTACCTCTTCTTGGTGAGGGACTTCAGCTTCTGGTAGACCTCAGCACCCTGGCGCATAGCCTCGGAGAAAGAGGGAGCAGCGCTTTATTGAGGTCAGTACTGTTCCTGCGCTGCTTTGACTGCAATGAAGCTCACCTGGGGACGATCATGAACTCCTGGAAGGCAAGGCTGCCACCGGCGTGAGAGCCACCGTTGACGACGTTCATGAAGGGGACGGGAAGGACGTAGGGCTTCTTGGTGCCGGACAGGTCGCTGATGTGGGCGTAGAGAGGGACACGCTTCTCGGCGGCGGCGGCCTTGGCCACAGCCATGGAGACACCGAGGATGGCGTTGGCGCCAATCTTGGTCTTGTTGGTGGTGCCATCGAGCTTGTTAAGGAAAGCATCGACGGCGGCCTGGTCCTTGACGTCGAGGTTCTCCTTGATGAGGGCCGGGGCAATGATCTCGTTGACGTTGGCAACAGCCTTGGTCACACCTGGAGCTCAATGTCAGAGCTGATCCCGTATGCAGTGTTCCATTGTTTTCTCTTACCCTTGCCAGCCCACTTGCTCTTGTCACCATCACGGAGCTCGCAGGCCTCGTGGGAACCGGTAGAGGCACCAGAGGGAACGATGGCACGGTGAAGGCCGGTCTCGGTGACGATGTCGACCTCGACGGTGGGGTTTCCACGGGAGTCGTAGACGTAGCGGGAGTGGATCTTGGAGATAGGCATGATGGCGGTTGCTGGTGAAGATGATAGTTTGGTCAGCGAGGGAGCTATTGATATGAAGAGCCAGGGAAACGGGTCCAGTAGGATGGATCAGTGCAATGAGATCCGATCTGTCCCGTAAAATGCGGAGCTCCCATGGGCAGCGAGGTTCAGACGGGGAGTAAAGTGGGTAGTTGTTTAGTGGTTGCATACCTTTTGCTTCTTCTGGTGTTTGTATGTGTCTTGAGAAGGAAGAGAGGATGGATGTCACGGAAGATGTAGAAGAGCGGTGGATGCGTTGACTCGGAGTTCTTGGGGGAGGTTGAGAAAAATAGTAGCGCTGTGGCGGGGCAGGAACGAGGGGCACACAAACACTCGTCTCTTGATCAACTCCGCCCAACAAACTCATCTCATCACCCCAGACCTGCGACATCTACTGTGACACACTTCTTCCCACCGGCGCGTCGCCGTAAACAAATCAACAATTCCCAGCCCATCTTTCTCAATTGAGTTTCCTGTACACATGGACATCACAAACAGACACCATCATCTCCTATCTGATTGGCTCTCCACTCACCGAGAGCTATCTGCAAGCCGCCGAAGTACGGCCTCGCAGCGCGGCAACGTGTCAGCGATTGAAACCACTACCAAAATGGTCGTGTGGCGAAGGTCCAAATCACAGATCATCCAAGAGTCTTCATCTAATTCATACCACCGCTTCATAAGGTGACTGCGCAGTTCCATATCGACATCTGGTAGAATGAGGGTTAGGGTTGGGTTTAAAGCGCGAAGTTGTAATATCCTAAGAGTAGGCATAGAACTTTTCTTTTTCAATCATGCCGGTACTTGACAGGCAGAAATGTTCATTCTCGCTCCAAGGTCTTTGGTATCACCGGAGGGATGTTCAGTTACCAGCATAACACCGAACTCTATCAGTGTTTTCCTGATGTTGGCTTGTCTCACATACCTTCCAATTGACCACAACAACTCTTTGGCAAATGTCAAGGGCTGTTGGTTGAAAAATTCAACGAAGCCCTCTTCTTCGACAGCAGCATTGCCATGGTCGTGTGCTCACTGCTCGAACACTTCTTTGAATTTGTTTAGGTACATTAGAAGACGACGATACGAAAAGATACCTCACATTGCACTTGCCCCGCTTCATGGATTGGTCAGACTTGTCGGCCATCATCACTGCTGACACGCTGGGACGTCGCTCGATCATCAACAATATACATTTCCTCTTTCTGCCAAACATCATCGAGTTCACATCACAAAAGTCAACAGAAAGCCACAGTGATCCCCCAAACACAGCACAAAAAGCACATCATGCCGCCAACACCGAAGTAAGTGAATTGGATGTCGAGAACAGAGAATCTCACTCCCACGCCCAATACTGACAAGACCCCACCGAAAAGCCTCGAAGACCTCGCCCTCAAGCTCGCCAGAGAAGGTCCCGTCAAGACTCTCCCAACACCCCGCCTGATCCGGCTCCTCTTCAACGGTATATACATTGCAGAAACAACGGAAGCCCTCCTAGTATGGGAGCACCCTTACTATCCCCAGTACTACTTGCCCGCACATGCCTTCCTTGGAGTTGGAGCCAAAGGCGCCAAATCGGAGCAACGTGCCCCAATCAAAAACCCGGAAGGAATCACAATCGCCCATCATTACACCCTCAGCGTCGGCAACCGCTCAACCACTGACAGCATCACCTTCACCCACAACCTTTCCGGCCCGGCTGCTCCTCTCAAAGGACTGACAAAATTCAATTTCGATGCTGTGGACCGCTGGTTCGAAGAAGATGCCCCGATATACGTGCATCCCAAAGACCCTTTCAAGCGGATCGACATCCTACCCTCGAGCCGCCGCGTGCAAGTCTTCGTTCAAGGGCGGCAAGTGGCGGATGCCACGAGCTCAATGCACCTGTACGAAACTGGCTTGCCGGTGAGATATTACTTGCCGATGACTTCAGTCGACGTTTCAGTTCTGCGGCGCAGCGAGACGAAGACGCAGTGCCCGTACAAAGGCGAGGCGGAGTACTACTCCATCCTGGCGGAGGGAGACGACGGCGGGGACCTTGCGTTGAAGGACGTCGTTTGGTATTATAACAGGCCTACGCTGGAGTCGGCCAAAATTGAAGGTGAGTAGTGTCGCAGCTTTTTTCTTTTCGGAGCGATCGTCTCACTTTTTGGCTATTACTACCCGTCTACCTACTGCCTGCTTGTGAAGTCTTCTGCGTGGAAAAGGAGATGGGAAGCGGCCGCATTGGTTATTTCGATGCTGACACAAGTTTCTTCACAGGGCTCCTGTGCTTCTACAGCGAGAAGGTCGACATCAAAATTGACGGCCAATGGTTACCGAAATCGTGAACGCTTTGCCTATCAAGTATCTTCCGTGGCGCAAGCTACAAACTCAGCTAATGAAGAACGGCAGAGTAAGGGAGTCAGATTCCGGTCTCCACTTTTGACAATACTTCATGATCTTATTCTCGAAGCCCGTAAGGTGTCTTACCACAGTAGAAGCTCAAACGTCAATAGTCCAGCCAAAAGATGCTCGAATCCATCGGACAAAAAAAAGAATCGTTCCATAATTCCATCCCAGCCATCATTCGTCCCAGCAACACACGTGTACTCCCATCGTGATCTAAGCAGCCATAGCCTTACCCAACTCCTCGCTCCGCGCAACAGCAGCCCTAACAGCCTGATCAACCATCTGCTCCAAACCCGCAGCCTTGAAACTCTCAATTGCAGCGTGAGTGGTGCCGTTCGGGCTCGTGACGTTGCGGCGAAGCTGCTCGGGCTGCTCGGGCGACGAAACGAGCATACGGCCAGCGCCGAGACAGGTCTGAGTGGCGAGGCGGGTGGCCTGCTCGAGCGGCAGGCCCTGGGCGACGGCGCTGGAGATCAGGTTCTCGACCATCATGAAGAAGTAAGCCGGGCCGGAACCTGCGAAAAGGAGGATAAGATAACCTGTTAGCTGGTCGTTTTTTTGTGCTCGAAAGGTGGAGACAAAGCAAAATAGATTGATAGCAAGGACAGCGAAGAGAACTCACCCGAAATCCCAGTAACTACATCCAACAACCTCTCCTCACTCACCCACTCCGTAGCCTGACTAACACTAGCCATAAGCGCCGAAGTCAACTCCCTCTCCTCCCCGCTCACATCCTCGCCAGCAAACAGCCCCGTCGCACCCTCGCCCACCAACGCCGGAGTGTTAGGCATAGTCCTCACAATCGGAACCTGACCCCCACCAGCCGAAAACCAAGCCTTCAACTCACTCAGCTGGATCCCCGCCGCGATGGAAATAACAAGCGGCGCTTTGGGCTTCTTGCCCCAACTCTCGCCCAACTCCTTACAGACGTCTTTGGCGACTTGAGGCTTGACGGCTAGGATCGCGACGTCGGCCTCGGCCGAGAACTCTGTGTTTGAGGCGCTGACGCGCAGGCCCATTTCGGCGAATTTGTTGCGGTTGACGTCCCAGGGCTCCGAGACGGAGAGGTTTTCTTTGCGGATGCCGCGGGCGAGCAGGCCGCCGATGATGGCCGAGGCCATGTTGCCGCCGCCGCAGAACCAGATTTTGGCGTCTTGGAGGGAGGGAGTCATTTTGGTGGATTGACAGTGAGGGTTTGAGGTTCTGAGGTTGTGGGTGGCGAGAGAAATCGAATTTCCGTTGTTGCGGTTGGTGGGAGACGATAGAGTAGGTGCTTGCGATGCCAGTAGACCTGAGTAGACAGCGGAGGCTGTACGTTGAGAGTGTTGGAAATAGTTGATGTCGTTGTGACTCGGTAGCATGTGGTGTATCTGATATACCAGCACATTGACTTTGACGGCACCAGCCGAACTGATGAACGTCTCCACAACTTCTGACTCCACCACCACCAAAACCGTTCGTAGCCGATATCTATCATTATTGAAAAGACCTATGTGAGGTGATGACCGATGACTTGTTGCTAGTACTTGACGATCAGATATTGAAATAGTCACGCGTTGCCTGTGAGGAAGAAGCCAAATACCATCCGCGCACTTTGAGCAAACACAAATTTGGAAGAACAGGTTCGAATGTATTTAGCCAGTATGTTTGTATCCGTATACATGGCAAAGGTAATGTAGGAATAGAGGAATAGTAACACCTCGTGTCCTAGAGTCGAGCAAAGAGAATGAAATGCCCTTTGCTATGGAAATGGAAGATTCCGGCAGCAACAGCAGCAGCATAGCAGCATCGCTGAAGACATCGTCCGTTGTAAATCTCAATCCCATTCCCTTTCCAGGCAGAAAACACTCAACTCCTTTGTCCGTCGTTCCAACTCGCATTAGTACTCCAGAATGCCCGAACCGTCCTCCCTATAACCCGAAAATACCGAAAACCAAACCGACCGCGTCCTTCAAGCAAATAAGGGACAAAGTCCAAAAAAATGCAAGTAATGATGAGAGTTGTCATATTTATCGTTCCGTTGAATGCCATCGTCAATCTCCCATCCCCATCCATCCTTGTTCTGTTCCAAAAGGATTGAATACTCCGACAATAAAATCAATTTCCAAAAGAGCGCCCTGTGTCCAGAAAAGTGTCTGTATGTCCGTCATTGAACACGTAAAAATCCCTCCCAATAAAAATCACATCCAAAACACCCTGATTAATGCAAGTCATGGTACTGAGAGTTGGCTTCGGTCTCCTCGTCTTGACGGTAGGTTTACAAGCCTGATGTAGGGTGCGAAGTTGGCCCGCCGAGGTTTGAAAGTGGGCTGCTGGCCTTGGGTACTGAGCCGCCCGTGATCGAGGTAATACTCGAGCGTTTCTGTTGCGTCTGTTGTTGCTGCTGTTGCGCCTGCGCTTGCTGAGCGGCAGCCATCTTCTTCCTGAGGATGGAAAGGCGATTGCGGGCACCTTCGATCACTGTTGAGAGAAATTGTCAGTATACACGCGATGTGACCAGTAAAGCTCGGATGGACTTACGCTTCACGACTGTTGCCCGCTCTTCACCTTCAAGGCCGACAACGCCTTTATCAGCGGGCACGTCCTTCTTCGCGCTTGGCTTGCGCATGAGTGGGTCTTCTTCAGCCTCGAGCACAGCCTCGAACAGCATGATACTTGTCACATAGCCCAGCTCGCAGTCCGCCAATTCCTCTCCACCGACAAGCTCGTTGAGCGCCGAGGCACGGCTCATTTCAACGGCGCGCTCGAACATCAGCTTCTCTGCAGTGACGTCCGTGGTAAGCTGGATCTGCTCGGTAGAGGTACTGATGGCTGCGTTACCGCTACCAGTCGAGCCTGAGGCGTAATTGTTTGGGTTGCCAGGGTGGTCAGCTGGCAACCTCTTCTGCGCTTCAACGAGGCGTCGACCGACAATCTCGGACTTCTCCAGGCACTCGTTGAACCGACTTCGTGCCCATTGGACAACATTGTTCATGCGCTTGCTGATGTCGGAAGACGGTGCAGGGCTTGAGCGAGGAGATGCGCTTGTAGCATCGCCGGTCCTGCTTTGCTGTTTGCTCCACCAGAGGCCTGCCAGATCGATAGTCTTGGCAAGGATTGAGAGAGTCTTGACGTAAAGGACTAGAGCTTCCTCGGCCACGCCAACGATTGCATGGTTAGTCATGTCCTTGTCCTCTTCATTGCCGGAGCCATCGATCCCGCCTTCAGGATTACCAAGCTGCTGAATGCCGAGTCCATCCTGGGCCGATGGTGTTGCAGGAAGCAGCTGGCGGTATTTCACTTCGGCAAATCCAAACACAACGTCGCTTCGGTGGCCGGCCTCTTCGACAATCCGGACAATCTTAGTGTCCTCGTCCATTGGTGCTCGACTTTCGACCCCTTCACCCGACGTCAAAGTTGCTTGAGCGGTAGGGTAGGTCGGGTAGGCACTGTACCCGCGCGGTGGTGACACTCCGCCCTTGCCAAAGGGTGGCGATGTACCCAAGGCGCCAAACAACCGAACATTTGCAGCGTTCAAAGCCTTTGTGAGCATGTTAGTCGCGGATTGAGGGCTCGGAACGTAGCGCCTCTCGTAAGAGCCAGTTCGATGGTGTGGTGTCCTTCCAGTCATCATCTGCATGCCCCTTGATGGGCTTGATGGTTGCGCGCCAGTGACTGAATTGGGCTGCCCTTGCGTAGTCGCCCTGCGCATCATAGCTCCATGTGACTGCGGTGTGCCGCGTTGCGCATTTGCGTCGAGCTCATCGGCGAAAGCGTTGACTTCGACTTGGCGTTTCTCAATGACAACATATTCCTTCTCAAAGGCGATATCTTGCGCCACCTTCTCTCCGACACCGCGCTGGGCTGCACGCTCGGCCTGTGCTCTCTCCACTCCGGCTTCTTGCCCGCGTACCATTGGCGGACCAGACAGCGGTGATGCACGTGAGGCACGGCGTTCAAGTCTCTGTCCAGTGCTGGTTCCGGTGCTTGTGCCTGTATTTGACGGTCCCATGTACAGCTCCTGACGTCCTGGTGCAGTAGCGTGAGCCACGATGCTGGGACGACGCTCGCGCTGGCTTGTTTGCCGTTGAATGTCCCGTGGCGCGGTTGTGGTTTGACCGTAGCCGCCTGATGACCTCCTACGGCCAGCAGAGTCCTCAGCAGCAGACGATTTGTTCTCCTGTATCGATGGCCTCCTCGAGCGCACTCTTTCCGTGGTGTCTTCGCGTGGTTGCTGAGCGCTCGCCTCGGGAAGATCTTGAGCAGGCGCATCGATTGATTGCTTTGCCATTCGCTTACTTAGCTCTGAGACCTCAGGATCAGGCGAAGGCCTCACTTTCGTTTGTGGCCGATCTTCGCCGACAAGTCCAGGGATGTCGCCTGTTATGACTGGATCTTGGAAGAAGTCCTCGTACGTTACGCGGTCCAGTGGGCTCTTTCGGAGCAGCTTCCGTATTACGGTCTTCATGTCGCGGCCGATACTGAGTGTCTTGTCGAAAGTGATCACATCATTGATCTTCTCAATCTTGCGCAACAACTCGACGTGATTCTGAGCTCTGAACGGAGGCTTGCCCACGACCATTTCGTAAAGAACAGTTCCGACTGACCAGAGATCGGCGCGTGCATCGTATTTTTCGTAACGTAGAATCTCAGGCGCCATGTACAGAGGGGAGCCGCAAAGAGTTTCGGCCATGGAGGTAGAAGGCAAGTGGCGAGCAAAGCCAAAGTCCGCAATTTTGAGCATAGGTAGGGATGCAACACCGACGGTCGGTATCAGTGAATGCTCGCTCGCCGCAAGTGGCACATCCTCGGGTGGTTGTCTAGACATGTAGGCTGGTGATGGATTTAGGAGCAGATTCTGAGGCTTGATATCGCGGTGAATCAGATTTCTCCGTCGTAGGTACTCCAAAGCGGATGCGATCTGTTTGAGAAAGTGGCGGGCGAGTACTTCGTGAAGACCTCCAGACGGTGGATTTGGGTACTTTTTGAAGATGTCGGCAGTCTCTGGCCAGTTCGTCAAGGTTGTCCGCTTCTTCATAAACTGCGAAAGGTCCGAAAGCTGACAGTACTCCATGATAAGGTAGAAGTGCACAGGTTTCTCGACAAGGCTGAACATTGCGACGATGTGAGGGTGTTGTAGGCTCTTCAAGATGCTGATCTCAGTGTCGAGGTTCTCTTTGAGCTTCTTGGTGAGCTTCGACATTTGAACGACCTTGACAGCAGCGTAGGACTTCTTCTTCTGGAGTATTTGTCAGTATGGGTTGCTTTGCCTGCCTTTTTAACAGCGCGCCTATCGAAATGGACGTGCTCCGGTTCGAGCAGCACCGGTGCAATGAGACGGCGCAAACTTACCCTGTGCTGAGCGAGATACACAGTCGCAAAACTCCCCTTGCCGATCTCCTTGCCTCTTCTGAACTCGCCAACAATCTCGTCGGGTTCGTGTTCAGGGTTCGGCGGTGGTGGTGGGCGACGACCCACAGCAGCTGGTGGCACTCGCTGAGTCGCCATGTTCGCTGTGTTTGTCTAATCCGTCTCTTTCACTTCCCCGAGTCCTCCTCGGTGGCTTGATGGCTCGACTCTGGAGTCGAGCGCTGTCTATTCGGATGTTTGCGAATCTCCCCCAGGCGATGCGCGCATAAGTGGTGTTTGCTTGTGGGCTGGGTATTGCGAAGCGGGCGGCGATGTCGAGCGGTGATTGCTATAGTGGACCCTGAAGCGCTGGACGGGTGTTCGATGAATGGGTTGGTTGAATGGAAGAGTACGACGGTGGTGGATGCGGGAGCGGCGAAGTCAAGCAACGGAGAATGAGAGCGGGTGAGACAGCGATGATGATGATGCTCGTGATGTGTTGTAGGGCTGTATGTAGGGGTAACGTGGGTTGCGGTGAGTCGCGGACGAATCGAGTCACAGGATGGGATGTCGGGCACGGGTAGGCGGAGAGATAGAGAACGTGAGGGGATGGCAGGTAGTTGTGAGTTGTGATGAATGAGCACGCGGAGAAGGGGAGTGAATGGTGGATGTCAAGGTATGTAGTGTATGAAGAAAGAAAGATGGGATGGGAATGCGCGGCGGAACAACGTAGGTTCAGAGAGAGAGAGAGAGGTGATATCGAGGTGATGTGCTGCAGGCCGCTTGTTGCAGTACAGTAGTTTGGGTACCTTGACGGACAACGTGCGAAGACGCGGCGGCGGAGCTTGAGCTTTACCTTGGTGATGCGCGTCTGCCTGCCTTCCTCTCTTCCCTCCTGCGAGTCTGCCTGTAGGAACAACCTATCAAGGTGCTGCACCCCATAAAAGACCTGCCACACCACATGTACATGTACATACTATGGATTCAACTGCTATCTCGCGCCCCGTACCGCAAAGCGCAGCTACCAAAGGCATGTACATGACTTGTACTGCACTGCAGGTAGACCCGACTTTTCTTCACCTCCTCGAACAAAGGTACTGGGGTTCGAGTATACAAGTACAGTACATGGATACATAGTGCCTAGGTTGATACCGATCTCGGTACATGCCCTTGCAAACTCAAAGCGTAATGACGCCGTTCACTTACGTGCGTGCCTGCTGGCTGTTTGCGCAAGAAGGCCTCATCAAGTCACCATGCCAGTGCACGAGCAGCTACAAGGAGGAGCAGCAGCAGCAGCAGCAGGCAAGCAAGCAAGCAAGTCAAGACAAAGCCACACGCATCTTCTCAGGAGAGTCATGCGGCGCGCATGAACAAGACAAGACATGCACACGTGAATGTTACACGCCCCCACGACCCCTCCTCACGCTCTCTCTACAATCCAATCACGCCAGCTATCTCTCTCTGGCGAGTTATGAGTGTCCGATACACCTAGACCGACCAGACTAAGACGCATTGCGCCATTCTCCTGCGATAAGGCATCTCATCTCCCGCCTATCTGCTGTCGTCTCACGTCTTACCACCCTCCCACATGCAAAAGGTATCTTCCTACTCCCCGAACGGCAAGCCGGTGCCCACTCCGGCCCGTAAGACGTTGCAATCTTTTGCGTTGGTCGGGGGTGGAAGCGGCAAGCTCGCGATACGCTGATCACTCGTTGTAACTGATAGACGACTCGCGCTGCTCCTAGCATCGTTATCATTGCTGCACAAAGAGGAGTAAACTACTGTACTACTATGATGCCATTCAGCAAGGCCACGAGCGTGCAAGGATACCGCTTCCTTCGGCCTCAGACCAACCACCAACCACCTCAGTCCCCGAGGACACTCCGACGCGCGACTCCCTTGTCGTCGAGTCAGCGAAGCGCAGTAGAGGCATAAAGACACGACCTGGTCCTCTAGTCTGCATCAAACCTAAGGTATGGAATCTTCTACCGATGACTCCGACTGAGGCTCTGCACCATCACAGTAGGTAGCCCTACAGTGAGGTCGTGAGTTTACGGACATGCACAGAACAAACATCCAAAGAAACTCGACCCGCGACCATGACGACAGTGAGGCTCAAACTCTCTTTCACGCCCAGCGGCAGCAGCAGCAAGTCTCCGATACTCGTCAAGAAGTCACCTGTACCTACATGGTCCATGTAGGTACTGATGTGGGCAGGAGGTCAGCACGTATCACTACACAAGGAGGGAGGGCCGATGGTCGTAAAGTCTATATCGAGCACAACATGGCACACTCCGTCATCGACCCTGCAGGTAGAGACCTACAAACCCATGGGGCAAAACTGAACAATGTCAAGATAGCGATTCTTCGTTGCCCAAGGACGGACAAGACAACACAAATGTAAACCCAACCCTAACCCTTTGATGTACCAAAACGAAACCAGATCACGACCGGCAGTGGTAAGTGATGATACAGCACGCATACAGGCTCATGTCGCGTTTCTCGGAAAGCTTGCGTTAATCACTTCACCTACAGCAGGCTACAGACCATCTTGGCCACCTGGTATAAAGCTATGGTCCATCTCACAAAGACCTTTATTCTGTAATCTAACCCCGTGTCGTGAAGATAGATCGAGAAGACATGAGGAACAGAGAAACAAGACATAAGCTGAAAAAATATCACATTTTCTTCGATGCCAGGCAAGTTATCATGCACAATCTGTTTACTTTTGGCTGATCTCAAAGCAAGCCTTTCCAGTCTCTTTTTGCATCCCGATATACCTATTTTAAACAAGAAGCAGCGCCATGCATATTCGTGAATTGTGCAAAATGGAAAGTGGACAACGAAAAAGCCTTCCCGCCACCATGTTTGTGG
>Ga0265797_10006512_pt1 | contig 16430 bp, 13 predicted proteins | sample P2T30metagenome_FD_192433 | JGI IMG/M metagenome (GOLD analysis project Ga0265797, IMG submission 192433) | Plant litter microbial communities from East Loma Ridge, Irvine, California - P2 T30 | ecosystem: Environmental > Terrestrial > Plant litter > Unclassified | place: USA: California... | reverse complement strand
CGACCTGCTCGCTCGCCGTCTGGTCGAGGTCGATGATCCCGACGTCCCACCCGGCCTCGGCCAGGTGGTGGGCGGTGGCGCGGCCGATGCCCCGCGGTGAGGCGGCCCCGGTGAGGACGACGGTGCGCTCCCGGTGCTGACCGGCTGACTGGTTCTGGTCGCTCATGGTGGCCCTCCCGCCTCAGTGGATCGGTGCCGGGCCGAGCTCGTCGAGGAGCTTCTGCATCGCCACGTACGCCTTGTTCCGGTAGGCGACGAGCTCGGGCGTGCGGTCGGCGGGGACCTCGAGGTAGCCGGCGCCGGTCTTCGTGCCGAGCTCACCGGCGTCGACGTGCTGCTGCAGCGACGGCGGGGTGGCGAAGCGCTCGGGCCAGCGGGTCTGCAGCGACTCGAAGCAGAACGCGTAGACGTCGAGCCCGGCCATGTCCGCGATCGCGAACGGGCCGAAGAACGGCAGGCGGAACCCGAACGTGGTCCGCACGATGGTGTCGATGTCGTCGGGGCTCGCGATGCCCTCGTCGGCGATCTTCGTGGCCTCCTCGAACAGCGCGTACTGCAGGCGGTTCAGGACGAACCCCGTCGAGTCCTTCACCCGCGCCGACTGCTTGCCGGTCGCGGCGACGACGGTCTCGCCGACCCCGATCGCGTGCTCGTTGGTGGTCGGGTGCGGGATGAGCTCGACGCCGGGGATGAACGGCGCCGGGTTCGAGAAGTGCACCCCGAGGAACCGACCCGGGCCCACGACCGCCTCGGCCAGCGACTCGATCAGGATCGTCGAGGTGTTCGAGCCGATCACGGCGTCGGGGCGAGCGGCCTCGCTGATGCGGCGGAGCGTGGCGTGCTTGATCTCGAGCTTCTCGGGCACGGCCTCCTCGATGAAGTCGGCGTCGGCGACGGCGGCCTCGATCGACTCGGCAGCGCTCAGGTGTGCGCGGACCCGTTCGACGGCGTCCTCGGGGAACAGCCCGTCGGCGACGAACTGTGCGGTCTCGCCGAGCAGCCGCTCCAGGTTCTGCTGGGCGATCTCGGCCGAGACGTCGGCGATCCGGACGGTGTGGCCGGCGAGGGCGAGGACCTGGGCGATCCCGCCGCCCATGTAGCCGGACCCGACGACGGCGATGTCGAGGGTGCTCATCGGATTGCTCCTTCGGTGCTGGTTGCTGCAGTCGGGGTCGCCGTCGCGTCGAGCTTCGTCGTCGCGAGGACGGATCGGATGTACTGCTGGTTGGTGGCGCAGACGCCGAGGCTGTCCCCGCCGTACTGCTCGGTCATGACGATCCCGCGGAACCCGTCGGCGACGGCGTCGCGCAGGACCTGGCGGTAGTTGATGAGGCCCGTCTCCATCGTGCTCGGCGCACTCGTCGCCCAGCTGCCGTCGCCGGCCTCGTCACGCGTGTAGTTCTTCACGTGCAGGTAGTTGGTGTGCGGCATGGTCTTCGCGAACAGCTCCCGCCAGTCCTCGACGGGACGGTGCAGGCGGATGAGGTTCGCGACGTCCGCGTTCAGGCCGACGTTGTCGAGCCCGATCTCCTCGACCAGGCGGACCGCGCTGTCGGCGGTGCCGAGGTACGTGTCCTCGTACAGCTCGAGCGCCATCGGCAGCCCGACGCTCGCAGCGTGCTCGCCGAGCTCCCGCAGTCGCTTGACCGCAGCGGCCCAGACCTCCGGGTCGTCCGGGTCCTTCGGGCCCGGCGCCGTCCAGAACCACAGCGCCCGCTTCTGAGCGTCGGTGAACGGCTGGTGCAGCCCGGTCGAGAAGACCTGCATGCCCCACTCGGCCGCCGCGTCGATGGTGCGGTGGGCGTAGGCGAGGTTCTCCTCCTCGTGCCCGGGCTGGATGACGCTCTTGCGCTGCAGGTGCACCGAGGGAATCCCGATGCCGTGCGACTTCGCGACGGCGAACAGCTCGTCGCGGCGCGAGGCTTCGAGGTCAGCGGGGCGGATGTGGCTGTCGGCGAGTTCGGCGAGCGAGAAGCCGACGGCCTCGATCTGCCCGAACACCTCGTCCCACACCTCGGTGGGGGCGTCGTGGAAGGCCGTCCCGTCGCGGGTGACCTGCGCGAACCCGTGCAGGCAGGCGGCGATCGGCCAGGTCCCCGACGTCCAGGTGGTGGGGTCCCAATCCTGGTCGACCCAGTCCTGTGGAGTGGTCACGGAATGCTCCCTTGCATGTCGTGGTGGTTCAGCGGTGAACCTCTTTCCTATAGGAAAGATACTCGCGCGACGCCGGAACGCAACCCCTCTGCCTCAGCTGGTGTGGGACGCGTCGGCGCGCGAACGCAACCGGACGGCGTCGATGTGGAGCCGCATCGCGGCGACGGCCGACGTCGGGTCCGCAGCCAGCGCCTCCAGGATGGCCCGGTGTTCCTGGACCGCACGATCCGTGTCGTCCCCGCCACCCTCGACGATCTGCCGCATGCGGTGCACGCGCGTCGTGATGATCTCGGACATCTCCTCGAGGAACGGGTTCCGTGTCGCGTCGAAGATCAGCTGGTGGAACTGCCAGTCGCTGCGGAAGAAGCGGGCCATCAGCTCCTCCGGCGCCTGCGCTGCCCCGACGGACGCGACCTCGGCGGCCACCGCAGCCTGCTCGTCGAGCGCTGCCGCCAGTCGCTCGCGCAGGCCGTCGACGTCGCCGCGGGCTGCGAGCTCGACGGCGCCGCTCTCCACGATCAGCCGGGCGTCGAACAGGGCCTCGAGCTGGTCGCCGGCCAGGGGCGGCGAGACCCGGTAGCCCTTGTTCGCTTCACGAGTGACGAGGCCGGTGCGTTCGAGTTGCACGAGGGCTTCGCGCACCGGGGTCGGCGAGACTCCGAGGGAGCGGGCCAGTCCGTCGATCGAAAGCCGCATGCCCGGTTCGACGTCGTGGCCCATCAGGACCTCGAGCACCCGGTCGTAGACGCGGTCGCGCAGGCCGAGCTGCGTGATGCGCTCCGTCCCGAAGCCGGGCATGGTCGTGGACATGGGTCGATCCTAGAGAATCCACGACTCGGTCTCGGTGCGAGGACCCCGGGCCGGGCTGCGCCGTTGCCGGGGATCCACTCCGGCGAGATCGCCTCGGCCGCGCGACCAGGCATACGACGGACTTGCTCCGGGGCATCGCAGCCCTCCAGTCCCTTGACCTGCTCTGACCGCGTCACTTGCGCCGATATGGTGGTTTTATGTCAAGTGGCGATGGCGCTCGGTGATGGCATCAGTGTGGTGCCGTCCCGAGGACCGAGCCCGCTTCGTCGAGTGCGGTCACGCGTGAGGATTGGAGGCTCCAGAACAGGCCTTGCGCTGTGCTGATCTCCAGCTGACCGTATTGCACGACGGGAAGGGCGGGATTGTTCTTGAAACGCCGGTCCGGGCCGCCCTTGACGTTGACGTACTGCCAGGTCTCGCCGATCAGCCGCGTGTCTTTCGGCACCTGTCCCGGCTGTTCAACGAAGCGGGTCACTGACCGCCGTACGGTCAGATGCCGGTAGGCCACGTCCGAGTAGCGCTTGCCGGTGCCCACGAGAAGCCGGTCCGGCAGGAAGTAGAGCGTCTCGTTCCCCGCCCGGACGGTCGGGATGTCGATATTCGTGGCGAGATACCTCGGCTGCTGAATGCGTGCCTCAGCGGAGACTCGTTGGACGATGGAGCCGACGCCAGCGTTCACCTTGTGTTGGTACGTGGTCTGGACTTGGCCCGACTGGACGGTTCGCCAGAGCTTGGCGCTGCTCGACGTGGCATCCCATGAGGTGACGAACCGGTCGAACCAACGCGCTGCGTTGTCCTCGAGATCGTAGAAGAGGACGACGTTTTTCCGGAGCCCGTCACGAAGGAACAGCCACCAGCAGCCCGGGATAGCGAGTGCCCAGACGATGAGTCCCCACGGCATGAGCGCTGCCCCGATCACGAAGGCGGCAATGGCCGCGATCCAGCCCCAGCGCGGACGCCGGGCAGCATCGTTGAGCTGCTGCACGACGTCGTCGCCCCCTGTCGGCCGGAGCTCGAGCGCAGATAAGCCGCTGGTGTCACCCATGGGGACTTCGGCCGGGTTCCACGGCACGGACGCCACTGGAGGTGTCGGGACACTGGGTCTGCTTCGCGCGGGCTTCGATGAGAGATACTTCGCGCCGCTGGAACCGACCCGTACGTAGTTCCCGCGGGGCCCTGCGCCGATGCGAAGCCCTGGCACCCCCGCGCTGACACCGATACCTGACTTCGACAGGTTGAACCGCAGCGGCCCTGCTTTCACACTCGTGCGGAGCGAGATCCCCATGTGCCCCTCCTTCGGGTCCCGCTCATGATGCAGTGCCCAGAGCTCATGATGCGAGTGCGTAAGCATGTTCTGATGTCGTTGGCGCACAACTCACCCCCGATCTGGGGGAAAGCGTTGAGCTGAGCAGCCCCGCAGACTTGTGCGGTCCTCATCACCAGGGAGCCGCAATGCCTTCACACCGCCCGAGCAGCCACCGCCCGATCGGCACCAACCGCAGGAAGCTCCCCACCGCGACGTGGGTCGGGATCGTCGTCACCTTGGTGCTGGCGCTGATCGCCCTCGCTTCGGGCGGTGTGTGGTCGATGCTGCTGATGACCGCCTTGGTGGTGCTGATCACTGCCGCTTACGGCCTGTTGTTCCGGCGCACCACCTGGCTCAGGCTCCCCCGGAAGCGCTCCGCAGCGGCGCTCGGGGCAGGGCTTGCTTTCGTTGTACTCCTCGGCTCCGGATCAGCCTTCGGCGCCTCACACCCGTCGACTCCCGCGGCCGATCAGCCGGCGGCGATCGCCGCCTCACCCGTCCCTACCAAGACACCACACGCTGCAGCGGCGACCAACACACCGACACCGACGGTAACGACGAAGCTTGTCACTGAAACCGCCAGAATTCCGTTCGAGTCCACGACCGTCGAGGACGGCACTCTCGCGCAGGGCACGACCACCGTGACGACCGCAGGCGTCCGCGGTGTCCAGACCACGACGTACCGCGTCACGATCACCGACGGTAAAGAGACCGGCCGCCAACAAGTTCGCCAGGAAGTCACGACCCCACCAGTGGCGCAGGTCACAAGCGTCGGCACATACGTCGCACCAGCCCCTGCGCCGGCACCGGCACCGGCACCGGCCGTGCCCGACGGGGGCGGCGCCACCGCTCTCTGCGTCGACGGGTCTCTCTCGTACGCTGCCCACCACCAAGGCGCATGCTCGCACCATGGCGGCGTCGCCCAGTTCTACAAGTGATTCAAATTTCGACGGAACACGCGCCCACGCCGATCCGCAAAGCGAAGCAGGCAACGGGGTCCCGCCGCCACCATCGGGAGCAGCCGTAGCATTCGGGCCAGCTCACGCTTGTGAGCGCTGATGGCAAAGGGGCCAATCATGCGAGTTGCCGCGTACCACTCGACGAACGAGTCGGATCCTGACGTCCACCACGTGGACAATGACTGCCCTGTTGGCCGACAGATCCCGTCCTACAACAGGGAGCCTGGAACAAACGGCTGGCGCCGCTGCGAACGCTGCGACTAGCAGCTGCTCTGGGTGCAGGTGACACCTGACCTGCACCCAAGGGCTCTCGCAGACCGGCTCCTGGCGTGACGCACCGCGGGAGACCCTCGGCGTTTCGCACGGAGTCGAATAGCGATCTCGACGCAGCGAACTCCCGCCGCTCTAGAGCGTGCGACGACTCAGGACGACAAGCCGATACCGTGCTCTTATGTCAAGCTGACCCCGGCCTGGCCGACACCCACGACAGCATCGGCCCCGGCGGCTTCTCAGCGCCCGAGCTCCTTCAATTTCGAGAGTCCTCCAGGCGGAAAATCGAGTCTATGAGACTGCGAAAAGTCGCGCCGCAAAGCGAACGACAGTGGCGCGGAGAGCCCACGGCGCCACTCAAGTGCATCATACTGACACAGTGAGCGCTCCTCGGATCTTCTTCAGTGACCAGTTCCGTGTGTCCCGGAACACCCTCGACGCGTATGGCGCGTTCGACCTCAACCTACTCGCTGACGTTCGACTCTTTGTAGACCCGTTCCTGCTGTTCAACAGCGCAAAGCCGGAATACCAGGCACTGCATGAGGACATCATCAAATATCTTCGGTTCCTTCGCAGTATCGCCAGCGACGACCTGCCGGATGCGGTTGTCAAAGATTTATTCCGCTTCCAAGAAGTGAAGCAAAACTGGTTCGGGTACTGCGAGCTAGGCAATGAAGGCCATGGCCTCGGCCAAGATTTCGCAATCGCGATGCGGCAGGCACTTGGCAGGGCCTTGAGCAACTTTGGGGAGGAGACCGGAACTAAGGGCAGTCACCTCGAGAAGGTGTCGCTTATCCGACCTCGCGTTGGCAAAGACAATATCAGCGACTTCACAACCAACCTCATCAAGAACTACCTAGTTGATTACACTGAAAAATTTGCCCGCGACCATCTGCACCCATCCCGGTGCGCCAACGTCGGGGTTCGTCGTGTGCGCTTCAACTACAAGACAAGATCCTGGGTCGATGAAGTGCGATACCTCCCAATGTTCAACGGCGACTACGTACTGCTCACCCCAGTAGACATGCTTGTGCACGACGACGTCTGGATCAACTACAGCGACATGGTCGCCCAGTACCCCCAGATCGTGGCTGGCGTCGACGACGACGTGCAGCGAAGCCGTGTCGACGCATACTTTCAGCAGCAACTGGCTGACACAGTTAACCCGTCCACGAAGCAGGTCACGGCAGCCCGTCAACAGACACTGGCATTCTTCCCATGGCTCCTTGACACATACATCAAGATGCGCGAAGACGATGGCGACGGTGCCATCGCAGTCAGCGACAGCGAAATTGAGCAAATAACTGCTGTATTCGTAACCCTCTTCTCGAACTTCGTTGATAACTTCTGGTCGCTTCCAGGCATGGCCGAGCGCCCGAAAGCCACTAGTCTCGAAGAGGTGCGCCACCGCACCCAGATATTCAAGCATTGGGTTGAAGACCAGGGTGGGCATCTCAGCCTGAACGATGCACGACAGCGTGCCTCAGAAAAGGACGTTCAGCGTTTAGTTTTCCTGACGCTCAAAGCGAGCGCCTTCGACGTCAATTCCGAGGTAAACAACGGCCGGGGGCCTGTCGACTTTAAGGTCAGTCGCGGAGCTTCAGACACCACGCTGCTGGAAATTAAGCTTGCATCCAACAGTCATCTGCGCCGCAATCTCGAGAAACAGGTGGACATATACAAGAAAGCGAACGACACCAACAACGCCGTCACCATGGTCATTTACTATGACGCCCTCGAGCGCGCAAAGCTCGACCGCGCCTGCAGCCAGCTCGGCATCGAAGAAGGACCAGACCTCGTGTTTGTCAATGCTCGACTCGACGACAAACCATCCGGATCAAAAGCTTGATTCAAGCTCCGGCGACCGCCGCCCGGAGGTGCGACTTGAGCTTTGTTTTGGGGTATACCCCAGCGCTACAGGGCCCCACCTGGTCGAAACGCGTGGCTTTAGGGTGCTGTTTCGCACTTCTGCGACAGGAGTGTGCGAGGGTCTAGGAGTGGTGCAACACAAAACGCAGATCGTCGCCTACGTCCGGGTGAGCTCGATCGATCAGAACCTCGACCGGCAGCTCGAGACCATCGGCGACGTCGACCAGGTGTTCGAGGAGAAGATCTCCGGCGGCGCACGCACCGACCGGTTGGCCCTGGCCGACTGCATCGGATACGTCCGTGACGGCGACACCGTCCGAGTCGCATCGATGGACCGGCTCGCGCGCTCCCTTGGCGACCTCCGCGACATCGTCGATGAGATCACCGCGAAGGGCGCGTCGGTGGAGTTCGTGAAGGAACAGCAGACCTATAGGCGCGACACTGACGATGCGATCGGTCGGCTCATGCTGAACCTCCTCGGCGCCTTCGCCGAGTTCGAACGCACCCTCATCCGCGAACGGCAACGCGAAGGCATTCGCATCGCCAAAGCCGCCGGCAAATACAAGGGCCGGGGCCGCAAGCTCACCGACGACCAGATCACAGAAGCACGCCGCCTCATCAGCACCGGTGTCCCGAAGACCACCGTCGCTCGAGGGCTCGGCATCGACCGCACCACGCTGTACCGGATGCGTGCCATGCCCCTCTCCCCCGCCGTGGAGGACACAGTCACCGGCGACCTGCCCAGCCTGTAGCGTTTAGCGCCCCCCGGGTTTACTGGATCGACGCAACAGCTTCCTCCGAGGTGTTCCCGTGTATCTATCCGTGTCGTCGCCGCAAGCTGTCCGGTTCCTCGCGTTGATTGCGGAGGGACGGGGCGCCCAGTTGAGTCGCTGTAGTTGATGGGTCATCGCCGGCGTAGGCGTATCGGTTGGCGTTGTTGGGGTCGAGTAGTGCGTCGAGGGTGTCGCGTTGCGTCCAGCCGCCGGTGGTCGCTGTCTGCCAGCGGTAGCCGAACTTGGAGAGGCTGTTGTTCTCGCCGGCGCGGATGCCGCCCTTGAAGCCGAACGGGTTCTGCTTCCACTGCTGGCTGTCTTCCCCATAGGTGACGACTTCGGTCCTGTAGGGGTCGTAGCTGACGGTGTACGCCTTCTCCCCGGTGTCAGCGATCGCATCGGAGGGGTTGCCGATGCCGTCGAGGACCCACATCGAGGTGGTGCCGTCCGTGGTTCGCAGGCTCAACGGCTGCCCAGTGGTCGGGTCCATGAGCTTGGAGACGACGCCGGTACCGACGACCTCGCGGGAGGTGACGCCCTTGCCGTACGTGAAGTAGGGCGTTTCAGGGTGGCCCACCCTACTGACCTCCGGGTGAACGCGGTCCGGGCCACGGTTGTCCGGTCCCGTCGACTGCCACCCCGGCGTTCCAGACCAGAACATGGGAACGGCCGGGCGGTCAGTGTCATAACCGCCCGGCCGTAGCCTACTCTTTGGAGGAATCTTTCCTGCCACGCGCTGCTGGTGTACCGATCAGCACGAATGCGCCACCTGCCACCAAGAGCGTAAGTGTCGAAGCGAGCAATGGAATCCATGGCATGAAGCCAGTAAGCGCAGCGGCCACAGTCAATGTGAGCAACAGAACAAACATTGGTATGAATATCGATAAGACTATTCGGCGAAACCGCACCATGTTGCCGTTAGCAGGCATTTGCAATACTCCCAATACCGTCGACCGTTCCGTACACGGCGGAGATCATACCAACCACGCCGAAGACACCCACTGCAGTTGAAACACCGAATGAGGGGATAACAGCTGCCGTAGACAGAGCGGTTACACCGACCGCTGAGATCAATCCCGCCGCCGCGAAGGCGGTACTAGTAATAGCGTGTCCACATTCGGAGACCCTTCCAGTCGAGTCCGACCCGTTGATGGGGTCGCAACCAACGAACGCGTATCGGTTTGCGTTGCCCGGGTCGAGCGGGGCGTCGAGCGTATCCCGCTCAATCCACTGTCCGGTGGTCCCGGACTGCCAGCGGTAGCCGAACTTCGTCAGCGCTGCGTCGCTGTTACCAGAGCGGAGGCCGGTCTTGTACCCGTAGGGGTTCTGCTGCCACTGCGTGCTGGTCTTCCCCTTGGAGACGGCCTCGGCACCGTAGGCGTCGTAGGAGACCTGGTAGGCGATCTTGCCGGTGTCCGCGATCGACGTGGTCGGGTTCCCGATCCCGTCAAGGACGTAGAGGCTGGTGACGCCGTCGCTGGTGCGGAGATCCAGCGGCTGCCCGGTAACCGGGTCGGTTACGACCGATGCGGTGCCGGTGCCGACCTGCTCACGGGTGGCGATCACGGGGACGCCGTTCTGGTCGGTGGTGCCATACGTGTAACCGTATTCCGCTCCCCCATCCGTGGACTGCCAAAGCAGCTTGTTCATGTCCGCGCCCGCGTACTCGTAGCTCGTCTTCACCCCGTCCTTCGTCGACGAGGTCAGTTGCTGCGCACCGTTGTACGTGTACGTCTCCCCCGGCGCAGCCGTGAGGTTCCCGGTCCCGTCGTACGTGTACCCGTCGGAGGTGATCTGGGAGACAGCGTTGTACGTCAGCTTCTGGTCACTGATCGTCGCCTTGGTGGCGGCGTTGGTGGCCTTTGCCTCGGTGCGGTTGCCGGCGTCGTCGTACGTGAACGCCCAGTTGGTCGGGTTGGTACCGCCGGACTGCGTGATCCCGGTGAGGTGCTTGGTCGGCTCGCCATCAGGGTCGGTGTACCCGTAGGTGGTGGCCTGCTTGCCGATGTTGTCGTACGACCACTGCAGCTTCGTGCGGTCGTTCGCATCCGTAGCAGTACACGTCGGGGCAGTCGTGGTGGCCATGTAGCAGTAGTCGGTGTCGACGACGAGCTGCGGGTCCTCGTTCGCAGCCCACGCCTGCACCGTGGTGACCTTGCCGGACTTGTCGTAGCTCAGCTTCTGGTGCGCGGTCCACGTGGACGGTGCGACACCGGGCGTTGCCGATGCATCGGCGCCAAGCCAGGTGTCGGTGCGGCGGCCCTGCGGGTCGGTGAGGTAAATCTGCTTCGCCGTGCCCGAGCTCGTCGGGTACGTCGTCGCGGTGAGTACCTCGGACGCGTCGTACGTGTGGGACACGGTGCCGGCGGAGTCGGTGACCTGCGCCGTGTTCCCAGCGAGGTCGTACCCGTAGGACACGGTGCCGCCGCCGGCAGTGTTCACAGTGGAGATCAGCCTGTTGCGCTGGTCGTAGCTGCTGGTGATCGTGCCGGCCGCCGAGGTCTGGCTGGTCTGGTTGCCGTTGCCGTCGTAGACGTTGGTGACCGTCGCCGTGCCGTCGCTGAACGCGGTGGTCGTGTTCCGGTCGTCGCTGTCGTATCCGTAGGTGGTCGTGTTCCCACGACCATCGGTTTCTGTCTTTACCCGGCCGAAGTCGTCGTAGGTGTACTCCTTCACGCCGAGGGTGGTGCCGGCAGGCGGGGTGATCTTCGATAGCTGTTTGTTGCCGTCGTAGGCGTAGGTGGTCGAGTTCGACCCGTTGCCCGGTGCCGTGGCATTCTTCACCGTGCCGTCGGAGTTGTAGTCCGCCTTTGCCTGAATAGTCGAGTCGGACCCGGACTGGGACGATGTCTGGTTGCCGACACCGTCGTAGCCGATGGTGGTGCTGTTGTTCGAGCTGTCGGTCACCTTCGACGGCAGATACGCCGTCGCGGAACCCGACCCGTACTCGGCGGTGCTCGAGGAGCCGGTGCCAGTGATGGACTTCGTCAGCGACTGGCTGCTGTTCTTGCCGTACTCGTTCGACGTCGTCCCTGTACCACTGTCCCCGGGCACGCCCGTGGTCGACTTCGCGACACCGTTGTTGGCGGGGTTGTACGTCTTCGACCGCTCGCGGTTCGCCGGGTCGACGGTCTTCGTGACCAAGTCGTTGCCGTCGAGGGTGTACGTCGTGTGTGCCGCGGCAGCGACAGTAGCCGACTGGTCGGACCGCGGATCAGCAACCTGCGTTGACGTGTCGCTGGCGTAGGAGAAACGGGTCACCGCGGTGCCAGCAGAACCGGCCGTGGTGTTGCGCTGCTCGACCGTCGTGACGCGGTCGGACGAGTCGTACGTAAACGCTGTCACGCCGCCGGTGGGGGCGGTGATCGAGGTGAGGTCCCCGCTGGTGTACGCGAACGTGGTCTTCGCGCCGGTTGCGTCCGTGTACGTGGTGATGTCACCCGCAGAGCTCTTCGCGAAGGACACGTTCCGGGAGCTCGAGCCGGAGGTTTGGGAGAACGTCTGCGTGCTGTTTGCGTACGACGACTTGACCGTCTTCGCACCGGTCGCGCCGGCGGTCGAGACGATCGTGGTCAGCGCGTACCCGTCGGAGGTGTTGAAGCTGGTCTGGTTCTTGTTCCGGTCCACGATCGAGGTGGGCTGGCCCGCGAGGTTGAAGTGCGTCGTCGAGTTCGACGTCCACCCCTTCAGCGTGTACTCGTGCGTCGTGCTGTTGTCGACGCGGGTCAAGGTCTGCTGCAGACCAGCCGGGCTGATGAACGCACCCTGCGCCCCGGACGGACGGAACTGCCACGCCGTCCCGACCGCGTCCGTGTAGATGACACCGGCTGCGTTCGCGGTGAGGTCCCCGGCGCCGGCCAGGGCGTACTGCCACCGGTTCGCGTCCATCGTGTTCGCATCCCCGACGGTGGTGCTGCGCGAGTTGTACGCGGCGCCGATCGTCGTGTTCTGCGTCACGCCCGGCAGGCTCATCGCCGTCGTGCTGACCAGCAGGTTCCCGGTCCCGACGTCGACGGACGCGTTGGTCTGGTCCGTGATCGGGAACGGCAGCGTCGTCGCCGAGGTTCGCTGACCGGTCCGGTTCGTGTTGCCCGGTCCGCCGGGCAGCGAGTTGTACGCACCCTGCAGGTCGACGACGTAGTTCATCGCCCCCTTGCCCATGTTCTTGATCCGGATGTTGCCGTTCGCACCGACGGGTGCGACCACGGTGTTCGAGACGATCGAGGTCGTGTCGCTGCTGATCGCCGACGAATCCGGCTCGGCTGCTCCGTCGGCCCACATCTTCGCGTAGGAGTCTGCGCCGCTGTTGTTCACCGCGGTGAACGTCACGGCGACGGCGGACAGGCCGCCCTCGACGGTCGGAGCGCCAGAGCGTCCACCAATCTGCACGGTGAAGGAGGCACCCGAGGCGATGCTCGCCGTCTTCCGGGTGTCGATGAGTCGGCCGTTCAGCGGGGTGAAGCCGCCGCCGGGGTTCGACTTGAGGAAGTAGCCCTGGATGTCGACGACGAGGTCGATCCTTCCACCGTCCGCGGCGGTATCGATGCTGAACTTCCCGTCCGCATTCAACGCGACTTGCGCGTTCATCGCCGTCGACAGACCCGCGGTCGAGTTGTAGTTCAGCACGCCGGTGCTCCGAGTGTCGCCGGTGGGCGTGGGGCGGACGTAGCCAGCCTTCGCCTCACGGTTGATGACGATGATGTTCACCGCGACCGCAGCAGCACCAGCGGGGATACCGTTCGACCCGGTCGCCTGGATCGTGCGCTGCGAACCGGCAGGGATCTGTCCCTGCGCGGCGCCGGTGCCGTCGCGGGAATCCAGGACGCGAGCCGGGGACATCGCCACGAACCCACCGGCCGAGACACCGTTCTTCGTCGACGTGTAGTACCCCGTGATGTCGATGATGACCTTCGACTGCGCCGTTTCCGTCATCACCTGGATCGTGCCGTCGTCCGCGACCGCGAGCAGACCGGTGTTCGACGTGTTCCCACCGACACCGGAGTTGTAGACCATGAACAGCTGCGACGCGTCTGACGACGACGAACGACCGAACAGCTGGCCCTGCCCCGACGGATCAGCGATCGTGACCATCATCGTGACGGCACCGATCCCCGACGACGGCAACCCGTCCACCCCGGCGACCTTGACGGTGCGGTAGGTGCCCTTCGACGTCGCGCCACCCAACACGCGTGCGTTCGACGGCATCGGCACGTACTGTCCGCCCGTCCCGGTCACCGCCGCCTGCGCCGGCGTCGGCTGCGACACCACCGCCAGCAACGAACCCAGCAGTGCGACCAGGGTCACGACTGCCAGCACCATTCCACGAACACGACCGGACAACGACGCAGCGAACACGCGAAAAAAACCCCTCTACGGTTGCTCCAGCTCAGCAGTCCCCTTGACGGCGCTGCGCAACCACTCAGAACGCTACGGAGCATCCCTCACGCTCGCTCCCCCAGACAGGGGGGTAGAAAGTTGCAGGACGAAACCGATACGGACCCTCGCCGCGTCCTAGAACGGGGCCTTGGCGGCGGCGACCCAGAACGCCGTGGCCATGAAGAGGAATCCGAGGCAGATCATCACGACCTCGGCCGGGGTCTCCCGATGTCGCTGCCCTCGCGGCCGACCGCGGGCGCGGACAGCTGAACCCAGCACGGCGACTCCTGACAGGACACCTGCACCGAGCACCAGCAGGTCGAAGAGGACCTGCCACAGCTGGTGCGTCATCGAACGACTCGCCGAGCCGTCGTGAACTGGTCGTCCGCCGCACCGGGACCTGCACCACGTCGATCGATCATCTGTCTGCTCACGTCACCCGTGGTCGGGCAGGACCCCGGTGAGTGCCAGGACGACGAGCAGCGTCCCGCCAACCGCCAGGAACACCCCGATGAACCGCACGAAGCCCGGCGTGATGGGTCGTCCGTTGGGGAGCCTGCCGCCACCCAGCTGTTGCGCCCACGGGGTGAAGACCGTGATCGTCAGGCCCCACAGGGCGACGACGGCACCACCGATCCCGAAGGCGAGCTGCGGATTCATCAGCCCCTCCGGCCCGCGAGCTGTCGTCGCAGGTTCCGCACGAACACCACTTCGAGCCCGACTGCGATCGCGAACCCGGCGACCGCGAACGCGATGTGTGCAGCGTCGTGACCAGAGGTGAGCGCGATGATCGGCAGGGCGACGACGATGATGCCGCAGACGACCACGTTGAACACCGCCCCGATCACCCCGCCGGGCGAGCGATCAGCGCGCTCGTTCGAAGAAGTGGGCATGTGTCAGATCATAGTGACTGGCCCGTCGCGGTGTTCCGCCGTCAGCACGGACCGCAGCTCACGGCACCCGCACGAACCGCGGCGCCCCGCGGTCCCGCAGCCGGAACCCGAGGTGCTGGTACAGCCCGATCGCCCCGGTGTTCCCGGCAGCCGCATGCATCAAGGGCGTCTCCCCACGCTCCCGGATCCCGTGCGCGACGGCGAGCACCAACCGGCGCCCGAACCCCTGCCCCCGGTACGCCTCGTCCGTGCACACCGCGCTGATCTCGGTCCACCCCGGCGGGTGCAGGCGCTCCCCCGCCATGGCGACGAGCCGCCCGTCCCGCCGAATGCCCAGGTACGTGCCGAGCTCGATCGTCCGCGGCAGGAACGGCCCCGGCTTCGTCCGCTCCACCAGGGCGGTCATCTCCGGCACATCGTCAGGCGTCAGCACGACGGCTTCGGGATCCGGCGCACCCTCGATCGCCTCACCGGTCAGCTGCACGCCGCCGGCACCCTCGACGAGTTCCCACCCCTCGGGCAGGACGGCCGCCGCACCGACGCCGAGCATCCCGCCCGACCCGAGCAGCGCCCGGACGTCCTCCCAGTCCTGCGCGGTGGGCTGCTCGGGGATCCCCGTCCACACCGACACGTCGGTCTGGTAGCGGACGACGTCGCCACGCCGCTCGGCGAACCGCGCGTGGTGGCTGTTCAGCGCGGCCATGGCGGGTGCGTCGAGCATGCGCGTCGGGGTGCCGTCGTCTGCGATGGTCAGGTCGAGGGTCCGGAGCGCTTCGCCGCGGGAGTCTCCGCCGCGGAACCCGAGGTCCTCGATCCGCCGTCGATCGCCGTCCGCCCACCCGGCGGTGTCCGCGACGACACCGGAGGCGTAGTGGTTCGTGGCACGGTGGACGACCTGCTCGACCTCCGCTGCCGAGGCCACGAAGACCTCTCCGGGTCGGGGCAGCGCGGTCGAGGTCGGCGCAGTCGTCGTCATCCCACCATTCTCCGCCCGCGGCGAGCGCCGCCGACGCATCGTTGCACCCGGTGACGCCGTACCGCGGCTCGCACGGTGCGAGGGGGCCCACGGCCCGCCCCGCCTCACCCCAGCCGGGCCGCCACGAACTCCACCATCCGCCGCACAAGCAGCGCCTGCGACGCCGCCCGCCGGTACTCGTGCCCCTCACCCTCGAGCTCCAGGTACTCCACGTCGTGTGCCCGCTCCCGCAGCGCCGCGACCACCTGGTGCGCCTCACCGATCGGCACGTTCGTGTCGAGCTCACCGTGCACGACGAGCAACGGCGCCGTCACGTCGTCGATCGCCCGCATCGGTGACAGTGCCGCGAGCAGGGCCTCGTCCTCGACGGGGTGGCCGTACTTCGTCGCGGCAGCGGCCGCGATCCACGGTTCGGTGTCCCGGTAGAAGGTCGCGAAGTCGCTCATCCCGCACACCGCGACCCCGGCCGCGAACACCTCGGGCATGAACGCCAACGACGCGAGGGTCGCGTACCCGCCGTAGGAGCGCCCCTCGACGGCGACGCGGGAGCGATCGGCGTACCCGTTGTTCACCAGGAACCGCGCGCAGTCCACGACGTCGGCGAGCGCGTTCCACCGCAGCGCCAGGTCGTCGGCGTGCACGAACTCGTGGCCGTACCCGGAGGACCCGCGGATGTTCGGCGCGAACACGGTCACCCCGGCGGCGGCGAGCGCCTGGTGCTGCGGCGAGAACGTGGGTCGTTCCTGCGACTCCGGTCCGCCGTGCAGGTGGACGAGCGCTGCGCGGCCGGGAGGCACGGCACCAGCACCAGGGTCGGCGCCCGCTGCCGACGTGGTCGGCTCCACGGCCCGGTACAGCCACCCGGTCAGCTCCAGCCCGTCACGGGCGGCGAACCGTTCGAGCGTCGGCTCGATCAGCTGCACGTCCGGCAGCACCGGCACGTCGGTGACCCGGCTCCAGGTCAGCGCGTTCGTGTCGAGCCGCCACAGTTCGCGCGGTCGGGTCGGTCCCTCGACGGCGAGCAGCACGCTCCGGCCGTCACGG
>Ga0265797_10006508_pt1 | contig 16437 bp, 10 predicted proteins | sample P2T30metagenome_FD_192433 | JGI IMG/M metagenome (GOLD analysis project Ga0265797, IMG submission 192433) | Plant litter microbial communities from East Loma Ridge, Irvine, California - P2 T30 | ecosystem: Environmental > Terrestrial > Plant litter > Unclassified | place: USA: California... | reverse complement strand
TCCGTCCCAATCGGACCAATGGCGATCCTCTGAATTGCGTTAGGAGGATTGTGGGGACTGCAGCACCGCTCCACTTGCGCTCAACGAAAAGCAAAGCAAAGAATCTGGGGAAATGCTGACCGTAGCTTTGGGTGGTAAGGGACATTGAAGACGGCCTTTAAGCACAAAATTTTGCGGGGTCTAGGGCATCGTTTGGGACAAGCGTAGCTGTAGCGTGGGACCAGGGTGGTTGGTCGCGTGCAGACAAGTGGAGCTGTTCATCTCCTGCAGCGGAGACGCTGCGTGATTGGACGGGGAGATATACCATGTTCTCGGTCTGGTAAGCCCCATCGTGACTGGTGCTGAGGCCTCGGGAGGGTTGCCGTTGACAGAACGTTGTGCACGGGATGTGCATGGCTCGCGCTCAGCCAAGATGGCGACGTGTTTGATGATCGGAGAATCGGCTGCTGGGCTGGCGATGGATTTGACCTCGCCCACACACGACATGCCTCTTCAGCACGACCGACAAGCAACCGTGCCAACCATCAGAGCCGAATATCGTCTTTCCAGTGTCGGTCAAGTTTCCGACTCTCGGCGCCCAAGACGTTCGTGCCGAGGCAGGAGGCCTGAGACGCGGTCATAGTCACTTGGCCCATCCACCCGATCTTGGAACCTTCTAGCGCATCGTGAGCGGGGGAAAATACTGCGTGAGAGCGTGTCTGTTCACCTTCTTCACGGGGGCTAAAGGGCCGCGGCGGTGGTATGGACAATACGCTTCATATTCGTCATGGGAATCTAGAGACCAAGCAACAGATGCAGCGAGCGAAAGCGTAGCAAGATGCCATCTGCCGCATCCAACAATCACCCAAGACGAGCGCATCCTCAGCACCATACTGGGCATTGGTCTTTATGCTCCGTCTACAAGCATCTGTACCATCCCATAAGCTTTTGAATCCGGGAGGAATCGCGGCGGAGGCGCAACTAGAACACATCAGACCAATCCGCTGTCCTTCCCCACATGTCGTCTAGTTCCCCGCACGTTCAGCCGCGCCGGGGAGAATTTCCCTCCAGCTTCTCACACAGTACCTATTCCGCCTCAACTTGCTCAGGCTCATTCTTTCTTGGCTGTACTCTCCCACCGAAGAATGCCAGTAGCAGGAGATCATATGCCGCTTTCAAACTGCCGGCTATCACAAAAGCCACCCAGAAATGGTTTCTACCCGCCAGCACACCAGTGATACTTGGTCCACTGCTCTGAGACAGAGTTTTGAGTATGTTGACTACACCCATGACCGCTGTTCGTTCCTCCGGCAACACGACAATAGAGAGAAAGGCTGATCGAGGCGCTTGGTCCATGGAATTGAGTATTGAGCGGCCTACAAGGAGACAGATGGTCGGGGCTAGACTATGCGGTACGGGGAGGAGGGCTAGAAAGATGGAAGAGGGTAGATGGGTAAAGACCATGGCTTGAATCAAGCCGAGACGTTTGGCCAAGCTAGACGCAAAGACGTTGCCGATTGTTGAGACGAACCTGTCTACCAATCAGTCAATTGCTCGAGCCACCGATATTCACGTATAGAGACGACTCACCAAGTCGCGGACATGATACCGCCTAGCTTTCCCTTTGCCAGATCGAACTTTCGCTCCAGATAATAATTGATCAGACTGAACGGTACCATCCCAGAGCCCAGCGAGTCGAGGAAGAACAAGCTACAAAGTTTGACAAGTACAACGCGACTGGGCTTTGAGATTGTGCTGACCGAGTACCAGAGCTTCTTCTTTGGTTTTGAAGGGGGTTCTGCCTGCGCTGTATCCAAAGTTTCGGCATTACCGTTGCCATTTAGCAGTGGCTCAGCCTCATCAGCGCTATCGTGATCCTCGTTCCACTTGTCATGCTCGCACTGTCGGCTCAGAAAAAGCGTCATCAGAGCCTTAACGACGCCGACACCTGTATATATCCAAAAGATTGTGCGGTACGCATCCAAATCGGACCACCCCTCAATTGCCTGCAAGCTATCGACAGCGACACCGCCAACCGCTAGTCCAGTCGAGGTGCCTAGTACGGCAAGAACGACGTACCATGTGTATACATCTGATCTCTTATCTTCAGCCACCAAATGTGCTAGCGTTGACTCCTCAACCGCTCGAAAGGGACCAATTTCGTTCCCACTTGGACTAATCACACCAATAATGGCGGCCAAGAGTAGCGCAACATAGTTACTGGTGGTCGCGAATACAGCACCGGATATCGCCATTGACAAAGCACCAAGTAGTAGAGTGCGGCGGCGTCCCAGTGTATCTGCAATGAGCGTGAGCAGCAGACTGACGAGTACATCGCCCAGCAGGGTCAATGTCATGAAAAGTCCTATCTGCTCATCTGAGAATCCCTGCTCTTGGAAGAAAAGCGCTAAAATGAGTGCGACAGCACCGTAGGCGGTAAGTCGGATGTAGCGGGCGAGAACAATGATGAAGACATCTTTTCCTGCATGTCTCATCGTTGCAAGACCGAGTTCGCGAGCGAGCCATGTTGCTGCGTTGCTAAGGACACTCTGGGATGACATGCTCCAAGACTCGAGTATCGATGATGGGCCCTGCACTCGTATTCTCGGACATGCGTCAGACAAAGCGAGCGAAAAACAAACAAACTTGGGGGTGTGTTTGGGTGGCTAAAAACAAAGATCAGTGTATTGCGAAGATTTGGAGTCGACAAAGTCTCTTGTATTAACGTCGACATGCTAAACCGGGGTATTTTTGATTGTCTGCCTAGATGGGAGGCCTAGCTAGCATCGGCGTCATAAATCAGCGCCAATGCTTTGCCGAATGCGGGAAGGAGGTTCCACGGCTCTCGTACATGCGGGAGAGGGCCCTGAGTGGCAGAAGCAACGTAGGAAAAGTAATATACCGGATCAAGCAGAATTATGATGGCGCCCCCACTGCTTAGCAGCCTTGCTGTCGATTAGCATCACGTGGGCATCGTCATTGGTTTTGGCATGTCGGTGTGCACGCATTCACAAGTCAATAACAGCATGAGGGACTCGTGGATACAGCATTTGCCCATATTAAACACACCTATAAGACTCCGAAGGAAAGAGACCTAACGGCCACCACAAATTGTAATGCAGACACGGGCATATCCCGAAAATCCAAACGAAAGCCCCCGTTCTAAGCGAGTCGCGTCGCCATGCCAGCACACAGACAAGGACAAGGACAAGGACGTGGAGATGATGACGAATGGGAGAGACATGACGGTCATGTATCAGTGAGCTATGGTGGTACCGCACCACTTGCGCAATCGCATATAGAGACCGAAACTCGAGCACCGACGCCGCCGTGTCGCTTGTCCTCGGACACTTGTACGTTTCCCGACACATTCAACTCTTCCTCTCTTCTCTAGCAGCAGCCGCCGCCCGATCCGCTCTGTACACCCTGGCCCTGGCCGATGGGGACTGTGGGCTTCGTGTTGGCGGTTGTGGTACCCATGCGCTCCTTGATCTGGCGGGCCATGGTAAGGAAAGCTTGCTCGACGTTGGTGGCGCTCTTTGCGGAGGTCTCGAGGAAGGGAATGCCGAGGCTGTCTGCGAATTCCTATCGAGTCTGTCAGAGGTGCATGATTGGCGTGGGGAATGAGGGCGTTCGACGTACCTTGGCTACGGTGTACTCGACGACTTTCTTGTCCGCCATATCGGACTTGTTGCCTACGAGCAGCTTGTTGACGCCCTCTGTAGCGTATCGGTCAATCTCCTGCAGCCACTGCTTGACGTTGTTAAATGAGTCCATGTCCGTCACATCGTAGACGACGCAGATGCCGTGGGCGCCGCGATAGTACGAAGATGTGATGGTGCGGAAACGCTCTTGGCCGGCGGTATCCCACTGTAGGAGCTGTCAGTACCCGCGCCCGAATGCTGCACATGTCCGGTATACGCACAATCTGTAGCTTTACCGTCTTGCCATCGAGCTCGATGGTCCGGATTTTCTAGTGCGAGTTAGATTAGGCGCAAGCTTTGGGGTAACTCTCCCGGCGGACGTACGAAATCGACACCGATGGTAGAGATGTAGCTCTCCGTGTATGTGTCGTCTGCGAAACGCAGCAGCAGGCAAGACTTTCCGACACCAGAGTCACCGATAAGGAGCAGCTTGAAGAGGTAGTCGTATCTATTGTGCAGCGCACCGTCAGCGTGGGGGGCCTTCAGAGGGCTCATGTACAGGGCCGGAGCTGCACATTTCACAGGCAATACTCTGCAGATACACGGATTAGCACAACTCTAGACACACATCTCTGACGTCGTTGTTCCTTGGCCTGTGGCGGTGGGCGTTGCGCAGAGGTTACGTACCACTCAGGATTCATGTCGGCGGTGTTGCGGGGGGAGAGAGAAAAGGTTGAAGGCGAGTAAATCTAAATTGGCGGCTTGATCCGAGGCAAAAGTGGTGGTGTATTGTGGGTCGTCGGGTGCGGACGAGGTAGAGGTAGAGGTAGAGGCCGACGAAGTGCTCTGCGTGGATCCCAGGTGTGAAGGAGCTTGGCGTTCAGCCCCAAACCCGTGGTCACAAGTTACCTTAGCCCGTCGCGCCAGGGAACCTCTCACATGCACCCACGGTTACCTATCTGCCCCTAACTTGCTTTGGCAAGGCAGCTGGTCTTCTTGTCTGACGTCTGACTGTTAGTCGTAGGTCCGTTGGCAGACCGAGTGATTCACAATCAGACATGAGCGAGCGGACGCCATTGGTATATTCACGTGACAGCCACTCGAGTGTTAGACACACATCACCGCCTCGTCTTCACGTGTGCATGGGCAGGCAGACTAACCGCTAGTAGAATGGAGAATGTGTAGTTCGTTCGCATTAGTATGCGCTCTTCGTACGTCGTTACCTTGGACGTAACCCAGCCTGCTAAATGTAAAGCACCTGTAACCCCAAGCTTTCCCATAAAGTACAGTACAATTATCAGCACAGATCCAACCTAAATTTACATAATCTTGCCAAATGCAGGGATCAGCGTCTGTGCCAACCAGAAGGAGAAGACGAGCTTGGGGCCAGTCATGAGCAGCTTGGGTGTCAGACCCTTGAAAAACGATGTTGGGCCTTCGTGCTTCATCATGTTGGACACGATCCGGAAGCCGCTCTCGGGGTTCTCAAAATTCCTGTTCTGGATACGGGTCTTGATGACATCGAGAGGAGCAGAGACAACAAGCGATGCGCTGGCGCCTGCGATGGACGCAACAAAGTTTTGCGACCACGTTGCCGAGTTGTAGTCGGTGAGCTTGTACCAGTACTCCTTGGCTACGGCGGAACCACCGAATAGCTGTGAGGGCGTTAGTTTTCGCCTGTGCCTAGCGACAAGTGTCTGAACATACCGCAAACGAGCCTGGCGCGTTACGTGCCGCTGTCCACCCCCAACCGCGGTATAGTCCAAACCCCTCGTCTGAAATGATCCTGATCAGACCACGTCCTCGGAAAGCTTCAGGGTTTGTTTGTCGCTTGATCTTGAGCACATCCAGAGGCAGGAGGACGATTTCACCAATACCGATAATCGAGCCTGCAGTCGCGTGCATAATGGCCTTGCCGTTACCCTTGCCGAATGCACGGTCGAAGCTTCCACCGTGGTGCAGTGTAAGGTAGTCCCGGACAAACGGCTGTCCACCGAACTTGTACACACGTTGAAGGATCTGGCACTGTCAGTCCACGTATCATCCCACTCAAGAAAATTACCGTGTACCTTGTAGGCGGCTGCGTATCCGAGACCAGGGAACAGAGAGAGGAATCGACCAGAGACCGAGGCTGAAGCCGCGTCCCTAAAGACAACCTTGTTCAAGTGTGACGCGGATTCGATCTATTTGTTCTCGAGTCAGACGCCATCGTAGTAGGGCGTTTACTATTATCGGGTCGCACCTTGCCAATATTGCTCATCAACCGCTTCGCTGTGGTGTCTACAGGGTGGAACACCATGAGTTCCGCGATTCCCGCACATCCTACTATCGTTAGATGTGCAATTAAATGTATATGAGGGCTACGCGCCTGCACCCAATACCCTAGCTGTGTTGGACTCTCTCTTGTACACCTTGGCTGACGACCCGGTACCGGCAGCAACTTTGGCTACGGCTTCTGAAGGTGATGGCGTCATTGTGAAATGATATATGGAAGGAAGGTTATGAGGATTAAGAGGTGAAAGAGGGAACAACAGCACAAGGCAATTGGGATACCTGGCAAAAGAAGGCAGCCAGAGGTAGACGGTTCAGCGGGTCCTGGATAGCCGAGTTGAGAAAAAAAGTTCGGAGGAGCGATTTCTAAGTCCGGTGTCGCCCCGCCAAGCCGCCTCAACACCCACATCCTAGGGATTACCCCATTCTGACCACTACACAATAATCTACCCTTGAAAATGCTGTAATTGTGGGATTTTCAACATCTGATGCCGTCACCAAAGGAACAGCCCCAAGTAATATCTAGTTCCGTGAAATTTCGCAGATCCATCTGCACGAAACTGTAACAAATGTACATTTGGTAAGAACATTGGTTTATACATGGTAAAACCCAATGAGAACAGTCGTCCTTATGGTGCGAGCAAGAGAGCTGCTGATTGTGTTGGTGGAGATGATCGCGATAGAAGGGTGGAGTGTGTACGCGCGAGTATTGACTAGAAGAGTAGGACAGATGCGTAGCATTGTTGTAGGATAAGGTTGGAAGAGGAGGTGGGGGGTGCCTATTTTACTTGAGATGAATGAGGCATGTGTTGTACACCAACTAGATCATGTGAAAGTGCAGCGCTAGAAGATTTTCTTTTTACACTACATATTCTATCAACTACCAAGAACGCCGGCCATGCATTTTCAAGTGGGTATACAAAACTTTTACAAGCTCTCGTCCCGCTCACGATGGAGGACTACCAATCTCCTTCTTGACCCAGTTCTCCAGCCCACCAAGCGCGATAATCTCCTGAACGTTGGGTGGCAGCTCGCCGACCTTGACATTCCACTTGGGGCCGTCAGGGCCTTCCTGAACCGAGACAGTGCTCCTGCGAACATCCCATTCCAAAGTCCAGCCAGTGCGGCGGGTCAACTGCTTAGCCTGGGTAGGCTGAACAGCGGCCGCAGGAGGTGGTGAATCGAGCGATTCGCGGTTGTTTGAGGGCTCCTTCATGGCTTGCTGCGATGAGGAAGCATCTTTGGAGGAGAAGACCTCGCGGAGACGGTTGGCTAGCTTGGGTACCTCGACACCCATCAAGGCGTTGTTGATGCTGTTTCTGCTAAAGATGTTGCCAAAGCTACCGGCAACCACTAGCGGGATGCCCTTGGCTAAAATAGCAGTTGCAGCTTGTTCACGGCTGCTACCACAGCCAAAGTTGAAGCCCGATACGAGTATATCACCTGCCTTTGCCATTTGACCAAAGCTAGGGTCATAGTTCTCCATACATACTTCAGCCATCTTCTCTCGGGTAACATCATCCTGATAGGTGTATTTTCCAGGGTAGATACCATCGGTATTGATGTTGTCTGCGTCGCAGAAGACGATCTCGCCGCTAATCTTTTCGGGAAATCCCGGAAGGATCTCAGTCAAGGTCTCGGCTTCCGAGCCTGCTGTGGATGGATTGACGGATTGAGTCTCGGACGAAGCACTGTCGAAGGTGTCGATGGCAGCCTCAGCGTCTTTGATGGCCTTCTCAAGCATATCTTCGATAGTCATCATGCGCTCTTCTGCTGGAATGCCATCGCCTTCTCCTCTCCGGACACCCTCGTAACCCTCAGGAGCTTCATACCATCCTGGTCCGGAGATTGTGCCAGACAAGGCACTAGCTGCAACAACCTCAGGACTGGCTAGGTATGCCTTTGCGTCAGGGGATCCCATGCGGCCCTTGAAGTTACGGTTGCTAGCACTGATGCCAACCTCACCGGGTTCAAGGAGACCTGTTCCAAGGCCGATGCAGGGACCGCAACCAGAAGGTAAGGGTTGGGCACCAGCTTCGAGGAGAGTTTGCCAGTCGCCAGCTTCCTCGGCTGCCTTTTGCTCCGGAATAGATGCAGCAGCAATGTAGAAGTTGACATGATCTGGAATCTTGGGTATCTTGCCACCGTTTAGGACGGCGGCATCCTTGAAGACGTTTGCAGCTGCAGCAATGTCAGAGGCGCGGGAGTTTGTGCATGACACAAGGTACGCCTTGTTAATCGGGATGTTCTGGCTTTGTAGTTCGAGCAGAGGAGTAGCGACCTTGACAGAGTTTGGACCGGAAACATATGGTGATAGGGTGGAAAGATCTAGGAAGAGCTCTTTGGCATACACGGCTCCCTTGTCCGCAGCCAAGGCAGGCTTGAAGATGTGGCCCGTCCTTTCTCCGACGATACCGGTTGCAGTGAAAAGCTTATCGATGCGCTCGTGAATAAATTGCTGCTGCTGATGGTCCTTGGCCTCTCCTTCTCCCATGGCTGCGAGAGTAGCTCTTGCCCTCAACCAGCCATGAAGAACAGAGTCGATGGGAAACAGTCCGGTAAGAGCACCCCATTCGGTTGTCATGTTTGCAATGGTGAGGCGATCGTCAACTGGTATGCTGCCGAGGGTCTCGTCGGTTCCAGTAAACTCGATGGCATGGTTGAGAACCTCATCCTTGTTGAAAAGTCCAGCGAGAGCTACAATGACATCTTTGCCGGTCACACCTTGGGGCATCTTGCCGTTGAGGGTGACCTTTGCAACAGGTGGAATTTGCCACCACGTCTTGCCTGTTGCCCAGATACTCGCAGCATCGGTTCGGACTACAGGAGTGCCCAGGCATCCGATACCACCGTACATGTTGGAGTGACTGTCGGAGGCCACAGCCAAGGTTCCAGGCCAGGCGTAGCCCTCTTCTACCATGATCTGATGTCCAATGCCGCGCCCAGCAGGGTAGAAGACGACATCTTGCTTCTTGGCAAACTCCTCGATCTGGCTGTATTTCTTCAAGTTCTTCTCGGTCTTGTTCTGCACATCATGGTCAAGCGTCATTACGATTTGCTTGGGGTCATTGATCTTGGTGGCGCCGATGCCCATGAACTTAAGAGCGACGGGCCATGAGTTGTCATGTGTCATGCATTTGTGCGGTTGCAAAGTCACATAGTCGCCCGATCGCAAGATCTTGCCCTGCGCGACACCCACTGCATGTCGCTGCACGATCTTCTCCGTGAGAGTCTGTGGTGTTTTCGGCGTCTCGTTGAGGGACGGAAGGAAGCTCGCAGCAGGACTCTCTTTCATCGAAGGGAAGACATCCTGCGCATCACGTCGGACCGTTGTGGTGGCAAAGCCTCGTGGAGTCAGATATATGCGAGGCGACTGTGATACGGCGGCGCGAAATGCTAAGTTCGCTCGAGGAGCCTACATGTGATGTTAGACTTGATTGCAAGAGCCCTACGCTTTTTTCTTCCTCCTCTTCTTCTTCTTTCTTTCACATACTGCTATTTGCCTGCGACCCAAGAGCCGGGCTGCCCGGAGCGACATTGCCATGATTGCTTGTGCTGGGTTTGCACGTAAGCTGCGTCTTCCCCAGAGTTCCGGCCAAAATTGTACCGCACCGACATTGCGACACCGGCCAGCGTCATCGGATCTGCTGGGCCTGTCATTGGCCAACTACCGGGCGCGCGCTCAATTGCTTCACCTAATACATAGTACACCCACGCGGGCGACACTGCAGGATCCCATGGCTGTCTATATTTCCGGCGCAAGAGAACACAAGCGTCACGCAGCAAACTCAGATTGCATGCTAGCCCGAGATCGGATATACGGTTGGTGAGAGGCTGGCTTTGGAGTCATTCGGATGACGCGACCTGAGCAGACCTGCACCATACAAACCGCCCCTCTTTGCTGCTCGCTTCCTCTCAAACATCCCCGACTGCTACCCATACCCCTATACTGCTAACTCTCAAAGACTTTTCATCTTCATCATGGTCAATCGCTCAGACGTCAACTACTTTGGGGCCGGCCCCGCTCCGCTCCCCACCGAGGTGCTCGAGAGGGCCTCTCAGGCGCTGCTCAACTACAAAGACAAAGGCATTGGTCTCTGTGAAATCTCTCACCGCTCCCCCGAAGCCAATGAGATTCTAGATGACACAAAGAAGGCGCTTAGTCACCTATTGGAAATCCCAGACGACTACGAAATCCTCTTCCTGCAGAGCGGCGGTAGCGGCGAGTTCAGTGCCACCGTCTACAACCTCGTCTCGATATGGGTAGAGAAGAAGCGCGCAAAAATTGCCAAAGAGGTGGGCGACGACAAGAACGAAGTGCTGAAGAGGCTTCGTAAGGTCGTGGATGAGGAGCTCAAGCTCGACTACCTAGTCACCGGCTCATGGTCACTGAAGGCTTCGCAGGAGGCTGCACGACTCGTGGGAGCGAAACACGTCAATGTAGCCACCGACTCGCGCAAGATCAACGAAGGCAAGTTTGGCAAGATTCCCTCAGAAAGCGAGTGGAGTCTCACACCTCGCGCCAACGGGGGCCCTGCGTTCGTCTACTACTGCGACAACGAAACCGTAGATGGCGTCGAATTCCCATCATTCCCGCAAAGCCTCGAGGGTGAGGATGCGCCATTGGTCTGTGCCGACATGTCATCCAACTTCATTTCCCGCAAGGTCGATGTGAGCAAATATGCAATCATCTTTGGCGGTGCCCAGAAGAACATTGGCAACACTGGAATTGCTATCGTCATCATGCGGAAGTCGCTTCTTCCGCCACACTCAACCCCGGCCTCGCCTGATCTGCTGAGAGAGCTGAACTTGGCGGTCGGCCCCATTGTGCTCGACTATCCAACTATTGCCAAAAACAACTCATTGTATAACACTTTGCCGATATTCGACGTTTGGGTGGCTGGCCAAGTCATGTCTGGCCTCGTCAACTCGTATGGCGCCAAGCGCATAGGTGGCCAGGAAGACATCTCCAACGAGAAAGCCCGGCTCATCTACGACATGCTTGAGAAGTACCCAAACATCTATCGTGTCGTTCCAGACAAGTCCGTCCGCAGCAGAATGAACATTTGTTTTCGGGTCCACGGTGGGGATACAGATAAAGAGAAAGCTTTTCTTGCGGGCGCAGAGAGGAAGGGTCTACTGGGTCTGAAGGGTCACCGAAGCGTAGGCGGCATTCGCGCTAGCAACTGTAAGCTCCCACAGTCCCATGTTGTTCATCCTGTCATCTGTCATGCGTGGAGCCTTACGGGGGCATGCTCGCCTGTGCTGACATGCTAGCGCGAGCGGATCGATGTACCTGGACCAGCATTTGGCCTAGCGAAGTGCCACTCGGACAACCAAGGCTAACGTTCTTTGTGCCCCAGATAATGCCGTCTCGCTCGATGGCGCAAAGCTGCTCGTTTCGTATCTTGACGAGTACGCAGCATCGGCGTAGGTGTCACTGCGCAAGAGCGCTTCAAGTCACTTCGCGGTCTCGCCGCGTCACTGCCGTAAAAGAATGCATTCCTATCATACTAGTGTCGCTCGAGACAATACTATTAGACTGCAGAATAGATATCCAATCCATACTCTCTTGGTCTTATTGGTATACCTGTGTCTATCACGTCTCCAAGATGGCCTATAGCTACGTAGTCGGTTGCTGATATTATCGGAGAATGTTATGAAGCTCGCTTTCTTCTCAATCTCCATGCCATGTACGTATGGCTAGAGGAAACGAAAGTAGGTAGGAGGTGCCTTGATGCTCTCGAAACTTAATCAATGGGATAAAAGCCTTGCCGGGCATTGTACGTATCGTACGTTGCCAGTTACAGCAAGTCTGCCAGATCGGTTTCGGCTTCATTGCCTTGCCACTCCACGTTACGAGTAAGCGGCGTATTGAGGAGTCGATCCATATGCCGGTCAGATGATTGCAATGGTACCGTTCTGTAGCCGCTTTACCAAGGTGTGTGGCGGCTGCGCGATGGCCTATCGCTCTAATGATTTATATATATCAGTCGAGCTAAGATGCTAAACGTGGATGATGCGACCACCTAGCTTCGTCAACACACTGCTCAAGTGTCGGCGTCAACATCTTGCCCACCACTAAGCGAAGTCTGGGTCTAGAAGGTCGGGTCGGCTCATGCCTGGAGGATATCGGGACAGCGACATCGATAAGCAATCCGATCTGCTGGAACGGGGGGCTTCCCGGATTTTACTCTGATTGTTCTCTCTATCCTGCAATCTCTCACGCTTTCCAGTATTCCCTACGAGGTCGGCATCAGAGACCACCTCTGGCGTCACACCCAATGTGGCTGCCGCTCGTGGGGTTAACCCATTGCCTGTCGCTGCCATGGCTGTATATTTCTTTATAGGTTTGACTAGCCAGACTCGCTGCGCCTCGTGTCATGCGTCTACAGGCCTTTCGGTGCAAACGGTTGTAGTGACAGGGGTTCTGGCGTTCGCTGTGTCTCGGACAGGGCTGAAGCGAGGATCTGCGGCACAGCCTAAACCCAGCAAGCATCAGAACTCTAGTCTGACCACGTCGACCTCACGACCTCACGACCAACGACTCTGCGCCAGGCCGTCTACACCAGCGCTTCCACGATTCACGGCTTGGTGGTATTCCCATTATAGAAACATGCGTCAAGAAAGCTTTACCGTTCTGAACAAGACAACAAATGGTGAGGGAGGATGCTCACGTCGTGGACGAAGACGTCCAGCAGCATCTCATATGCACGCGGCGAGAACGACGACCGCAGAGTGACCATGCAAGGCAATGACATCTTGGGCAACCTGGTCAAGATGATGGTAAAAACCAGAACGTGACCATTTTGCTCAGCCGCTCGTCCATGGTAGCCGACCAGGGCTGGGCGTCACCATGTCTGTACGGATCTCCAGGCTCCGCTACCCGGGCTACCTAGCATGCGTGTGGCTCGCATGAGGTTGGGACCCCACTTTCTTCCACTGCTGGGGGAGTCGACCCGTAATATGGACAGACTGGAGGTATGCCAATGCGCGGGCCACTCAGCGAATAACCGGACAGACGCCTCAGGACCGCTGTTCCGAAACCCTGTGCTGCTGGTTACCGCCCGCTGGTTTTGTCATATACCGTTTGGAGTCTCATGCCCGTCTCCGTCTCCTACGTCTAATGCCCACGCTCTTTTTTCCCCTTCTTTTGTTGTTGCTCTGCTGGCAGGCTTAGGTAGATTTCTTCCTTGACGCTGAGCTGGCTTACTCTTTCGTTTACGACGTCAATCAAACAGTCTCCATGAATACCTAGTCGATTTTCTTTCTTCAGCCGCTGCTGGTTACCAGCGAGACAATTACTTCCTTTCTTCACCTCTTGTAACCGGAGTTGGCACAATGGAATCATGGGCTACTCACTTTCCGCAGCTCGACGCCCGATCGCATTTCAACTTGACCCTCAATGCTTCTGCGGCGCGAACTGGTCCCTGGATGCAGTCCAACGCGACAAGGACCCTCATCGCCAGTCTACAGCTCCAACAAGTACAAACGCTTCGGTCTACGCATCTCACCCTCGGAGCATTTAGCCTTGCTTTGACGTTGTTGACGGTCCATCGCATTATTTCCGACGCACGTCGAGCTGCAGAGCTGCAGGTCTTGCCGAGGAAGAAGTGGGTTCAACACGGCCGAGGAAGCATACACAGCTAACAAAACAAAGAAGGTTCAATGCTCTCCACAACGTTCACCCAGCCGAGACCTTTCCGCTCGCCCTGGCCTGCGGTGCCGTTCTTCAACAAGTCATCTTCGTATCAGTGCAGAGCACTACCCTTAATAGTGTATTTTCTAGAAGTTGCCGCGGGCTTTCCATGATTACATTTCCCGGTATGTGTAGTCCGCTTTGGTTTTTGGGGTTGAGAAGCTGATAATCGCAGCTATATTCCTGATTGGGTATATCACGCTGGTTTTTGGTCTCGAAGTGGTCGTCAGAGCCTTCAAACGCGAACGTTTTGCCCCGCGTGGCAAATGGAACACGACAATCTGTATTGCTGTGGTGTCATTCATGGTACTACTTACCTGGATGCCGACTGTCGCATGGCCAATGTCCAATACCTGCTTTGGCAGTCTTATCTGGTTTCCTATGCGTTACGATTTCCTGATGATGATCATACTTGCTGTCATGGTCTTCTGCTTGTTGGCGGTGGCCGCTCTCATCAGTATCCAGCTCATGAGGTCCCCCGACTTGGACCCCAACGAGCGTATTTCAGCTTCGCGTATGACCTACTTCTTGTTAGTAGCTGCATTGATCTACGTGAGTGTGTGACGCTCTTTCTCAACTTCACATCTGACAATTTTAGGCTCTCGTGCTCCCTGTCGAAATCCAGTCTCTTCAACGAGACTTTATGCAAGCGCTAGCTGCCTCTCGCGTTGCCGAAGTTTCGCTCTTCTCCTCGGGCATGGTCATCACCTTCTTCCACCTCTTCCTCCGAACGAACGCAACCCGAATGGTCATCCGTCCCATTGACGAGATGAACTCAACCTCAAAGCAACAACGCCCAAAACTTCGATTCTTCGGCCCCAGCGATTTGGAGATGCAAATCAGCGCACCAATGGATCTTCAAACAACCCGCCGGTTGGACAGCCGACAGGGCCTAATTGATGTTGGACCCGAGAAGAACCGTAGCGACTTCGATCCCGAATACTTCGAAAGACCTCAGCGTGCTTTGTCGCCAGCATCCACGAAACCCGGTAGTCCAATCGACCCCACACAATGGCCACTACCCCCTATGAAAGACAACGACGCCATTGCAGCAGGCCTCGCACGCAAGGATAGCTACTCTCTGTTCCCCACACGAGCTGAAGAAGTACCCCGCCTTCCTCCCACGGTCTACGACCCGAAGGCTGCGCAAGAGACCACCTCCGTTTCCAAGCTCGCTATGCGACGCTTTACTCGACGTGGCTCAGTCACGTCAGTCACGAATGTTAGCGACGCTTTCGACTTCCTGACCAAGCCAAAGCTACCCTTTGCCTCGGGACATTCACGCATGCAAAGCACCGATAGCAGCGCTACAGTTCAGATTGGTCTCCGCTTCTCAATAGCACCTGCCACGCTTGCAGCAGCCAAGTACACTGGTACTGAGCGCCCGATGCCACCAAAGCGGGGTAATACCGACGAAAGCGATACATCGCTGGAGCTCCCGATACAGGGGCCCCCAACAACAGATACATCGTCATTGGAGACGCTCAGCCCCGGCACATATGTCCCACCATCCCCTGTAACCCGATCAAGAGCCAACAGCCCCAACCGGACCCCAGCATTCCCTCTCGTACCAGTCGCCAACAGCAGTGAGTACCTCAAGGCTCAACGTGAAAAGGTACTGCCTCACCCACCATCCTCAGCACCAGCACCGGTACCGGTTCCACAGCCCGTTACCCCGATACAGGCCGCTATACCTTCACCTGCGATGCCGTCACCAGCCATTCCCAAGCCAGCTTGCATCAGTGGGCTTCGAATGAACCCAGTCTCGCCCATCGCAGCAGTCGCCTCGCCCAAGGCGGCGTCCCAACCCGGTACACCTTCTTCAGTCAACAGCATCGCACGAGCAAACAGCGGTGGCCATACAGCACCGTCACCGACGGCACGAATACCACTAGGCGTGGGCACAATGTCGCGCACTCCGCCACCCAACGGCTGGATCTGAGCGTTTCGCCTGACTGAGGCCGCATGAAACACCAGAGGACGTTTTATCCTTTCTACTTCTAGACCGGAATTGGCGAGAGCCGCTGTATGATTACTGGGTTTGACGAGTTTTGGAATTAGGTCCGGGGTGGTGTATGAGTTGAAATGGCATGTTGTCTGGGCAAATACCCACAAAGGCGTTACGGTTCGGTTTCATCTTCCTCGCATTATCCTGCGACAGCGTCTCGCACAGACCAAGTCCCATGCTGCCACCCCCGGTCTGCCTTTCTTGGCATCCCGGGCTGGTACGGGCTTCTTGACTCTCTGTCTCTCAAGTCATGTCTCTGTAACGTCGCTTACGATACGATCATCTCATTCACGAACCTCTTGGTGCTGCGCACTACACCCACACGCCCCGGATTGGCGCAGTAACAAACATATCGCTCTCCTCGCCCAGCATACACACACCTTTTCTACTTTCCTCTTGCTCCAAACTCGCACCATAGCTTCCTTTCTTCTTCTTCAGTCTCATTTTCTATGGCTCTTGAATCGAGCTTGTTAATTATCTCTCCTGGAGGAAGGACATGTGTGTACGTACGTAGGCCTCTTTTGTATGTAAAAAAGCCATCAAGTCTAGTTAGTTGCCCCATTCTCTTTTCTTTGATTTAGAAACAGCACATCATCAGCCTCTTTCCTCCTCCATCTGTCTGGCTTCCTCTATATGTCTAGCATCTCTCTCTCTCTCTCTGCCTCGTTGTTTCGAAAGAAATGGGAACAAGATGGAGAAATGACTATTTAAAATTAAATCCCAAATCTCTACTGTCTTCATACTTTTGTCGCTATATATACTGCAAAAAGGAAAGTGAATTGGTCAAAGCGAGAGACAGGGAGAGCGTTTTGAGAGTTCGTTCACGATTCAGTTGT
>Ga0265797_10006507_pt1 | contig 16442 bp, 13 predicted proteins | sample P2T30metagenome_FD_192433 | JGI IMG/M metagenome (GOLD analysis project Ga0265797, IMG submission 192433) | Plant litter microbial communities from East Loma Ridge, Irvine, California - P2 T30 | ecosystem: Environmental > Terrestrial > Plant litter > Unclassified | place: USA: California... | reverse complement strand
GCCTGCTGCTCTAGCAGCTCAAAAATCTCGCGTACCAGCGCCACGAGGTCGAAGCACTGGCGGCGCATCCTAATCACGCCTTTTTCGAGTTGCGAAATGGTAACTAAGTCCTGCACCAGCGTATCGAGCGCGTCGAGGCTGGTAGCGGCTTTCTGCAAAAACTTGCGCCGGGTGGCCGGGTCCATGCCATCCTCGTCGCCATCTTCCTCGTCCAGAATGGTATGGACGAAGCCTTGGGCGGCAAAAAGCGGAGTTTTCAGCTCGTGCGACACGTCGGCCAGAAACTCGCGACGCAGTACTTGCAGGCGTTTGAGCTCGTCAAATTCTTGCTGGCGGCGCTCGGCCGTTTCCAGTATCTCGTCGCGCAGGCGCTTCAGCGGCTCGGGGCGGAACAAGAAGCGATTGCTTAGGCGTTTAAACTCCTTGCGCTTAATGTGTTCCAACCCGGCGTAAATGCCGTTTACTTCCCGAAAAATGAGGGCCTCAAAAGCCAGGTACACCAGCAGAAAACAGGCGCCCACCGTAGCGCCACCTATCAAAAAGGCTTGCCGCACCTGTAGTTGCGGCCCTACGTAGGCAAACGTGGTGAGCACCCCCGCCACCAGCACCGCAATGCAGATGGCGATAGCGCGCGAAGACAATTCGCCGGTTTTGAGGCGGGGCGAGTCGGAGAGATAAGCCAAGCGTAAGCGCAGAAAAGAGCCGATGCGCAATACTCTAGTTAGCAGGCGTATCCGTCTCATACATGCCGCAGCCTGCTACACAAGAGCAGACTAGTCGGCGTTAAATTTATACCCTACACCCTTAATAGTTTGGATGTGGTGGTCGCCCACCTTTTCGCGCACTTTGCGCACGTGTACATCCACGGTGCGGGCCAGTACAAATACGTCGTTGCCCCAGATGTTTTGCAGCAGCTCATCGCGGCTAAATACCTTGTGTGGCGCAGCCGCTAAAAAAGCCAGCAGCTCAAATTCCTTCTTGGGCAACGTGATTTTCTTGCCTTCCTGGTACACCGCAAAGGCGGTGCGGTCGATGCGAAGACCGTTGATATCGATGGCTTCGACGCCAGCGTGGGGGTCCTGGTCGCGGCGCACCACGGCGGCCAAGCGGCTCAACAGCGCGCGGGGCTTGATGGGCTTCGCAATGAAATCGTCGGCACCAGCGTCGAAAGCGGCCACTTCCGAAAACTCCTCGGAGCGCGCCGTGAGTATCATAATGTAGGCATCCTTGAGGCGGGGCTGCTCGCGCAGTAGCCGGCAGGTGGCGATGCCGTCGAGGTGCGGCATCATCACGTCGAGCAGGATGATGTCGGGCGTAAAGTCCTGGGCTACAGCCAGGGCGCGGCGGCCGTCGCCAGCCGAAGCCGTGATGTAGCCTTCTTTTTTGAGGTTAAACTCTAGCAATTCAACAATATCAGGGTCATCATCGACAACCAAAATTTTGTAGGTGGCGGATTTTGCCAACGCAGACCGAGTGGGGGCGGAAGCAGCCATAGCAGCGAAGCGAAAGGGAGAAGGATTTTCGCGGTGCAAAAGTACCAGCCGGCTGCCCGGCAGCCGTGTTACGTTTGTGTGATGCTCGGGCCCATTATATTATCAGGGCGTTATGGCGTGGCTACGATATTGAGCTTGCTTTTCAGGCCTTCGTACTTGTACATATCCACCTTTATCGCGCCTACAAACAGCTCGGCCTGAAACAGTACTGGTATCTTATTCCGGTCGTCGGAGAGGTAAATTTTGATGGCGTCTTCGCCCCGGAAAATCTTGTTGTTCGGCATTTTAGGCACCAGTTTCAGCACTCGCACGGTGCCCGCTTTGGTTTCGATTATTTCGTGGCCCTTAAAGGTTACCTCCAGATTGAAAGACGATTCATCAAAAAAGCCGGGCATTTTAATGACGTCGCCAGGCTTCATCTTGTCGTAGTGCAGGGTGCGCAGGTAGTAAAAGCCACTCACCAGTTCCTGGGCATTATTCGGGATTTTGTAGGGCGTGCGGGTCGGCTTTTCGCGGTCGTGAATCTGCACATCAGCCACATCGTGCAGGTGGTCGAAGTCCACGGTTTCCTTTTTGTGGTAGCCCTTTTCGGTAATGTCGCGGGTGGCGCGCAAAGGCAAAATGCTGGCCGTGTCGATATACGAGCGCCACTGGTCGCGCACGTGCAAAAAGAAGTCGAACGAGCCCGTAGTGTGGCCACTCACGGTGGCTTTGTAGCAGGGGCGGTCGGCTACGCGGTCGAGCGAGCCCGAGGTTTCGACCGTCGCCTCGGCCGCATTTATTAGCCCGTAGTGCACTTTATAACGAATGGTTTCGCCCGTCTTAAAGCTCGGGTTGGGCCAGAGGCGTACCGGCTCGGCGTTGCCCACGGGCTGCGTCCAAGCTGCGCAAGCCAGTAATAGAGGAGTATAGCGTAACCAACGGCGGGTCATAACAAGCGATAAACGTAAAGCGATACCTAATTGAGATAATTACAAACTAAATGCCAGGACAAAAATAGGACGTAAGTAATAAGCCCGACAACTGCTGGGGTTAAGAAAATAAGTGAGTAGCCCAAACGCAAAAAAGCCTGCGGCTAGTGAGCCGCGGGCTTTTATAAAATGCAGAAAGTGGGTAGCTTACAGCGTGTCGTCGCCGTCCTCGGGGCCGCTCATGTCCACCGGGATTACGTCGGTATCGCCTTTGGCCATAGTGCGGATTTTCTGTTCGATTTCGTCGGCTAGCTCGGGATTGTCGAGTAGCAGCGTTTTCACAGCCTCGCGGCCCTGGCCGATTTTGTTGGTGCCGTAGCTAAACCACGAGCCCGACTTGGCAATGATGCCCATATCCACGCCCAAGTCCACGATTTCGCCTACTTTCGAAATGCCCTGGCCGTAAATGATGTCAAACTCGACCACTTTGAAGGGCGGTGCAACCTTGTTTTTCACCACTTTTACCTTGGTGCGGTTGCCAGTTACGTTGTCTTTGTCTTCCTTGATTTGGCCGATACGACGGATGTCGAGGCGTACCGAAGCGTAGAATTTCAGGGCATTACCACCGGTCGTGGTTTCGGGCGAGCCGAACATTACGCCGATTTTCTCACGCAGCTGGTTGATGAAGATGCAGAGGCAGTTCGTCTTGTTGATGGTGCCGGTGAGCTTACGCAAGGCCTGGCTCATGAGGCGGGCGTGCAGGCCCACTTTCGAGTCACCCATGTCGCCTTCTAGCTCGCCTTTGGGTACGAGGGCTGCCACCGAGTCAATTACAATAATGTCGATAGCACCCGAGCTAATGAGCTGGTCAGCAATCTCCAGGGCTTGCTCACCGTTATCGGGCTGCGCGATGAGGAGGTTATCAACGTCGATGCCTAGTTTTTTGGCGTAGGAAGGGTCGAAGGCGTGCTCGGCGTCGATGAAGGCGGCCGTGCCACCCGCCTTTTGGGCTTCGGCAATGGCGTGCATCGTCAGCGTCGTCTTACCGCTCGATTCGGGGCCGTAGATTTCAACCACGCGGCCGCGGGGCAGGCCACCAATGCCGAGGGCAATATCCAGCGAGAGCGAGCCGGTGCTAATGGCCGGAATGTCGTTGACCTTCTGGTCCGACAGCTTCATCACGGTGCCTTTGCCGAAGGCTTTGTCCAGCTTGTCGAGCGTCAGCTGGAGCGCTTTCGCTTTCTCAGAAGCTGCGTTAGTAGTGGTTTTCTCGGCTTTGTCAGTTGCAACTGCCATGTCGGGGAAATTGAGTAAAAAAGTAGTTAGTTTGATGCTTGTACTGGGGTAGCCGCCTGTTACATCTTCTCCACAATGGCCTTTTCAAAACTACGTTGGGGTCGTTCTCGGGCGGCTTTTTCTAACACAGTGCCCCCCGGTTTTGTGCCGTTGGGAGCGGAAATATATGAGGAAATTTCTAAAATTTTTGGGATGCCTTGGGGCTGTGCTATTTATGGCCGGTCAAGCGCGGGCGCAACTGGATAATCGGGCGTTTACGTCGCCTGTGCCCGGACTACCTAGAATAATATACAAGCAGCTATTAATAACAAACGACCCTGGTGGAAGGCCTACCTATAAGCGAGATTCGACAAGTCAATATCTTGACCAGGAAAATTTTAGTTGGAAGTTAGCAAGAACAGATACAGCCGGCGACCTGCGCCTCTCTCTCAATGCCTTCACTTTCTTCAAAGATAACGAGTATTTTAATGATATCGTACAGGGTTACACGCTGTTTGGTACGCAGTTAAATCCACAGTTAGTCTATTGTCCTATCAAAGACCTGCGCCTCGAAGCGGGCGTGTTTCTGTGGAAGGATTTTGGCAATCCGCAGCTCCGGCAGGTACGCCCTACCTTCCGGGCTACCTGGACGAAAGGTAACCAGCAATTCATCTTTGGCAATATTCGCCCCAACCTCAGTCATGGCTATATCGAGCCATTGTTTGATTTTGAGCGCGTAATACTAAAGCCGTTAGAAGAAGGGCTGCAATATCGCCTCAATACCAAGCGCGTTTCGCTCGATGTATGGGTCGATTGGCTGCGGCAGGAATACCCCGGCGTGGCCTACCAAGAGGAGATAGCCGGCGGCCTCCGCAGCAGCTTCCGCGTGACCGGCGACAACAGCCCGGTGCAGGTTTCCATCCCGCTGGAATTTACGGCGCGCCACGCGGGCGGACAGATTGATACGCTGCACGCGCCCATCCAAACGTTATTTAATTACGCCTCCGGCGTAGTGGCGCGGCTGCCCCTAAAAGGCCGCGTAGTGCAAGCCGTGCGCCTCAATGCCTACGGCCTGCTCTTCGACGACCACTCGATGGGAAACTACCGGCTGCCGTATCAAACGGGCAACGCGCTGTACCTGAACGGCACGCTCGAAACCCGCTACGCCGACCTCATGCTGAGCTACTGGCAGGGCCACCAGTTCTATGCGCCGCTGGGCGGCAAATACTACCAGTCGGTGGCCGCCCGTGAGGGCACGCCCGGCTACACCGACCCCGACCGCAAGCTGCTAATGGTGCGCCTGCTGCGCGATTTCCGCGTGGCCGATGCCGCCGCCGTAACGGTGCGCGTCGAGCCGGTCTATGACTTCAACCGCAAGCTGCTGGACTTCTCGTTTGGCGTGTATTTCAATTTCCGGCAGGAGTGGTTGCTGGGCAATGTTGGCCGGCGCACAAGAGTGGGCCAATAAACCGCAGATTCAACAGATTAAACGGATTTCGCAGATACGCCTACTAAAGCAGGCTGACTATTCTTGAGGTATTTCTGCTTAATCGCTTTATGCGCTATTTGGTGCGCATAAAGTGCAGGATGGCGGGCTTTTGCGGCTCGCTATCCCAGAAGCTGAAGCGGAACCATGGACGCTCGGGCTCCTCTTTTGTGAGGAGCCGAAAGCCGTGCGCCTGGGCCACTTGCTGTGCCCGTACATTGTCGGCAAAACAGCGGATGAGTAGCCGCTCGGCCCGCACTTGCTCAAAACCGAACTGGATGATGGACGCCAGCGCCTCGCGGGCGTAGCCCTGGCCTTCGGCCGATTCTGCCAAGTAATAACCTATTTCAGCTTGGTCGCCGCGCTGCGGCATGATGCAGATGTCGCCGAGGTAGGCTTGGCTTTCGCGGTGCCAGATGCCGAATACGTAGAAGCGGCCGGTGGCCCAGTCGTGCGCAAAAGAGGCTAGCTGCGCTGGCACCGCAGCCAGCGTTGGCACCGCCCGCAGGCGGTCGGGGAAAGAAAGCTGGAGCCGCGCCCGGCTTTGGTCGAGCACGGTGAAAAAGGCAGTCGCATCGCCGGCCTGATAGGGGCGAAGCTGGAGCCGGATGGTTTCGAGTGGTAGGCGGGGGAGGTTAGTGGGAGGAAGCACGGCGGGTATAGCTAAACAATAACCCCTCAGCGCTAAAGCTAGTAAGCATTAGGATATTTCTTCTCCTTTTCTTGCTTCTCATGAATAGACTACAAGGTAAAGTGGCCATCGTAACGGGCGGTGGCGCGGGCATTGGCGAGGCCATTGCCAAAAAATTTGCCAAAGAAGGCGCGGCTATAGTCGTGGCTGGCTTTCCAGAAGACCCCGTGCAGGCGGTGGTCGATGAAATTAAAGCCGTTGGCGGCAAAGCGACTGCCTTCGAAGGCGACCTATCGAGCCAAGCTGTAGCTGAGGCCTGCGTACAAACCGCCCTGGGTCACTTCGGAAAGCTTGATATTTTGATAAATAACGCCGGGGCTTTCCCCGCTGCTACGGAGCTAGATGAGTACCCCGTAGAGGCGTTTGAGTATATGGTAAAGAACAATATCTACACAACGTTTCATATGAGCCGAGCGGCGCTGCCCGAGCTAAAAAAGACACGGGGTAATATTGTGACAGCCGGCTCGGAGGCTGGCCACATGGGTGAGCCCATGAATACGCCCTACGGCGGCACTAAGGGCTTCAACCACGCCTTTACCAAGGGCATTGCGAGCGAGCAGGCCAAGTATGGCGTGCGTGCCAACTGCGTAGGCCCTGGCCCCATTGATACGGCCTGGACTCACAAAGAAACCGGCCCCATGACCGCCCAAATGGAACAGCAAACTGTGGAAGGCGTGCCCATGGGCCGCCGTGGCACACCCGAAGAGGTCGCCAACGTGTACTTGTTCTTGGCTTCAGACGAAGCTAGCTACGTAACGGGTGCCATTTATTTTGTGGATGGCGGCGTCACAATTTCCAAAAGCAGTTCTGGTGCCCAGGTACCGCCTGACTTGAAGAAGGAGCCAAAAGGCGAGTTAGATATTCAGCATAGCAAAGATGGCCACACCGAAATCCGGCACGATGATGCCGGAAAGATGGTAAGTCATTAGTTGTCTGAACCGCAGATTCGGCGGATTTTGCAGACGCAAAAAGGCCACCTGATAAGGTGGCCTTTTTGCGTCTGCAAAATCCGCCGAATCTGCGGTCTATACAGCGTATTGGCGGGGGCTGCCGAGCGCCTGCTGCGTGCGCATGACGTTCACTTGGCGGGCAGCTTCGTTGAAGAACTCCAGCCGGCGAATGAGCATTTCCTTGGTGAAAACGCGGCCTTCGGGCGTGCGCATAATGGAGTGCTTGTCGGTCAGTACGCGCTGCATAGCGGCGAGCGTCTGTTCTTCGTGGTTCATGAACTGCTGCTGAAACTCGGCTAGCCGAGCCACGCCCGTGGCCGATAGCGTAAAGTGCGCGCCCGCGCCTTGGTTTAGAACCTCGCAAAGCACGTGGACTTCGAGCGGTAGGCTCGTTTCGAGCGAGGTGGTACGCAGGTCAAGGCCGGCGGCTAAAGCATCGAGAATGATACGCACGTTGCGCTCAAATTGCCGGTAATAAGCTTGGGCTTCCAACTTCGTTGAGTTAAGAGTTAAGAGTTAAGAATCAGGAATTAAGTGATTAGGAGTTAAGGCGTAAACTCAAAATACAAAGCTCATAATTCATAACTTAAAGTAGTTCTTTTATAATTTGCTCGATGCTGATGCCTTCAGCCTCAGCCTTGAAGTTGCGCACGAGGCGATGGCGCAATATCGGTAAAGCCACGGCGCGCACATCTTCGATGTCGGGCGAGTACTTGCCGCTGAGTAAGGCGTTACACTTGGCCGCTACTATCAGGTATTGGCTGGCGCGGGGGCCGGCGCCCCATTCCAACAGTTGCTTGGCACGGAGGGCAGCGCGTTCGCCTTGTGGGCGAGTTTTGTGGACGAGGCCCACGGCGTATTCTACTACGTTGTCGGCTACTGGCACACGGCGCACGAGGGCCTGGTAGGCCTGAATATCATCAGAATGCAGTACTTTGCTGACCGTGGGCTTGCGGTCGGAAGTAGTGTTCTTCACGATATTAAGCTCCTCCTGGTAGCTCGGATAGCCTAGCTCAATGTTGAACATGAAGCGGTCGAGCTGCGCCTCAGGTAGCGGGTAAGTACCTTCCTGCTCGATAGGGTTTTGCGTAGCCAGCACGAAAAATGGGCGCGCCAGCGGGTAGCGCTGCCCGGCCACCGTCACGGCGTATTCCTGCATGCTTTCGAGCAGGGCCGCCTGGGTTTTGGGTGGTGTACGGTTGATTTCGTCGGCGAGAATAATATTGGAAAATATCGGGCCTTTTACAAACTGAAAATCACGCTGCTGCGTCAGGGTCTCCGAGCCCACAATGTCGGATGGCATCAGGTCAGGCGTAAACTGGATGCGATTGAACGACAGGTCAAGCGAGTCGGCAATGGTTTGGATGAGCAGTGTTTTGGCTAGGCCCGGCACGCCTACCAGCAGACAGTGGCCTTGGGCAAATACGGCCGTGAGCACCAACCGCACGACTTCTTCCTGGCCCACTATCACCTTACCGATTTCCTGCCGCAGCTGCTGATAGGCGTGCTTTAGAGAATCGGCAGCTTCTTTATCGTTTTGAAATTGAGCCATTAGAATTAGCTTACAACTATAGAGCTTACATAAAGCTCATTTGTCATTGCGAGCGCCAGCGCAGCAATCGCACCTATTACGCTACCGTTTAGGGGTGCTTGCTGCGCTGCCGCCCGCAATGACAAATGAGTTTGGACAAGGCTAGACTAAGCTAGTATCACAAGGCTATTCAGTGCTAGCAGTCAATACTTTGCATGACTCGTATTCGGGTGCTACTTCGAGGTACACGGTATTGCGGTTCTTTTCGTACCACTCGTCCAGCGCCCGGTTTTTCTTCTGGGCCAGCGCAGCCTGCGAAATCTTCTGGTAGTCGTCGGTCAGGTTGGCCTGGTGGGGCGGCGTGTTCGACTTAAGGTAAAGGATGCGCATGGCGTCCTTGCCTTCGTCGGTGCGGTAAGGCATGGGCGGCGTAATGTGGCCCACTTTCATCGTATCGATGGTGAAGAAGATAGCCGGGTCGAGCTTATCAAGCGGCATGCGCGAGCCACCATCCTGGCGGTTTGCTAGCAGGCCGCCGTTGCTCGACGTGCCTTTGTCTTCGCTAAAGTCTTTGGCAGCTTTAGCGAAGGAAATGCTATCGCTCAAAATCTGGCGGCGAATGCGGGCCAGCTTGGTAGCCGAGGCGCTCACGTCGGTAGTGCCGGTTTCGGGCTTGAGCAGAATGTGGCGGGTCGAATAGGAATCGCCCTTGCGCTCGATGAGTTGGATGAGGTGAAAGCCAAACTGCGACTCTACCACCGGCGAGAGTTGGCCGGGCTCCAGTTTGCGGGCCGCAGCCTCGTAGGGTGGCACCAGTTCGCCGCGTTTGAAGAAGCCCAGATAGCCACCTTCCACGGCCGAGCCAGGGTCTTGCGAAAACTCCTTAGCCAGGGGCTCAAACTTCTCACCGGCCAAGATGCGGGCGCGCAGCTCATTGAGCTTAACGATAGCTGCCTGCTTGGCTGCCTCATTTACCTGAGCCGGGATAACAATTTGACCTACTTCAACTTCGGTAGAGAAATAGGGAATGCTGTCCTTCGGTACTTTTTCAAAGTACTCCTTTACCTCGCGGGGCGTCACGGTTACTTTACCGGCTATTTTATCCTGCATTTCCTGCTGCACCAGCTGGTCGCGCACTTGCGGGCGCAGGTCGTCTTTGAGGGCGCGAACAGACTTGCTGTACATTTCTTCCAGCTTCTTTTCCGAGCCTACTTGCTGCACGAAGTAAGCCATGCGGCGATTCAGCTCCGCATCTACCCGCGCATCGGTCACGGTTACGGAGTCAACCTCGGCGCGAGCCAGCATGAGGCGATTCAGCACCAGGCTTTGCAGGATTTTGCAACGCAAATCGGGCGGTAGGGGTTTGCCCTGGGCGCGGGCCATTTCCTGCGCCATAATGTTGTCGATATCCGAGCGCAACACAATCTGGTTGTCCACCTTCACGGCGATGCCATCGACCAACTCTTGCCCACGCGGGCGGCTGATGCCAAGCTGTGCGTGGCCGGTGTGCGGCATGGCCAGTAAAGAAAACAAGGCCAGAATAGCCAGCGTTGGCAGACGCTTAATAATAATTCGCATAATATATGGAGCCGCCGGAAGGGCAAAAGGTTGCCGGTCGTGCGGCAATAACGCGTGAGCGCGGTAAGAAAAATCCGCATCGGCCCGAAAAGCCGCCAGGGCAGCTAGTGGGCCAACGTGGCTATTTGGTAATCAGCTTGTTTACTTCGGGTTCGTTTACTTTCACCGGGTACTGCTGGCGTAGCTGCTCTATCCACTGCTTCTCTAAGTAGGTCTGGTAGTCGCTGGTAGCTTGGCCACGGGCGTCGCTCAGTGCTTTGGGGCCAGCGGGCAGTGCTTGGTTCACGATAACGGCATAGTAGCGGCCGTCGCGCTGGGTGGTGTAGCTACCGGCCGGGCGGGTTAGGTAGTCGTCCATCACCTTGTTGTCGCCCTTCTGGAAGATACGCTGCTGAATCTGCACTGACAGCGGGTTTTGGGTATTCAGGCTGGCTTCGAGCGCACTGGTAGCTGTGGTTAACAGCGTGAAACGCGTATCGCCATCGGCCGTGATAGCGGGCGCCGAAGCGGGTGTCAGGATGCGACGCGGCACTTTGCCGTTCTTCACAAGGTAGTCGATGGCGGCCGTGGCGCGCTGGCGCGCCAGCGCTGGGCTTTCGCCGCGCCGGATGTGGCCCGCCACCTTCGCCGTGAGGGCCGTGTCGCCATTCAGGCGCTTGGCGAGGTCGTCGAGGTTGGCCGAGCCATTGGCCCCGGCCAGCGTGGCGGTGCCCGGCTTGAAGTGCACCAGCACCGCGCCCGGGCGGCCCGCTACTGGGTAGCGGCGGGCAATTAGCTCGCGCTGGGCACGGGCCAGCAACTGCGGCGTAGCGGCCGAAATGACTGTGCCCCGCGCCCGCTGCCCAAACTGATAATTGGCTTGGTTGGCCTGAAAAAATTTCTTCAGGCCAGCCGTATCCTCAATGGCTTTGGTCCACACTTTCTGGTCCATGAGCTGAAATAGCAGGATGCCGTCGCGGTACTCCTTCACCAGCATGCGGTAATCTTCGTACTTAGTATCGAGGCTGTTGCGCTCAAATTCGGTCAGGCTCTGGTCTACGTACTGGTCATAGAGCTGCTGCATAGCAAATGCGGGCTCGGCCGTGGGGCGCGGGCGCTGGTTTTGCTGCACAAAGGTCAGAAACTCACCCACCGGGTAAGGCTTGCCCTTGATGGTGAACAGCGGCAGCTTGTCGATGCTCGCCTTGGCCGCGCCCTTCGTGGGTTTGCCACCGCTCGCCACCAGCGTGGCGGGGTTGTACTTGTAGCGGCCTTTCACCAAGGCGGTATCGCCCTGGCTGATGGCCAGCGCCTTAGTAGCCGGAATCTCCACAAACTGGTCCTCCTGGCGAATGCGCTTGAGAAAGGCCGTGCGGTTCAGCTCCGAGCGCGAGTCTTTGGCTACCTTGCTCTTCAGGGTAGCTTCCATGGCCGAAAACTCGGGTACGGGCTGCTTTTCGACCAGCTTGATGATGTGCCAGCCGTAGGGCGTTTGCACGGGCGGAGCTATTTCGCCGGGCTTTTGCAGCTTGAAGGCGGTTTCCTCAAAAGAGGGAATCATGCGGCCGGTGCCAAAAGGCGGCAATTCACCACCATTCGGGGCCGAGCCGGGGTCTTCCGAAAACTGGGCTACGAGCTTATTCCAGTCCTCGCCCTTGCGCAGGCGGCCGTAGAGCTCGTTTATTTTTTTGTGCGCGGTGGCCGAATCGGCTTTGGGGGCCTGCGGCGTGATGCGCACCATGAGGTGCGCCACCTTAATCTCGCCCTGCGCCGCACGGCGGTCATTCACCTTGATAATATGATAGCCAAAACGCGTGCGAATGGGCTGGCTTACCTGGCCCACGGGCGTGGCGTAGGCCGCGTTCTCAAACGGGTACACCATCTGCATGGCCGTGAAGTAGCCCAATTTGCCACCATTTTCCTTGGCCGATGGGTCTTCACTGTTGATGCGGGCCAGGGTATTGAAGTCCTCGCCGCCGGTTACACGCTGGCGCAGGGCCACCACCTTCTGGTAGGCGGCCAGCGTGTCGGCCGGGCTGGCGTCGGGCGCTACGCGGATGAGGATGTGTGAGGCGTTCACCTCCTGGCTCATCCGGCTGTAGGCTTCGCGCACCAGCTGGTCGGTTACGCCCTTCTCGGTGAGGTAGGGCTGGGCCAGTTGCTGGCGGTAGCCATCAAGCTCCCGCGTAAAGGCGCGGGTGGTATCGAGGCCCTGCTTTTCGGCATCAAGCACCTTGAGCCGAAAATTGGTGTACAGCGTGAGGTAGTCCGTCACGCTCTGGCGGGTGCCGTAGTCGGGGGCCGTGCTGTTGTTTTTCTTGTAAACGTAGGCAAACTCACTGGCCGGCACCGCAAACGAACCGAGGGTTTCGATGACCGGGCCGCTGGTGGCGGGGGCGGCATCACCCGTAAGTGGCGTAGTAGTGGCAGCCGTGGGTTTGCTGGTTTGGCAGGCGGCCAGCTGAAGGAGCGTGGCGGCGGCGGCACCAGCCAGCGGGAGGCGTAATTGCATAGAAAAAACGAGCGGAATCAGCCCATACGCGTCAAAAGACAGCTCCCAACGCACTGGGCACAATGCTGGTGCAATTTTACGAAGAAAAAATCGCGTTCTGGAGGTAAGGCCGGAATCAAGCAAAAAAGCGAGGCAGTAAGCCGGTTCCGCTGGGCATAAGCTGAAATGCTTTTTGCACAGGGCCGGCGTACTGCCTCGCTTGCTATAGTTGTATTGGCTACTTACTCAGCACCTTGCTCAGGTGACAGACGGTGTGGGCGTCGCGCTCAAAAAACTCTACCCGGTCCATGATGCGTGACACCAGGGCCATGCCCATGCCGCCTTTGCGCCCTTGGCGAATGTATTCGCGCAGGTCGGGGTTAGGCGCTACCGTAGTGGGGGCAAAAATGGTGGCGCCGTAGTCCTCAATCTCCACATCGAGCCGCTGCTCGATAAGGGCCAATTGCAAGTCCAGAAACTGGTTAGCATCTTCACCGTTGGCGTGGATGATGAAATTGGCAACAACCTCATCCACAGCCAGTACCACCTGGTTAACTATAACCTCGCTGCCGTGCCCAGCCAGCAAAAACTCGCGCACAAAGTCACGCACCTGCTGAAGGTTCTGGCGCGAACACTGAATGCGGAGATGACTGGTCATAATGGTGAAATAGTGAGGTGGTGAAATGGTGAAAGAGCAGCGATAAAAACTCATTACTCGCTAATTCACCATTTCACCACTAAGCGGCTTGTGCTTCTGCTTGGGTAGGCACGATATTCATCAGCGAATCGAGACCCAGAATTTCAAAAACGTTGAATACTTTCTCTTGCATGTTGAAGAACACCAGCTTCACGTCGGAGTCTTGTAAGCGCTGCAAATGCGAAATAAAGACACCCAGGCCGGCTGAGGAAATGTAGCTTAGGCGCTGGCAGTCAATTAATACTTTCTTGTAGTTTACTATCTCCGGCTTGTTGAGCTCAGCGTCGAGCACAACAGCGGAAGAAGCGTCAAGCTCGCCGTCCAGGACAAGCGTGAGCGTATCGGCGGTAGGGTGCGTGGTTACTTTCATAATAGGGCCCCATACGTAGGGTTAGGCGTGGGGTTGGGCGGCCTTGAATTTGATGACTAATAGTGTTTGGTCATCGTGCAGCGGCTGGCCCCGGCTAAACTCCAGCACGTCGTGGCGTATCTCTTCATTAATCTCGGCCGCAGTTTGGTAAAAGCACTGCTCCAGCATCTGGCGCAAGCGCTCCTCGCCGTACTCGTTACCCTCCCCATCGCGGGCTTCCACGATGCCATCGGTGTAGATAACCATCACGTCGCCGGGATTATAGTCCCAAAACTGGGTCTTGACGTGCTTTTCGTACCCCGCATTGCGGATGATGCCCAGCCCCAGCCCCTCGGTGCGGAAGTAGCTGACCTCCTCCTGAATGGAATGGTAATAGAGCGTGTGGCAGTGCCCAGCGCGGGCGAAACTAAAACCACCAGCTTGGTAATCAATGAGGTAAAAGGCAGCCGTGATGAATGACGAGCGCTCCAGGCAGTGCGTAAGGGCCTCGTTGGCCTGCACCATAAAGCGGTGCGGGTCGGGGTAGCGGTCGCGCTCTTTTTTGGCCAGTGGGTTGGCCTGCATAAGGGCGTGGAAAATCCCCTTCATTTGGGCCGTGTGAAAGGCCGCCGTGACGCCCTTGCCCGACACGTCACCGATGAGCACGGCCAGTTTTTGGCCCGGCAGGTGCAGGAAATCGTAGAAATCACCGCCCACTTCCTTGGCTGCCTGGGCGTAGGTGGCTACTTCAAACCAATCATCAGTAGGTAGTTGGCGCGGAATAAGGCGCTCCTGCACCAATGCCGCGATGCGTAGCTCGTCCTGGGTACGCTGGTTGTTGAGCGCTTCCTGGGCCAGTTGCAGGTTTTCGAAGCTCAGCACGGTTTGGGCCGTAAAGGCGTGCAGAATGCTCAGTACCTCCGAATCGAAGTTGTAGGGCTCGTGGCTGAGCAGCACCAGCGTGCCGTAGTTGTGCACCTTGTTGTGCAGTGGCAGCACCACTATCGAGCTATAATTGGGTAGCAACGTGCCGAAGCGCGGCGAGCGGCTCAGGTCGCTCTCCACTATTTCGGGCAGGTAGCTGCTACCGGGCGGCGGCACCAGCACCGAGCTAAGAGCCGCAAAATCAGTTGCCGTGAGCTGGTGTTGCAACGGCGCCAGTAGCCCACCGGTGCCCTCGCTGCTAGCCGGTGGCAGCAGGGCTGCGGCATCGGCCTTGCCGGTCTGAATGGCCGAGCTAAAAAGGATTTTATAAATTTCGGGTACCGACTGGCCGCGCTGAATAATCTGGCTCAGCTGCTGCAAGCTCATGATTTCGGCGCGCCGCTCCTCAAATACCTTGGCTACGGGCAGGTTGAAGAGCGTAATCAGTAGCCCCGCCAGCGCGTAGAACGTGGCGAAGAAGGAGTTAAAGGCTAAAAACGAAGACTGCGTGGCTGGCACCAGTAGTACGGGGTCGGTTTGGGCGCCGCGCAGGTACAGCAGGAAGAAAACGGTGAAACCCAGCACGCCCAGTTGCAGCAAAATGGCCTGCCATTTCTCGGTCAGGGTTAGGTAAGCTATCCAGCGCTGGTGGCCGCTGAGGTAGATGCCAAATAGCCCCAGCGCGATACCGCTGCCCAGGCGTACGCCATCGGAAATGTGCCAGGTGAAGAGCTGCAACAGTAGTGTCAAGCCCAGCAGCACCTCAAACACCGTCCATTCATTGCGCAGCTTAGCGCCGCCCCGAAAGTTGACCAGCGAGCGCCAAGTATAGAGCGTCTGGGCCAAAAAGACCATAAACAGCGCCAGCGCAATTGTGTACACTACGGCGGTCGTCGTGTTACCGGGCAGCGACAGCGTGTGCTGGCTGGTCAGCTTCTCGACGCCCACCAGTGCGCCCAAGCCGAGCGTGAGCCCCAGCCCACGCAGGAAAAGGCGCCGCAGCAGCCCCACAAAATTCTGGCCGGCCAGAGGCTCGGGCTGAAAGCGGGCGTACATAAAAACCGCCGCCGCGAAGCCGCCCTGCGCCAGCAACAGCACCCAGCGCGGCCAGTTGGCTGGCAGGCCCGAAATGGGTTGGCCTTGGCTAAGGGTGCTCAGTAGCAGCACCAGCCAGCACACGCCGGCCGCGACCAGAAACCAAGCAGTATGGCGAACTTTGGGCATAAGCAAGGTAAGGTAAACCCCGTCGGCACAAAAATTCTACTCCATTCCACTTGGCCGTTGGAAGGGCAAAAATAAGTCGGCACGCCGCACAATTGAGCGTGGGCGACCCAAATGGCCGCCCACGCTCGGGCTTAGCGGCTCGAATAATTCGGTGCTTCGCGGGTAATCTGCACGTCGTGTGGGTGGCTTTCGCGTAGCCCAGCCCCCGTAATGCGGACAAACTGCGCGGCTTGCAGGGCCGCCAGGTTGGCCGCGCCTACGTAGCCCATGCCAGCCCGCAGGCCACCCGCCATCTGATAGAGCACTTCACTCACCGCGCCCTTGAAGGGTACGCGGCCCACAATGCCCTCGGGCACCAGCTTCTTCACGTCGTCTTCTGCATCCTGGAAGTAGCGGTCCTTGGAGCCGTCTTCCATGGCCTCGACCGAGCCCATGCCGCGGTAGTTTTTGTACTTGCGGCCTTCGTAGATGATGAGGTCGCCTGGCGACTCGTCGGTGCCCGCCAGCAGCGAGCCCACCATTACGGCGGCGGCACCGCCGGCCAGGGCCTTCACGATATCGCCCGAGAACTTGATGCCGCCATCGGCCACTACGGTGGCCTTGGTGCCAGCCACGCCCTTGGCGGCCTCCAGCACGGCCGAAAGCTGCGGCACGCCGATGCCCGCAATGATGCGGGTGGTGCAGATGGAGCCGGGGCCTACGCCCACCTTCACTACGTCGGCGCCGGAATCGGCTAGGGCGCGGGCCCCGGCGGCGGTCGCCACGTTGCCCGCCATCACGTCGAGATTGGGGTACTGCTGCTTGATGAGGCGCACCGCGTCGAGCACGCCCTTGCTGTGGCCGTGGGCAGTGTCGATGCTGAT
>Ga0265797_10006506_pt1 | contig 16446 bp, 17 predicted proteins | sample P2T30metagenome_FD_192433 | JGI IMG/M metagenome (GOLD analysis project Ga0265797, IMG submission 192433) | Plant litter microbial communities from East Loma Ridge, Irvine, California - P2 T30 | ecosystem: Environmental > Terrestrial > Plant litter > Unclassified | place: USA: California... | reverse complement strand
CCAACACCGCCCGCCGACACCACCACCATCGACACCAACGCCGCCGTCTCACTTGCGACGTGTAGCAACCCAACGCCAGCACGCCTTGCATTTGGTCCCGCGTGCTGCATATGCAAGGACTCCGCTGCCAGCCAATCCCAGTCGCCGACGCCTAGCTGTGTACCTGTGCCAGCATTCTTGCTACAGCCAGCGACAATATCGCCGCAGCCACATCTACTGCCCACGCGACTTGACAGCCACCGTCTGAACCAATATTGCCAATATTGCTGGCGCTCACATCCACACCGCACAACATGACCTCGACACCACGACAATCATCCGCCACCATGCCCTATAATACTCGTCGGAAATCGCTGTCGCTCACAGAGATGGGCATCATCGCGCCCAAGCGTGCCAGAGTTGCTGTCCAACCTTCACCACCCAACACTGCCGTCGATGGAGAGGAGCCGCCAGTCAAGAAGTCGAAGCGATCGCACGGCAGTGCCTCACCAACCATTGGCGACATGAGCCCGCCGCGCTCCACGGCCATTCGCATAAAAGAACAGAAGCCTAAACGGGGAGCAGCGTTGTCGCCTCCGCCGTCGCCGCTCAGGGAGGGAGAAAGCAAGATCGACATCGAGGGCATCAGCGACGAGATCGTGGTCGGGGCAATCCAACAACTCGAGAAGACTGGCAACAGACCGCATTTGGTCAAGGAGCTCTCATCTATTCTTGCGACAACTATTCCTGCTATTGAGAGGTATGCATGCGCCATTACAAAGGACAATACTTCGGACACAGCTAACTCGTTCTACAGATCCGCCAACCCTTCAGCACTCATCTCGTCCCGTCTCACAGCTTACCTCAACCGATCATGGCCCGCGATCAGCCCTTGCCCGCTGGCGAAAGACCTTTCACCAGTCCACCCTCGCCGACTCTTCTTCTACCTGACTACAATGCCTGCTCAGCCTTTGCCCGAGACCGTCGAACCAATACCCAAACACAATCGCATTATCTCACCTTCTCTCTCCTCCGCCTCAGCTGCCGACGAAGAAGACGAGCGTTACAACCGTGCGCGCGCTGCTCTTTCACCTTCACCTGAGGTCGACCTTTCTTCGCCAGAACTCGACGACGACAACACCGACAACCCTCAACCATCGAACGGATCTTTCTCCGGCCGCAACTCATTATCGCGCGATCACCCTCCTACCTCTGCAAACCTGGCCCACAACCGTCGCGCTGCTAGCCCGCAGCTGGAATTGGAAGAGCGTGACTTCAAACAAACTGCGAATCTTCTCCATGAACAAGCTCGCCTACGCCGCGCAAGCGAGGAGGACGTTAAGATGGGTGATACCGTAGCAGGAGCCGAGCTTGAGTCTGCTGGTATCGCTCTATCGGTGGAGAACGGCATCAACGAGGAAGATCAAGATACTGAAGCCGCTGCTGAGCTGTTCCAGCATGCCGAGCATCTTAGGCCTTACGCTCGCGCCAACCTGGACTTCAGTAGCCCTGTGCTACAGCCTACCAGATCACTCGATGCGATGGAGGCGTCGACGAGCGGCAGTCCGCTCAAACACCAACGGCGAGATGAGTGCATGGAAGACCCAATGGCACTCGACCTGAACGACATGAGCAACGATCAGCCTATACCTTCGCTCGAGCAGCCAGACACTTTCACTTGGGATTCCTTACAAAGTCCCGAGAATATCGAGCTTTCAGAACTGGACGACATGTTTGATGCTTTCCCTTGATTTTGTGGGCGTCACGCTGGACGCGTCTGCACCTTTTCGTACTCGAGCTTTCCTCTACGCAGATGTATTACTATAGAAGGAAAAATTGGGATGCTGAACACCAAAGCAGAAAGGGAACGGAGCGCAAGCTCACCAAAAGCGCACATCGCGCAATTCATGAGGGGCGAACGCTCGTTTGGCCTGGTGCCTCGCAGTGTCTGCTTCACCCTTATTTCGACAAATCATCTGGGATGGAAATATAACTTTATTTATGTAACTTGTATCTGTAACATTGACGGCCGATGAATGAAGACTTTATTATTGCCTCCAGTATTTGTATGACAATCTAAATGATGGTGCTTCTGGATTCATACCTGACGACTTGTGTCCACTTCCTCAAGCAATATCAGCAACATCGGATTATTAACTACATCCTTATGCACGACATTTTGTTTGCATACGCTCCCGGCCGATTTGTTGTACTCGAAGGAGCAACATATAACTACAAATACTCTTACACTACATCAAAAACACACCCTCCTCTCCCTCCTCACTTCATCCCAAACCACCCCTTCCAGCCCGCAGACGGTGGCGGCACTTCCTCCCCAACCTCGCCAGAAGAACCCTTCTTACCCTCCCCCTCAACCGCTTCCGCCCTCGCCGCAGGTTTCAACTCATACACCCACGTCGTCCCCAAATGCCTCCTCCGCTCCTGCACAATCTCCAACCCGCTCTCCCTCGCCGCCGCCTCGACCATGGCGCCTATATCGCGGTTGAACCAGCACCCGTGGATCTCGGCGTGCTTCTGCGCCGCGTTGTCCAGGATGTTGTTCAGCCACGCGTAGTCGCTGCGGCCGTGCTCGAGGAGCAATATCCGCGCGTCTGGGTCCGAGAGGTCTAGATGCGCTGCTAGATTGGTGAGGAGGAGATGGGGTGAGGGTGTGGAGCAGAGGCCCATGGTCTGGATGATGGTGGTGTACTTCCCGCCATTTCCGGGATTGGGCGCCGGCGGCATGGGGCCTGTGGCGGAGGTGGTGGAGAAGCGGACGACGAGGTTTTGCTTAAACGTCTGGGTTGTGCTGGCCGGGTACAGCGAGAGCCACTTCTTCTTGCACACGGCGACCATCTGCGCGCTGAGGTCGAGGAAGGTCAGGCTGTCGATTTCACTAGCCGGGTGCAAAGGGTAGTAGCCCAGGTTCCTGCCGGTGCCGCAGGAGACTTCGAGGACGTGGCCTCTGCACTGCTGCGAGAGGCGTTTGCGGATGCCGTTGATGCCCATCAGGGCTTCGGACGAGCCCACTTCGCTGTCGAAGCCATCTGCCGTTTCGTCGTAGCGGGCGGCGACGTCGGTTTGCTTGTCGAGGTCTTGGATGTTGGGGTGGTTGCAGGGCCGGCGGGCGATGATGGCGATTTGGGTGATGTAGAAGCCGAGACCGACGGCGAAGAAGCTCAGGACGATGGGGGCGAATTTCCCTCGGGTTTTGGATTTTGGGTCGTTGCCTGGTTGCATTGGCTGGACGGGTAGTTGTCGTGACCCGGTATTTGAAGATGCATTGCGGGTTTGTAGACCCGGTCGTGGGTGGCGAGTCACATGGCGTGTATGATTTTGAGAAACCACGCTCCGGATATGTGTTCCAGTCGTCAGGGACTGTATAGGCCTGAAAAGGCGTCTTGTGCAGAGGGTGGAAGCCGACATGGCCTCTTGATATATTGGACGCTCATGTTTCCCATGGCCCTGTCGTCCGCAAACGACTTCCACATCCGCTGCCGCTTGAGCCACCGAAAAGCGCTCCGACAACGGCGCTAGGGAATCTTAGTTTTTGGAGGTCAGACGCCTTGGGCCCAGTCGATTGCCTATGAATTATCCCATAAAACTGTAATCGTACAGGTCCGGTAACTCTTTCTAACTTATTGTATTTGTTTATCTGGTGTTATACTATCGTGTGGGGCACGTTTGTTTGTGTATTACTTATAAGGAAGATGTCTTCCTCCGTTCCTTCGTCAATTCTTATCGTGGGCTCAGGCGTCTTCGGCCTGGGCACTGCCTACGCCCTCACCCAGAGGGAGGAATACAAGAACACCAAGATCACTATTCTGGACCGCTCTGGATTCCCTGCTCCGGATGCTGCGAGTGTTGACTCCAGCCGTATCATTCGCGCGGACTATGCCGACTACCACTACAGTGCACTATGCATGGAATCGATGAAGGAGTGGCGTGGCGAATGGGGACAGGAGGGCCGCTACCACGAGCCGGGTCTCGCGATTCTGCTCGATGGTAAGAACTTGGACCGCGGTGGCAAGGATGCGATGCAGAAGGAGATGCGTGACAATCTTCAGAAGCAAGGATTGAAGATTGGCAAGAAGGAAGAGGGTGGCCAATTGACTGTGCTGGATGATGAGGCTGCTGTCCAAGCAATTGCGCCGAGCATTCCCAATGCTGCTGGACAGAGTGGTTATGTGAACTGGACTTCTGGATGGGCTGATGCTGAGGCCGGTATGCGTTATCTGCACAAGAAGGTCGAAGCCACTGGCCGCGTGGAGTTCAGACAGGTTGCAGTCAAGACTTTGATCTTCGACCATGCTAACGGCACTGTCCCTGGTGTCGTGCTGGAAAGTGGCGAAAAGATCATGGCGGATCTTACTGTCCTGGCGGCAGGTGCCTGGTCTCCCAAATTCATCGACTTGCGCGGCATTGCCAGTGCTTCCGGTCAAGTCATCACATACATCGACATCACACAAGAAGAAGAGGACAGGCTGAAAGATAACCCTGTCTTGCTCAACTACAGCAACGGCATGTTCATCATCCCGCCTCGCCACAAGTCTCTCAAGATCGCCCGCCACGGCTACGGCTACGCCAACTTCCAAACCATCCCACACCCTGAGCACCCAGAGTCAGGCGAGACTATCAAAGTCTCCCTACCAAAGACCAAGCACGACGACCCGCACATGGAGATCCCCAAGGAAGGACAAGACGTCTGCCGCGAATTCCTGAGAGAGTGCATTCCCGAATTCGGCAACCGCCCATGGACGCAGACCAGAATCTGCTGGTACACAGACACTCCCACCGGCGACTGGGTCATCGACTACCACCCCAAATACAAGGGTCTGTTCGTCGCGACGGGTGGCTCGGGCCACGGCTACAAGTTCGTTCCCAGGATTGGAGAGAGAATCGTCGATGTCATGAAGGGTCAGCCGCGCGACGATCTGGGTGCAGCATTGCAGAAGAAGTGGTCGTGGCCGAAGCAAAAGTACCACTTCGATCACATTTGGACAAACGACTGGAGAGGTGGACGTAAAGGCATGATCCTCGAGGAGGAGCAGAGGAGGGGTGAGAAGACCTCGAAGTTGTAGACACAGAAGTCTACGGAAAATGTTTTTAGTGCGATCTGGGCGGGATTCGTTGCGGTTCTGGAGTTTACTGGACAGGTTTCTGACACGTAGCATAGCCTCTGCCTTTCGCACTTCTATGGGCCTCGATGTATGAGGTTGCGCGCGCGTATTTGTTGTATTTTATGCATCGTTTGATCTCGTGACCACGATTTTGGAACGTCTCGAGCGTCCATGCCACGGAGGGGCCTCAACTGTCTTCCTTTTGACCATGTCGATCTAGGTCGAAAAGACCTGTTTGTTCTGTCGACTATACATACGGTAAGATTGATCTCCGTAGGCTGTTGCCTAATTCCACACGGGAACATTCGAATGCACCATCCGTGAGTCATCCAGTGTGTATGTACTTCTGAAACACGAAAACTGCGTGTTTGATCTCCATTTATGCAGGTGCGAATGTACTACAGATACATCCTCTCCTCTCATTGGCGGCGCCTACAAAAGCTTGGCCTGGACTTCTGCAGCTTGCTTTAGCCGCTCGCCCAACCACACCTCACCGAGCGCTTACAACAACACGCTTCTGTTGCCGCTGCAGCGGTTGACGATGATATGCATATACCGGCTTCTAAGCGCGCACTTCAAGCTGTTTCATCTCTGCAGGCGCCGCTGCCAGGCTTCACTGTCAATGCCCGCAATTAGCCTTGTCCAGTCGCATTTGGGGGCGAGGTTTGCGGAAGACTTCCATCTTTTTAGCGGTCTATAGCGTAGATCCGAGATACTTGGAAGCGAAAATGTCTGAAACGCGTTTCGGTGCTGTCGCGTGGGCAGTTGTTGCATTCGGCTCATATTTGGTGGCTTTTTGGACAAAATGGACTATAGCTGGGCCGCTATGTCTGGCTCACACTACATCCGCACGGTCTCCGGTATGTTTCACAACATGAGTATGTTGACGCTAAGTCCTCTAGTATCCTTGTCGGATTTAGCATCGTTCGCTGTTGAGCGATGCGCTGCTCGATCGTGGGCTATATATGTACACGACCGCGCCTACCATGACCACCTTTCGTCTCAACATCTACCAACAGTTCGAGTTTGCATCTTGCGCCCTGTTACGAGCCTACGAGTTTCTTTGCTTCGGGGTTTCGTTTGTTCTCATCTTTCCTTACTTACCTTTGGAGCTGGTCTCCTCTATCACATCTTCGTAATCTATACACATAGACACACACACGGCCGGCCCGTGATAATATCGCTCTGGTAGCGACAGCAACACACCTATCATAATGGATTATCGCCAAGCAACTCCTCCTTCCACTTCGGTCCATGTCGAGGACTATGACTTCCAGTACACAGGCGGTAGCGCCGGCACAACTTCTACGTTCTACCCCAATGACTGGTCTCCGGCATCCATGATGACTGCGGCCTCGACGCCACCACGATCAAGGTCGCCGTCTAAGGCCAGGGAGATTGGTCCTCTACTTCTCCCACGTGTTCGCGCGCAGGATCAGCACATGGGATGGGGCCCGCATCCCAGCAGCTTCGATCACAGAAGGGCAATTTCTCTTAACAGCAATGACTTTCCGATGCAGTTCGGTGGTCATCTACCAACGCCTCATGGTGCTGAGAAGCGTTTGAACAATTCGGCTCCCTTCTCTCTCGTACCACTGCCTTCAGAGCCAATCTCCAAGCATAGTGCATACATCGATCTCACAACGTCGCAAAGACCTCCTGTTGCACACATGAGATCAAGATCGACATCCAACATCCACTCGCATTCCCGGAACAGCTCATCGAGCAGCATTGATGCGTCAATGCTCAATCGATATGGCTACCCTACCTATAGACATAGCCCGACGCCGCAGCCCATAGGAGGCAACACATCCATGTCTCGAACCCCAAGCGCAATGAGCTTCCTGGCTCCTATCAGTTTGCCCAGTGGCGAAGTCCAGAACTACCCAGCTCGTAGGCGGACAGCAAGCCCTCCTGCCAAGTCATCCAGGTTGTCTGTCGAGATCAACGACGAGGTTGACCCTAGCCTGGACGTCGAGGAGACCTCACTTCTTGCATATCTCACAGCACCGAATCCGACGCCATCACTGACACAGCGGACTGTCGAGCCTCGACCAATCTCACGAACGGATTTCTGGTTCGACATCCGCAACGTTCGTGTCTGGTCCGACTTCAACGCCTCCACCATCGCAGCAGTTCCCAGCTTCCTCGAACTTCTCAAGGTCAGCATTTCAGCGCGCTACCTTCCCGCACCTGGCCGTGTCAACCTCAAGCCCGAGACACCAGCCCAGCTTGCTGAGCTATGCGCGAACCACCATGCGGTCAAAGTGAACGCGGCGCTCAAGGTCTCACAAGGTGAGAAGCACATCGCAGTACGTGCTCTCAAGATGACTTCTTGTGCGCCACGCCAGCAGCCAAACTTCGTTGCGAGCTACCAGTCTGATGCAGAGAAGACTATCTACGGAGACGGACGAGGCCGCGTAGTCGGCGTGGTTCGCTGCTTCGATCAATGGAACTCTGGCATGCGAAACGAATCGGCCCTGAGCAAGATCGCGTATCTCCGTACTCTGGCGCATCTACACCGTTGCATGCGCGAACACGGCTGTCGATACGGCTTCATCATCACAGAGATCGAACTAGTCTGCGTACGAGCCGGCGGGCCGCTCAACGAAGACTCAGACATGCCTCTGTTCGGCTACCTCGAGCTGGCAGCGCCCATCCAGATTTCAACCTCAAGTTTGACAGCTGAGGGAGAGCTCCAGATGACTGCGGATCTCGCGCTGTGGTATTTGCACATGCTTGCCAAAGAGGAGCCGTTGCCTGGGCAGTACACTTGGCGAATGGATGTGGGAGGTCCTGCGGCACGATCGCGAAGCCACCATCTGCCACAGGACAGCTGGATCCCGACTGTACATCAAGTCGACAAGAGGGAAGCGAAACGCGCGAGGGGCTGGGTGTTTCCTAAGGAACCTCTCAATAAGCGGGAACTTGTGAAGGGCAGACGGACTAAATAATCGTGACGAATGCAGAGATTGCTGAATGTGCGATCAATCGCAGATGCTTTCATTTCGAGAGTAATAATCGACCTCTAAAATTTATTATACCATAGTGGCAAGAAAACCCCGGCTTTCTCAGCCATGCAAAATTAAAAGAATTTACAATTTGAACTTTAGCAAGTTGCCAATCATCTCACGTCCAGTCACCCTCGTCGTCGCCCACAGAGTCGGGAAGTCCAGCGTCGACGAGAAAGTGTCGGCGTATCCGAAGAAGAGCATAGGAGGGATCCAGCCGCGCGCGTACTCGAGCGCGAAGCAGGAAGAGTCCATCTTGTACTGCTTGACTTCGCCGCGGCGCAGGTGGTGCACGGAGCCGGCAGGGTAGACCTCGGGCTCGAACTCGCCGGGGACGTAAGCCAGTTGGGTGCCGGTCAGGATGTTGAAGTAGTCGTCGGCGGTGTGGCGGCCGGTGTGGCCTTCGGTGCCGACGGCGGTGCCGAAGATGATGAGGTATTCGGTGATGCCTTGGTGGAGTGTTAGTACGTCAAAAAATTAAACTCATTTCGGAGGCGGTTGTTTATGCGACTTACTGGCGTGGATAACGTACATGGCACCCATGGCGCCACCAGCGTTGTTGAAGATCCATTCCTGGTCGAGGTTCACGTAGGGCTTGGCCGAGGTGGTCTGCAGGTTGGCCACGATGTCGGTGACGATGGCGCGAGTGTCGTTGCCATGTTGAGCGATTGCGCTCTTTGCGAAGCTGTGCAATTGTGTGGGCTCGAAGACGTAGAAGCTCTCGAGGCGCGCTTCAAGGAAGACCCAGACGCCATACAGCAAAGCTGACAGCGCCACGAAGAGCGGAATTAAGTTCATCGTGTTTGTCGTGTTTGATGCAAATAACAAACACTTGGGGTCTGCGGTATGTAAATAAAAAGAAGAGAAGTGGTGACGAGCAATTAAATTAACATTGGAACACAAGTAACTAAATGTTTGGGCTGAGCGTTGACATTAGCAATTTTCGTTAAGGAGGCATCGTACGACAGCCCATCCCTGCTCGCTGATTCGATGTTGCCCGCGGACTCCACGCCAAGAATACAGTAGTACTTGCGCCTTCTTCTAAGACATGTCAACAACGAAGACTGTCGATGATGCCGTGCTGCACGCAATTCTTTGTTGGCAATTGTCTGCTATCAAAATCGCGACCGTAATTCATAGCCATTGTTTCTGCTCACAAAGAATCGTGAAATTCAAGTGCGTACTGGTTGCAACACAATGCCTTGGTTGAGAAACTACTTACGCTCGACTCGAATACCACTTTTACATTAAAGAGTCTCCGTGTCCCAGCAATAATGCCGAATAACGATGACCCCCTTGAGGAGGCGGCACCTCGGGCTATGAACCCAAGGCACCTAACAAAAGCAATACGCGAGTATGAAATGACAATCTACTCACGTCTCACCGTCGATTCTCTTGAATGGCAGACAGAAATCAGCAGACCTAGCTGCGATCACTTAGACAGACAAAGGCTCAAGCTCATCGCAACTGTATCACGCTCATACAGCTGCTCTAATTGACCAACTTCTTGAAGAAGTTTCTGATGCTCCTGAACCCATTGATCGAGTCGCATGAGCCACAAGAGCGGTGGCTGCAGCGCCGGCAGCTCCCGGCGCCGCCACTGGCACTGTTTGAAGTGCCACACTTACAGCAAATGCACATACTAGTTGATTGGTTGGTTTGTTGGTGGGTTGTTGGGTGTGCTTGCGTTGAAGAGTAAAAGTTGATCTCGAAAGTTTTGATAGCTTTGAAGATCGGGTGTGTTGCGGATGAAGAAGGAGAGACCTAGACAGTACTTGACGTGCCATTTTGTATTCTTCTCGAAGGTGAAGTGCAGGACATGAGGTGAAGCTGAACGTCGTTGTGTCGAGTGTCGACCATAATGGCGGGAGAGTATAGTTGATATGATGACAAAGAGGGTCGAGTACAATGGCTATGTTGCTAAGGGAATTGAATGCCTTTGCATTTCCATGCTCGACGCGTATGTCGTATTGAGTCCGTTGACCAGAAAGCGTGGCTCGAAGTCACCACGGCAATGTAGTCAATTACCAAAGCTGTGTGCCGATGGTCTCAAGGCCCAGTATGCGATGAACAGCCACGCAACCTCTCAGTGCACAAGGCACTGTCCAGATGCCAGTAGGCACCTGGGCGGGGGACGTACGTATGGCATCCGCCGCACGGTAGCATATCGAGTATACGGCACTTTACTCCAAGAGCATCGTATTGACAACGAGTTCTGTCCGCGGCTGGCCTCGTGGCTTAGAGCTCCCCAGTTTCGCAATGCCACTGCCTGCCCTCTCGCGTCCCCAATGGATGTTTCCGCTCATGACCAATCATCCCGTTCAACTGTTTCCGTGTCTCGCGGCGTATCTTTCCTGAATGCCGCGCAGTATCTCCTCTTTCTTCGCCTTGATCGCGCGCTCCCTGTATCCCCAGTACCAGTAACTCAATGGCGCGGCGACCAGCAAAAGGCCTCCGAAGATAAGGAAGATGGCATTGTCGGTGTTCCGTGGCTCCTCTTCTTGGAGGGCAGGATGGGAGACCGACGAAGGATGCTTCGCAACTTGAGGCGTCGAGGCTTGTTGGTTCTGGAGCGGTTGTGATGTGGCGGTTTGCGGTGCGGTAGACTGGTGGCGTTGGGAGACTTGGAATGTATGCGCTGATCTTCTAAGTGTCTGGCTTGGGAAGCCAGAGACACGAGTGAGTCGTGGGATCATCTTGCTTGGCTCAGAAGCGTTGTTGCGATGAGTGGTGGTTGTAGGCGCAAGGCAATGTAGAGTTCCAGTTGGAGATCTAAAGGTCTAAGCCGGCGTCGGCAGCTTGGCGAAGGCGAGAACTCTATGTATATGTATACTGCACTGTACTGCAACATTACGTAGAGCAACTAATTTCTTATCGATGGATCACAGTGACTTGTTATCGACGAACTCAGGACCGACTCAGGATGCGTTGCCAGATTTAGAGTGCATTCTCAAAGGATGGATGTTGGCCTTGCCCATAAGTCTGCGCATGTCGCCTACAACAACTACTGGAGCACATGCGCGTCGAGGCGTACCCATTCTACAAGCAGATACTACAGAGACACCCAAACATTCCAGACGCACTTTTAACGCTACTATCAGCGCTGTATATCAAAATGAACGGTCTTTGGTGTCAGTATGTATGCATATCATCGAGCAACTCCTGTACCAAGGTTGCATACGCAAACATTTGTCGTCGCTCACTGCGTCCTCATTCAATGATCATTGGCGGTATGCTCCACCATTGGCTCTCCAAAAGTCAAAGACATGTACCTGCCATCGCGGTACCGGCCAAGTATAGGCTCCCATCCTCTTTCCTTCAACATCGCCATCGTGTCTGGCACAAACTCAGGCTTGCCGCGCTGGGGCCTATAAGCAGAAACTCGCATCTTCACGAGGTGACGATACTCTGTCCCTACATTCCCAAGCCACTTGGCCAGACCAACATTATCGATGTGCCTCAAAGACACCCTGAACTTGTTCCGACCGTAGAAAATCTTGAGCGCATCGTGCCGTATAGAGCGCGAGACTCGAGCGAGCGCTGGTGGGAAACAAAGACTATCCCACGTACACGCACACCACGGGAAATCGTGACAATCTTGGTCCTGAGGCGTACGACAGTGAGGCCAGTCCAAGTTCAAGCGTAAGCTTTTGGGCTCAACGATAGCAAAAGTAAAGATCGCAAGCTGGAGCTCTGCAGGTAAATCAAGCAGTCGAAAGGGACCGCTGCGTGGACGTGATGTGACGACCTTCTCTGAGATGAGTACGAGTCCATATTCTGAGGGAATCTGCCGGGCTCAGAGAGCCGTCTAGTTTGCAGGACGTGTATACGTACGTCTAAAACATTCTCCACGTCACTAGCAGTATCGGTGCGTGTTGGTGTAGACATTGGAGTAGCAGTTCCCATGTAGATGAACTACAAACCGTTGTTTTTGTCGTGATTAGCCACTGATATGCGGTAGTATTGGTGGATGGAAGAGCATGATGCTCACAAAGGGATGCATTGAGTCTTTTCTAGTGGTGAGTTGGTCGGGCCTGATGGTGGAACAGCAATGCGTTGGCACGAGAGGAGGGGGAGCAGCGCAAGCTAAAGCCCACAATCCTGCTTACTTCCAGGGGATGTGATACGCTGCCCTTCATCCTACAGATCATCGACCATTGTTCTATCAACTCTCATTGTACTTTCCGTGACATATTGAAAACATGACCCCCTTTCTTGGCGAACAGCCCGACAAAGGCTCTGTCCACAACCCGCGATTCCTGGTGGTCGGCGCTGGCAGTCGAGGCAACTCCTACGCCAGGGCACTGCAAGATTCTGGGCTGGGAGTCGTTGCAGCAGTAGCAGATCCCATTTCCTTCAAACGCAGACAATTCGGAGCTAGATACATCTGGGATTCTTCTGGCCCTCACACTGGCCAAGATTTTGCAGACTGGCGAGACTTCTTGAAATATGAGCAACAGAGACGTGACGACGAGGCAGCTGGTCTGGAAGTTCCCCCGAAAATCGATGGAGCCTTCATATGCGTTCTTGACCATCAGCATGTAGAAGTTGCTTCGGCACTTGGCCCTCTTGGACTCCATATCATGTGCGAGAAACCTCTGGGTAAGAGTTTCGTGGCCAAACTTGTTGACACGAAGTGCGCTAACGCATCGCAGTATGTCAACTCGCCAATTTGCTTTGCGCTATTCTGTATATGTTTCAGCACGGTTTTGTCGACTGTTTCATGTTGTTGATGTAGTTGCATGCTTATGTCTGATATTAAACTCGCAGGCAACACGTCTCAACGACTGCTTGCAGATCCAAAAGTCAATCGAGGCTGGACCCAAGTCCATATTCGCTATAGGCCATGTCCTCCGATACTCTCCTCACAACATGCTCTTGCGCCATTTGGTGCGCCAGCAACAAGTCATTGGCGATATACTGTCCATCGAGCATGTTGAACCAGTCGGGTGGTGGCATTTCTCCCACTCCTATGTCCGAGGAAACTGGCGGAAGGAATCGACCTCCGCGCCCAGTCTTCTGACAAAGAGCTGCCACGATATTGATTTCATCCTGTGGATGCTCTGCTCGCCACTAGTCGCGAGTGATCGCACCGCTCATCTCCCGTCCACGATCTCTTCCGTGGGATCTCTCAAACAATTTACACGGCAACGAAAGCCCAAGGCAGCTGGCGAGGCCACCAATTGTACGACATGTCCCATTGAACGAACCTGCATGTTCTCTGCGCCTCGAATATATTTCGACAATCACCTCGCCCAAGGCAAAGCGAAGTGGCCCGTTGACATTGTGAATCCCGAAGTCGAAGCTTTGCTTGTCTCGGGGAAGCCAAACGAAGCCAAAGATGCGCTCGCTGCCTCCTTGTCTGAAGATTACGATACGAAAACACCTGTCGAGGACATTGAATCAAGGCCATGGTATGGCCGTTGCGTATGGGAGAGCGACAATGATGTCGCCGACGATCAATTTGTCACCCTCGAATGGGACAACGACGAGAACGGCAATGCCAAAACAGCAAGCTTTCACATGATAGCTCAGACACTTGCGCAGTGCGAGCGCAGAGGCCGCATTTACGGCACGACTGGCGAGATCTACTACGATAGCAACAGCATCACTGTCCACGACTTTGTCAGTGGCCAGACACAGGTGCACAATCCGGAAGTGCCCAAGAACTCGCATCATGGTGGAGGTGACGACGGTCTGACACAACAGTTTGCCAAGGCTGTTGCTGCTGTCAAGAATGGCGAGATGAGTGTGGATGCAGCACAAGTTGAATTCCTCGGCTGCACCATCGAAGAAGTTGTCCGATCCCATGCGACTGTATTCGCAGCTGAGGAAGCCAGGCGTACGAAGTCTGTGGTTGGCTGGGATACTTGGTGGAACTCAAACGTTGAGAGTGTGCTGCAAGCTTGAGCGAGATATCATCATCCTTTCATGAGGCGCACGAAGCATCACGTGAGCGACCACCAGGCCCAATAAGGAACTCGGTTTGAGTGCTGATGACAGTTGCAAATGGAGGCACAATGATTGGGTGGGGCTTGTCTGTCGCAACCGGGGTCAGACATGAAGTCCAATCAAAGTATTCGATTCATCAGTCTTTTGTAGACTTTCTCTCTTGGATAGTCGACATGCTGATAAAGTGATGGCTGATGCCAAATGAGTGAGTTGCACCTTCCTCCCCAAGAGCTTGCTTCCACCACAGCTTTTCGCTTCAAGACTCCTCCACACCCACATTACACACGCACACAAAAACATTATCCGCTCCAACGGCGCTCATCCCAGGACCTGACTGCAACCATCATGGTGGGCTACTCTCGGAAAACCAAGTTGGCAGTCATGCTCAAATCATCACTACCTCAGTGCACTGCGCCCGTGGATGCTCTCTTGAACGTCCCTGAGCCCTTCGAAGAGGTTTTGGCCCAGCTGCCATTTCTGGACCTCGTCATCGCCACAGGCGTCAACACTACATTTCGCCAATTCATCTTCAGCTCCCCAAGGTTAAAGCGGAAACTCTTTCTGCTTCCTACCAAGCCGCAAGGGTCAAGAAAACAACGGAAGCACCTCGATACAAACGGCATCTATGGCGCGTTCATGAGCCACAACGACTGCCTGAACAATTTGGCTGCACTCAATTCACCATCCGTGTCCTTGTGTCCCTCTATTCTAGAGCCGAGTCACCACCTCCGAAGTGCGCATTTATCCATCAGAGCGGCGGAAGCGCACCTTTGGCCGTATTTCTACCTGACGAATCCGCCATGCGTTCACGCACACGTCTACTTCACCTATGGTGGCACTAATTCCGAAGGCGTATACGTGCTGGTCGAAGCGGGCCGGAGCATCTATCGGAGGGACGGGGTGACACTTACAGCGATCCAAGAAGCGCTTGAACAATCTGGATCAGTCAAGGTAAGTCATGGTGGATTGGTCGGAACACAACGTGGTCGACTCAAGGTTGGGCAAAAGCATGCACACCAGCCGGTATACGACACAACGGTTAAAGTGCAGGTGGTGAGATGCGAGAAGCGGTACAAGTGTAAGTTGTCCCTGGTTTTGAAAAAAACCACTATCAAACTGCATGGCGACCCAGTCGTCTCCGAGGAGGGTACAGGCTCCATGGTTCCCGTGGGAGGGATACAGGCGTTGTACATGAGCGCTCGAAAGATTCGGTTTAAGGACTAGTTGGAACGAGAGTATCCGAGTTACAAGTACTTCTAGCTAAACCGCGATTCACTGGTAATGGTTAGCATGGCTGTGGGTCAGGTCGAGGAGTCTCCCGCGGTAGCATATTGAGGGTGAAAGTGAGATGTGCTTGATATCGTTGCGCTCGGCCAGTGATTGACAGCATCTTGGAAAACATCGCGCCGCGGCCACTGATCAAAATCCGAGGGCGACAGCACAGAACACCGCGCCCTTATCCGCAACAGAAAGCAAATTACTCAACCTTCGCAACAGCATATAATTATTATTCGCGTGGCTCTTAAGAAAGAACAACATCACGTCACCCCATTGAGGTATGTCTTTCAACTCTGGATGACCATTTGCCGTGAAATGCTTACACTCCGAGTACAGATTGACTCGCGCTGCAAAGGTTTGATTCAAGTACGCTTCCTCTTGCCCCCAAGAGTAACACGACACACGCGTTACAGTTCTGTTGATTCGCCGAGACTTCGATCATCCGACGTACCTTACAAGAGCGACATCTACGACGACTCGGGTACGAAAATGGCGAGCATCCCAGCTTCGACCCAAGTGGGACAGACGGTAGTATTGATTAAGCTCATCCTTTCTTTTCTTCCTCTTCCCAATATCGCCAAAGCCTGTGGTATCAACAAGACTTTCCGCAATACCATCCTCAACTCGGTCACGCTACGGAAGAAGCTTTTCCTTTCGGCGACAGACGCTTCACCGCAATACTGGCTTCCATTGGAGCGCTACATACCCACAAATTCCCAGACGTGCCAGACTTTGTTTCGGGCAGTCACTGTTGATGCAGATAGTCTGATCTTCGAGCCCACCCCCAAGTCGAGGACCCATAGCAAAGATCTTCCCCTGAGGGTTGTCTCTACCTGTCCCTTGCTCGAGAGACCAAGCGAGGCTCAAGGCTCCTGGGCGCGTTACGAAACTTCTTTCGACAAGCTCCAATGGAATCAGCTTTCGACCTCACCAAACCAATGGTTCCTCTTGCCGACGAAGCATATCACCGGACCCTGGAAGCGAATGTTCCTTACCAACCCACCGTGTAAGAGCGTACGGTGCACTCTTTTATGTGAAGGCTGGGTCCATGGAGTACTCGACATCACGCTGGAGGCAACACGGCACGTGTATCGACAGGCAGGCGT
>Ga0265797_10006505_pt1 | contig 16446 bp, 13 predicted proteins | sample P2T30metagenome_FD_192433 | JGI IMG/M metagenome (GOLD analysis project Ga0265797, IMG submission 192433) | Plant litter microbial communities from East Loma Ridge, Irvine, California - P2 T30 | ecosystem: Environmental > Terrestrial > Plant litter > Unclassified | place: USA: California... | reverse complement strand
CTGTATGCGCTGACCATCATCTCTGCCGCTGCTTTACTCGCCGAGTATGGATTTGTTGGGGCCAGTATGCTTGTCTCGCCCAGGTCTGCCGCTCCGACAGGTACATCGCCGTATACCTCATCGGTCGAGATGTGTATAAATCTATTGACACCATGTTCCCTCGCTCTTTCAAGCAGAACATGTGTGCCATATACATTGGTGTTGGTGAACTCGTATGAGTTGCCAAAGCTGAGGTCGACATGCGATTGCGCCGCAAAGTGGAAGAGTGTGTCAATTCTGTGTTTTCGTAAAACGCGCTTTACGTCCGCCGGTGACGTTATGTCGCCTTGTTCAAATGTGAAGTTGGGTCGTTCATCGAGGATTCGCGTGTTATTCAGCGCAGCGCAGTAGTCCAGCTTGTCGAATGATACGACATTGTAGTGTGGGTATGTAATCACTAGATGCCGTACGAACCAGCAAGCTCTACTTGGTGGTCAGTTGTGATGTATCATAAGGGAGGTTCAAGAGACGCACAGCTCACAACTTTCCGTGCTCTCGTCGCAACGTACATGAAGCCAGCTCCACCAGTTATCAGAATGTTCTTCGCATCAGGGAGAGGCTCGAAGTTGGTGCTGCCAATGAGTATCGGTGCCTGCTCCCAAAGCTCCTGCTTGACATGCGATCTCGCATTGAGAACGGTTGACCGTCGCCGGCCTGATGCTGTTAGCGTCGGGGTTGGACTGTGCCTTGCATTGCATCGTGCAGGTGCCCAGGTGGAGACTCACGCTTTACGCCATTGGTGCCATTGGGCACATAGTGGGCGCTGTCAGAGCCTTGGGTGGAACCCATAGTAGCGGTAGCTTCTGTCGTCATCTACCAAGAGTCGTCGAACGCTTGCTTGACATGCTCGAGTTCAACATACAATTAGTTGTACTGGTCAAGTATGCGCGCGCTGCTGCCGCGTGTCTCAAGCACGAGCGCGATACGGCACTAACCCGACACGGAGATGCATCCGTCATTGCGCGTTACGTCATCAGAATGGCGAAACTGTCCAGGTGCTCAACACCAGCTGGGCGAGAACGCTGCATCAACACCGCATATGCCCGCATTCCGACACAGCGAATCGTTAGGTCCCGATACATACCACGCATTGGAGCTTCGTTGAGCAATCATCAGCCGTTCCAGCTCCGTAGATACCATATCTACCGCACCGAAAGTCGAGCCGAACAACGCTATGCATCGGTCTGAGCGAAAGGCGCATATTCTTTTACCTCGAAACCAAGGATCATCCTGACGGGTCAGCGGAGTCTGTCTCCACGTATTTGTAGCTCAACGAAATCCAGCACAAGAGACATGGCAGGGACTGCGTTACACATACCCCGCTTCTCCCCCAGCCCGTCAACACCTATCTACGCGTCTCGTAGCTTTCGCAGCGAATGGGATATGTCGGTACGATACACATATTGCGGATTACGCATGTCTTTATTTCCGGCCCTCCCGCGAACAGCCAAAGCGGGCTGCCCCACCACGGTAATGTGGGGATGATCCCCAGCCGTAGCACTCGAAAACGAAGCAACGGGTATGATTACGTGAAGGCGCGTGTATAAGCTTCTCATCTAAACATCATGACCATTGCTGGCACCAAGCTCTTTGCACCCACCAGCTTCTCGGTCTACTATTGAGATAATCGCCTTTCTGCAATTGCGAGCATGTGGGCTACTTATCTTCTTCTGTCGGGCATCATCGCTCTTATAATCGACTACAGCCGCATGCTGTACCTAAGATGGCGAATGGTAGTTGCTTACTCCTGTGCCAGCTTCATGTCGGGTCTGTCACTAATACGCCAACAGCCTCCAGGACCGTTGCCTTGGCCTATTGTTGGAAACACCTTCAGTCTACCGGAGGAAAAGCCTTGGTATCTCATGGAACAGCTTTCGAAACAATACAAGTCACCGCTCATCACGTTCTGGATCGGGCGGTTAGTTCGACAGCAGTTCTGCCGTTATGAACAGTGAATAACACAGCACAGGAGACCGACAGTCTGGGTCAATGACGCATGGACTGCTGATGAGCTTCTCGTCAAACGGGCAAACATCTACAACTCTAGACCCCGCATGCTGATGTTCGCTGAGCTTATGTCCGGCCAAATGAACCTGCTGCACAAATACACGTACACGAAAGAACAGCGTGAAAGGTTTCGCGACCTCAGGAGAGTTACCCACCAGGGTGTTGGGATACAGCAGGTCAGCGTACCACAGGGTTTCATGTTGCTCATATTGACGTTACCAGATAAAACGCCATCGAAGCCTTCAAGACGACGAAAACAAGATAGTAGTGTGCGACCTACTCGAGACACCCGACAAATTTGTAGCTCATTTCGAGCGATACGCTACGAGCGTTGTGTCAATCATCGGCTTTGGACGTCGGATTGGGGATATACAAGATCCGTTGATCACTGAAGTGATCGCTCAGATGCAGACCTCTGCTAAGATGGCCGTCGTCGCCAAGGACTTCCCGCGACTGATGGAGACCTTCCCATGTAATTTTTGAAGCCACTGGATCAAATCCATACTAACAATGACAGGGCTGGCCAAATTTCCCAATTGGATGGCTCCTTGGAAGCGTGATACTCGACGTTCAGCAAAACCCAAATACGGCCGCAATGATTTCTTCTATGCTTTGGCTGAAGAAGCCAAGCAATGTCCAGAAGAGAACTACTCCAAGTACCTATTTCGCGAAGCACCTCACCTCAATCTTCATCCTCTCGAAATCTCCAATCTCGCCGCTAACCTGCTCGGAGCTGGAGCGGACACATCAAGTAGCACTCTACAAACAGCAGTACTGGCAATGCGTGCCTTCCCTGAGACCCTTGAACCCGCCTGGGAAGAGCTCGACCGTGTAGTAGGCCGATCACGAAGTCCGACGCTCGATGACGATCTTCCATATCTCCGCGCTTTCGTCAAAGAAGTCTTTCGCTGGCGTTCGGTCGCAGTGATAGGAGGTACTGCTCATGCACCCAGTCAAGATGACTACTATAACGGCTACCATATCGCGAAGGGTACCTGGGTACAGGGCAACGTCTGGGCGATACATCACAACGAGCGCGAATTCCCCGATCCTGATCGCTTCAATCCTAGGAGATTTCTCGATACGGATGACAAGAGACCGTTTCCCGGAGAGAAAGGATACATGACTTTTGGATGGGGTAGAAGAAGCTGTGCTGGTCAAGCGTTGGCTGAGCAGGGTACGCATCTCAGCATCGCGCGATTGGTGTGGGCATACAAGGTGGAGCCAGAGGTGGACCCAAAGACGGGAGAGGAAGTGCCTGTTGACATCTTCAACTTCACGTAAGTTTTGTTGCCAGAATTCGAGGCTATGAAGCTTCATTGATATTGACGTTTAGCAGGAGCGGATCGAACTGGCGACCCCAGCCATTCAAGGTCAAGTTCACACCCAGACACGAAGAAATCAAGCAAACGGTGATCCGAGAGGCGCTGCAAGCACGGCAAGATTTGGCGAAGTATGATCGCGAAACCAAGTACACGTTCAGCACGTTCTACGAGTAGGGATTGGCTGAGATACGATATCATTCATGGATTGTACGTATGCGTCGACTCGCGAGGTCGATCAACTCTCGAAATGGCAAGGTGTCGGGCATTTCCATACAGCTTTGCATAACACCCCTGCCAGTGCGGAGAAGACATGGGTTTCTCCTCACTGCCCCACGATGCTAACCTCGCCTGACTCGCATATCTCGCTGTATAAGGCTGCGATCCCTTCTTCTCGCAGATGGATGTCGGTCTGTCCCTGCGTGAGCAAGAATGGCAAAACTCCAGGAGACGTCCTTGTGGGCGAACCGCAAATGCTTACTAATATGCTCCGCCGTCGCTATCGCTAGCATGCAGTACGGTATTGATACTGCTGCAGTAGGTGGTCTGCAGGCTATGCCTGGATTTCTGATGGTCTTTGGGTATGAGGACCCGACAAGCCCGCTTGGCTATGGCATTGATGCAAGTTTCCATAGCCTATGACATCGCGAACATTACTGACGCGCAAGATAGTCGACGGTGCAACAGCTCATGACCTCTTTGTTAAATCTGGGTTCGTGCGTATCTGCCATCGCTGCCGGTGTCTTTGGAGGCTACTTCGGTCGCAGGAAGGCCTTGTGGCTCGCATGCATCATATGTTTGGCTGCAGTGTCGGTACAGATTGGGTCCACCTCCAAGGCCGGTCTGTATGTAGGTCGTCTATTACTAGGCTTCTCCAACGGCTTCTTTGTCGTTTTCTCGACCGTGTACTGTAGCGAAGCAGCACCGGCGCATCTCCGGGAGTATGTTTCCGGGTCTCTTCGCAGACGATAGAATCACTAACGGTCACCAGAATTATGGTCGGGCTCTTCTCTTTCTATGTGAACCTTGGAAGCATCATCGGCTCTATCATCGACAACTACACTTCACGCTACCTCTCGAAACTCTCCTACCAAGTGCCTCTCGCCTGCATGTTCATCGTCCCGGTTCTACTCGGCACGGCGCTTTTCTTCGTCCCCGAGAGTCCGCGATGGCTTCTACATCGTGACCAACATGATGCGGCGCGCAAGTCTTTGGAGCGTCTTCGTTTCGACCATGGCGAAGAGCTGGAGTTGGAATGGGCGGAGATGATCCGGGGCGTAGAAGAAGAGCGTAGGCTTAGTCAAAGCTCAGGCTTTCTGGATCTCTTCCGCGGCAACGACTTGAGACGTACGCTACTATGTTGGGGCACGATCGCGAGCCAGTCAGCGAGCGGCTCTTGGTTCTTCATCGGCTATCAAACCTACTTCTTCGCCATCGCTGGGATTACGAAAGCTTTTGAGTACAGCATCATGAACTCGTGTATTGGCTTCGTGGGTGTTCACCTTGGTCTTTACTCTATGAACAAGTTGTTTGGCAGAAGGACGATCATGATCGCTGGGGCAATAGCATGCGGTCTATGCGAGCTTGCTTGCGGGATCGCAAGTAGTGTAAAGCCCAGCTCAGTCGAGACTGGAAACGTATTGGTAGCGTTCACGGCACTGTTCCTGTTTTGTTACAACGCCGGAGTGGGTGTTGCGACAAGCCCTCTAGCGACGGAACTTGTTAGTTCAAGACTTCGAGCTTGGACGGTGGGCAGCGCGAATGCTCTTGGATACTTTCTCGCTTGGCTGATCGGGTTCTGTTCGCCATACTTCATCAACCCTCAGGATCTTGACTGGGTGTGTAGAAGTACACTACTCTGCGGCTTACGCTGACACAATTGCAGGGTCCGCAATACACGTATATATGGGCAGCTTCGAACTTCATCTGTGTTGCCTGGTTCTACTTCTTCCTTCCGGAAACGAAGGCGCGATCATTAGAGGAGCTGGATGAGATCTTCGAAGCTAGAGTGGCGGCACGAAAGTTCAGGCTGTATGAATGCAGGATTGTGGAGGATGCGAAGCATGATGTTTATGGGAAGGAGACAGTTGAGACAACAAAGCACGCTGCTTGATGGACTGTATGCATGTCTTCAGCGGGTGTATTACTACTGTACCTATTCCAGCTCAATCAGTAGGCCTACAGTCTTGCGCTCCTCTACTCCTCCGCGGCCCATAATGAAGCTTCGCATTCACATATACTCCTACTCATCCTCATTAGGTGCTTTCACGCGGATTCTCACAATCTCATCAGCTATCGTGGAAGGGTCGTCTGGCGCAGGGAGTTCATAGGACATTTTCCATCTCAGAGAAGGCAAGGCCAGTACTTCATCGCGAGTCCGATTTGGATGCCAATGTGAATCCTGGAACCAATCCGAAATCCACTGCCACGGGATCAGTGACTTCTCATAGCTCGTGAAGTCAGTCGTGGCCTTGTAAGTTTTGTCACCAACGGTGAAAGTTGATGATGTAGCAGTACCACGATCGTCTTTGTGGCTGAAACTCGCGACGGCAAGGGCAGCGATATCTGTGTATCTCATTGCTATCTTGCTTTGGTCAGCGACGAATTGATGGAATCGGATGCAACGACCTTGGAAGATTGCCCGTTCCCAGGAGAGACCGCATTCGGGGAATTGGAAGACACTGGCTTCTTCCTCGCTAGCAAAAGCTTCCATCGATAGACCTTGGGGATCATTGCACTTGAAGATCGGAAACTTGTCGAGACAGTGGGCCAACTCATGGAGCAAGACGTGGGCGAGAAGGAATTGGGGTCCAAGGTTCTGTACGCTAGATGGAGGGGGAGGACCAGAACTATCTGTCACAGTTGTCTCGGAGTCTGGAACGAGCACTTTGCGAAAGACTGAGTGCAGGAGCACGCAGGGACTTGTCGGTGCTCCCCTCTCTGGTCGAAACCGCAAGCCCTCGCCCATCATATCGGCGCAATAAGCCAGCATACCGTTACGTACCTTGGCGCTCCTATCCGCTTCGCGCCAATTGCAAAGCCTTAGAACCTCGTTATAAGTCTTGTCATTGGTCGCGTGGTCTGAGAAGGTTGTTCGGAGTTCATCAAAAGCGAAAGTTAATCCCAAATCCATGTCTGTCGGGGTACGGTCGGATTCTTGCACCTTCCAAGTCAAAACGCTAGTTAGGTTGTCCAGTTTCTCCCTCCATTCGGCCATCAAGATGGATTTCTCTACTAGCCGATAGTTTGAAACGTAAATTAGTGGGGGCGGGGCGTCTCCTACAAAGGTCTGAGAAGGTAGTGTCTGACTCCTCATCTGATGCCAGAAATAGTCAAGAACTCGTTCGTATCCCACGAATCGACTTGCAAGTTGCAGAGCAGGCCTTATGTTATCATACATGTGCTGCGAAACGCCGATGAACCGGTAGCGGGCGAAAATTGGTGAGATCTCGTTATTGAGAGTACTTGTACTCGAAGTGACATTGAAGAAGCCTTGTTCCTGGAGATGCTGGATCGCGTCTTTCTGTACGTTATCGACATGGCCTTTGAACTCGTGCATGATTGATAAGATACGAACTGTCGTACTGCGCCCGTCTGGACACTTTAATAGTGATCTCCAGGGTATGCTTGCTGTTAGCAAAGTGTGTCCTGATGCGATGCTACTAGTCACGATGGATATGTAGATTAGTTTGCAGCAATCAACAACTTATCCAACCACACCGAGATGATGGGGAACTCGCAGGGCTTTGCATTCATCATGAAGTATGGCCATTTGTATGTAGTTCAGTGTATATCTCCATGCTCGCTCAAACGTGGCCATCAACTAAAGCCAAGCCAAGACACTGAGCGTTGCAGCCATTGCTAAGGCTGTCATACCGAGCTTGTGCGAGGCCAAGGTGCTTGTTCCAGCGTCTTGTTTAATCAGCACGCTGTAGTAGTACGAAATTAGATGAGACGGATACATACCTTCAACATCGGGAGTCTCCGTTGCTTCAGCACCATCCTCTTCTGACTCAGTGGTGGAAGGCGACGCCTCAGTGGACTCGGGCGTCTGAGTCTCTGAGGAAGTAGACGGTGTCGATGCGACTCCGGTGTTGGATGATGACATCGCTGAAGTCGAGCTCGCAGACACGACTACACACGGTCCGCCAAGGAAAGGGTACGAGGAAGGAGCCATGTCGTTGACGCAGTCGAAGAAATCGCTCCCATTGTCTGCCTCGCACCACTGAGTGCAGTCGTTCAAGATACGGACCTCGGCATCATTGTTGCAACAGGATGTGATGTCGACATCGTTTGGAGGAACGTTGACCTGGCAGATCTGACCTGTGAGTCCCGTAATATTGAGACCATTAGGAGCGATGCCTGGAGAACAAGACGTGGGTGTAGGCAGGGCTTCGCTCGATGGGATCGGAACGAGTGTCGCTGCGACCGAACGGAGTGTTGAAGTCATGGTGTTGGGGAGAGGTACAGTCTCTATAGTGAATGTTGAAGTCATGATTTTGGTTAGAGATTCAGTCTCTGTAATGAAGGCGGCAACTTGGAATGAGAGAAGTAAGAAGGCGAACAGGAAGAGCACGATACGTGGTAATGCTCAAATATACCTAGGTAAGTAGCAGCGATGCAACAAACGCGACGTCATCTGTCATACTGGAAGCCGACCGACCCGGAACGGTGTCTTGGTACATAGCCAAGACAGAATAAGGCAGAATCAACATAACATTACCCTTTGTTGTCTCAGTGCATCGTCCAGTCTGATGCCGCCTGGGAGCGCGCCAAGAGCGGGCACGGTTAGCGCGGCACTACTGGCGCCTTCAGGTACCCGCGCCTCATACCTTCACTTCCAGTTATACTTGTCAAAGGAACCACTGGAAGTCGCTGGCTTTTCGGATATGAACAGGGGTATAACCATTGTAGCTTGCAGATCAAACGGAAGCCTGCATCACTCTACCAAAGTTGAGAACGGCCATTGACCTAGGTACATACGCGTGTGCTCTACACGTCCACCGCCGGGGCCAGATTGCCAATGAAGCGCGACTTCGTTACTATACATTCCCATTGGGAAGGAAGACCCAATTGAGGAATAGCTCGACACGATCACTTTACGATAAACACAGATCATTGCTGCTAGAGGTCGGCAAGTGTCAAGTGTGGGTGCCCAAAATTCAGACGGGAAGACTACAACAGCGCGTACAACATCAGGGTTGTAAGCCACTCGGAGAACGGCCTTTCAACCGTGTGCTTTCGAGGTACGTCCACGGAAGACAGGCATGATCACTCTCGCGCAGTATCGAGATGTGAAGCTAGAATGCTGACAATCTGGAAGGGCTGTGCTCATCGCCCCGCTCCCGATTCTCCACATCGCATCGCACACGGACGATCCTCTGTCACGATCCAGTTGACTGAGGCATTTGAATACACTAGACTCGTGTTTCGAATGTATATACTTTGCACCGATCGCATACCGCAATGCGCATCTATCTTTGTCGGATTCGCGAACGAGAAGATAATACCGTGTACGTTGAGCGCAACACGCAAGCCTCGACCAGCCATGATTATATCGCTATCTCCCACGTATGGGGATCACCAGAGACCATCCAATCTGTCAGGGTCGATGGTCTAGAAAGTCCCATCTCTTTGAGCCCAGGAAAATTGCCGATACTTGAGATCCTACGTCGCCCAGATGTGTGTGGTGCTGGATGGTTCTGGATGGACCTCTTTTGCTTAGACCAAAGTACTGACGCCACGATACCAATGGCTGATCAGCTGGCATCCATTCCTACTGTCTATAAGAGCAGTCGTTGTGTCAGGGTCCTCATCGAGTCGCCCGTGTGCCGTGAGTGGGCTGAGATTGCAGTTGCCCGGTCACGGAACAAAATACTGGAAGAAGATATTACCATCTTCGGCGACTACGAACTGCAACACGCAAGAAGCTGCCGTTATATGATGTTTGCAGATCCATGGTTCGACAGATTGTGGACTAGACAAGAAGGCTTGTATGCGAAGAGGATACAGGTCGTATCGCTTAATCAAAAGCCCTGTCCACGGTTTGACAGCAGCTATACACAAGGTGAAAAGTGGAAGTTCACCGGCATAAGTGCTATGCATCGCAATTCAGCTCGGACTTTTCTAAACGACAAACTCGCATATCACGGCCACGACACGACGACAGCTCCCATGAGATTCCAGGCCTACATAGATCTAGTGTACAGAGGCGATTTAGATATGACCAGCTACCAGTCGCTCTCGACTAATGTAGTAGCGCAATATTCGCCCCTGGACAGTGCCTGGAGAAGCGGGCGGGCAACAACAAAAGCTCGCGACTATGTCCTCGCGGTATTCCCGGACATCATGGGCTATCAGGTCCCATTGAATGCAAGGTCACTTTCATTCACATCCCTGCTGCAAGATGCCTTCAAACAACTGCCACAACTACAACTGAAAGGCGTGCTGGCCGTCAAGATCAGCAACGGGGTAGCCGAATCACGGAGCCTTACAAATGGGATCTTCCAGCCTCACGCCGTTCAAAACCCGACAAGTGTGACAGCAGCATACGACACCTTTGCTCTGGTGCGCAAGGGGGTACTTGGGTATTCCGAAGAACACGCTACTCATAACGGCGTGCCGCTTGGGCTCGACAGACCCTTCAAAGTCATTGCTCATGGTATAAATGTCCGCGCCGTCCAATTCACGCGAGCCTATCTGCCTAAATTGCTGGACCTCTGGGAATCGACGGCAGACTTTTCTATGCAACTGTTAAGCTGCCCGCCTTCTAGTCCATGCTTTGGATCCTCCCGACAGCTTGATGACTACGAGGAGATGCACTACCGCGGTTTTGCTAGCCAATTCTGCAAGCCATCGATAGAGGGATGGGTCGCTGAACGACCTGGACTGGTAGCTCATGGCGTAGTAGATCTCGAAAAGATGAGTCAGAAGGTCACTGATGCGGAATTTGAGCTGTATTTGACACGGTTCATGGCATGTCTGGTGTGTGGCACGACTCGAACGAATGGGGTGACTATCTTGGAGACATCCGAATTCAGACTCATCTCGACTCTGCAAGGGAAAAGCTTGCTTGCTTTGATCAACAAGGAATATCTACAGGCTATTGAAACCTCCAAATACGTCCTTTGTAGTAGGGGTATGACAAAGATCGAGGGACTTCACATTGGTGCGGAATCTGGATCTGATAGTCGTTTGGAAATGTTCGGTAGAACGTGGATCCCTAAAGATGGGCTCATCGAGGAGACGTAGTCTTTGAGTTTACTCGCTGAGTTTACAAGATAAATTATGCTCTTTGTCTCACATGTCATGCTTGCTGGCCCATTGTTGTATCTTGCTCATCCACTTGAACGATTCGACTAGTCCCGCTGGATGTGCTCATTAGCGGTGGACCTGGAACCACCGCGGGCATGTCAGAGGTACTGACTGATGCATTACCGGTGTCTGGTGCTTCTCCATCTCCAGTCAGGTCCGAATTCGACGCACGCGCAGACGCATCATCGGATGAGCGTGCGCGCCCCCGCCATGGATCTGTTTGGCGTTTTAGATCGTACTTCGATCTCGCGCCATCCCACCACTCAGTCTCCTCCTGACGTAGTTTGCCCGGGAAAAACTCGTGGCGGAGTACATCCCCAGCTCCAATGATTGTAGACTCCAGATCCATGAGGCCATCCATCACGCTCGAGGTGATGATAGTGTCCACTAATTTCAGGTGCAGACCTCGCACTTCTGGTTTGCGGGCAGCAGCAGCGAGCATTGCGTTTTGTAGCATCCCCAAAACTCCAACTAGAACCAAATACCAGGTATGCGACTTTAAGCCAGCAACCATGATCAGCAGGGCTAGCCAGACAGTGATTTGGCAAAACGACTCAAGGCGGGTGATCCATACCCCCAAAGGAAGCCCATGCATCATCTTCGCTCTGCGCATCTCGTTACCATTCCTATGATACCTTTGAACACCGTGCTCATCTCTCATGGGAGTCGACAATCCCTTGACAGCCTGCCATAACCGATCAGATCGTGGGCTTTCGCTGGCAGCGAGCTCTTCCAAATCCAGCGCCTCGCCTTTCCCGTGGATGATCATGATGTCCCGTGATCCATTCCCACTAGTCAGGGCCAGTATCTTTGTGGTATTGTGCCTGAATGGGTGTTTTTCAAGCCGCCACTGGGTTGAGGCCCCTGCCATCGCCGAAGCAACGATCCCAATACCAGTGACAAGCAGTATGCCCCACTCGCCATAGCGACCGAACGGTATGGCTGCGACAGCAAGCTGTGAAAGCGTCACTGCGACGTACGCTACCCACGATCTGGAGTGTATTGTATATCGACTGGCGCGTCGCGGCAAGGCGTGGTAAATGGCGATTCGAAGTGCTCTGCCGTCTAGCTGTTCGACTGTGTTCATGTAGAGCTCATTGTCCCGCATTATACGACCTAGAATCCAATTCCTGTTGCAGCGTACGTACGTCGATTCCACGTTGAACACCAGAACTGGGTAGTCTGGCGGCGGTAGCAGTCGACCGTCACCAAGAATGCGGACTAGGTTGCCAAAGGAGTACGCTACCCAGCCAAAGGAGAAGCAAACAGGACTGATCCAGTGTCCTGCTTCTTGTGCAAGGGCGGTGTGCACAACGTCACCGCCGATTATCATGAGGATGGAGAGGATGTCGCTGGGATTGTTCCATTGCTCGCGAAGCTGAGCTACCGTTGAAGCGTAGGGAGTTTGTGAGATATTCATCTGGCGCTCGAGTTTCGGAGACAAGCTCAACGTTGAGAGGGTGTGGTCCTCAATAAGTGTGCGCTGACGGTTTGGTTGTACGCAGTTGCCTGGGGCTGAGGCTTGGCGATGACGCTTAGCAAAGTTCGTCTCGTGGTGCGCCACTCTAGATAGTTCGTGTAGTGCATGTACCAGGTATCAACTTCGAATAACAGGTCCCAGGTTATTGGCGACGTTGACTTCATGTCTTGGAAACCCATTGCGCAAGGATTCAGACCATGCTTACGCGCAAAACGCATGTCGAAACCTCTGTAACAACTTCCAATGATTTACATGGAGCGTTGATAGACCTGTTCAGGCCGTCCTTGCGCACGAGAGAGGATCCCAAAGCTACCTAGGTAGAAAAAACCGCCTTCCATGCACAACCAATAGTAAGGCCAATGCCATTGGTGACTACGCTTAATGATGGATCGCAATCGTGTCACATTTGACATTGGAACTATGCAAACGCTGCATGGGTATTGTAGCAGTTCGGAGCCAAGTCGTGTAGCGCTTGCCGAAAGACGCCCATACGTACGCGAGCAATAGATCATGCCCAACGAACTCCTTCTTTCACAAGCGACCACAGGTAAAGGAGTATACTAGATTCCGTTTGCTCTTCATGAGTCAAGCCATTGACCGGCAGATTAGTAGCTTAGAGGGAAACCATAAGCGAATCCCCGCTGTTGTATGTTTCTGACCTTCTTCTCTGCCAATCTGGATAGCAAGGACTGTTTTTTTTACTCGAGCGGTAGAGGCGTGGAACGGGACACTAGGGTGACTGGCAGCCGTGAAGGTGAGAGTATTTCCGTGTGGATTGATACACTGGTCTAAGCTCGTTGTCGCTTGCTCCTGCGTGTGCCCTCTTGTTTCACTGTGACCACTGGCTGCTCCTCTTCGGGCTCCTTCTTGATGCGCTTTCGTTTGACAACCTCCTTTTTGACAGTTTCTGCCAAGACGATGTCCTCTTCCTCTTTCTTTATCGTCACCTCCTCTTCCTTCACCTTGACCTTTGGAACAACCCTATCCGAAAAGGCCTTCAGGTCCGCCGTGAACAAGACGGAATGCGCCCATCCAGCTTCTTTACCCCACAGCTTCCGGAAGAGGTTTCCAATCGCAGCGTATGTGGCGGCGGTCAAGCTGCTGTGCTTGCCCTTGCCGAACCTGTAGTCCTTCTGTGCAATTTGCCAGACGTGCGTGTCGACGGGTACAGACTCGGACCAGCCGAGCCCGAAGAGGCACACACAGTCAGCGACCTTTGGACCGACACCGTGGAGGGCAAGAAGCTCCTCATGTGCTTGGCGATATCCTTGTCGACCACCTTCGAGCATCTCTCCAGCGGGTTTCTCCTCTACACCAAATTGCGGACACTCTGGATTGCTCAGGTCTTCCAACCACTTCATTCCCTTGTCCTCGGAGACCATTCGCGCAGTCTTTGCAATGTACTTCGCGCGATATCCAAAACCAAGCTTCATGAGATGCGCTTCGACGTCGGGGCCCGAAAGGGCATCGGGTGTGGGGAAATCGTGGTAGGGTATGTCGTCGATGGTGCCTATATGCGGTCCGTAGTGCAAGCAAAGATTGTGCACCATGCCCGATATGCGACTGATGTTATTGTTGCTACTGCAGATGAAGCCGATGAGAGCTTCCCAGGCATCCTGGCGGAGAATCCTTATGCCGGTGAATTTGGGTGCGCGCTTCTTGAAGTTGGCGTCGGAGGCTGCCCATTGTTCGTACAGCTGACCGAGGTTGGGCGCGAGGTTGAAGTAGTGCTTGATAAGAGCAGCGGTATCGTCTTCTTCGGGGGCGACCGAGGGAGCTTTGGAAGGAGGTGGCGTAGGGAGAGCGGTGGTGACAGGCGGGTATGTGGCGCGATAATGGAGATATTCGGCATCCTGACGGAGGGACAGTATGCGACCATGAAGGGCCATTGACCACACGTCATCAGCTGACTTGCGCCATCTGGTCGCATGTTAGGAAATGTTGCGACTCGAGTACTGGGGACGTGGGGAAATACCTGAATGATTGCCCACATCGCAAGGTAGTGTTGATGCATAGCTCAGTGAGGCTTGTAGGCAACTTGTGCCATTCAGCGGCGCGTAATGCCATTGTCGTTATAGTCGTGGTTTGCGCCAGGAGTGAATGATGCATCATGGTCTGGCCTCGGTGACAGGGGTAGCCGCGCCAAGGGAACGGCGCGCTAAGGCAGGCCCCGACTTTCTCTCACACGTTTTCCGTGACGGCAACCGCAACCACCGCACAAGCATCGCGTCCTAGAGCCGGGACTGTTGCGAGTTGCTGATTCATCCACTGTTTCTTGATCAGATCTGCTAATTGCAGCTTCTCCCGCCATCTCACTCCCGACAGCAGCAGCATCTTACGCGGCTGAACACACGACGGCGCAAGAGCTCCCAGCAGCCACAACCGCCCACCATGAACGGCGATAGCTATTCCAGAGGTAAGCGAGTCTATCAGTACACGTACTGACTAGTGCACAGCTCCCAGAATCAAGACTAACAAAAGCAGACGGTGGCCGATCCAGCGGATCGCGCAACTACGTGAGTGCCGACACTCGTCGCGACAAAAGCGAGCGTACGCTGACTGAACAGTCCTCGAGAGATGACCATCGCGATCGCGGCGAACGGGGCGACCGTGGTGGCGACAGGCGCCGCCGTCGTTCTCGCTCCCCACGCCACGGCGGAGGCTCCCGCCGCGACTACGAGGTAGACACGTACTCTTCTAGCCGCGACTACCGTGAGCGCGAGCGCGAAGACACATACGCCCGCCGTGAGCGTCGCGATGACCGGGGCGAGCGTGGAGCAGAGCGTGGTGCCGAGCGCGGTGCCTGGGGCGATTCCTACTCCCGACGCGACCGACCTCGAGGAGGCGACCGCGACCGCGACGACGACCGTGGCCACCGACGGGAACGCGGAGACCGCAATGAAAGGGGCGGCGACCGATTTGGAGGCGAAGAGCGCAGAGGCGGACGGGGAGGACGTGACGGAGGCTTTGGCGGCGGACGTGATAGGATGCGTGCGCAAAAAGAGGAGTCTCCGCCATTCAACAAGCCGCGCGAGGCTACCCCCGACCTCACCACTTTTACAAACATCCAGAAGCGCGAGCGTCGCATGACCCAATGGGACATCAAGCCTGCAGGTTACGAGAACATCACCGCCGAGCAGGCCAAGCTGTCGGGCATGTTCCCGCTGCCGGGAGCTCCTCGCGCTGCGCCCATGGACCCGTCCAAACTCGCCGCCTTCATTTCGCCCTCCGCAGGGACCGCCACCGCTGCTGCCCTTGCGACATCCGGCGCGAAGCAATCGAAGCGTCTCTATGTCCACAACCTGCCCCAGGGCTGCACTTCCCAAGAGATTATGGATTTCTTCAACAACCAGCTCAACGGTCTCAATGTCGTATCCGGCAACGACCCCTGCCTGTCTGCCCACATCGCTACGAGCAAGGAATACGCTGCATTGGAGTTCAAGGCAGCCGAAGACGCTACCCTCGCGCTCGCTATGAACGGCATTTCCATGCGCGATGACGGAGGCGCACCTGATAGGTCGGGTCTGTCCATCCGCCGTCCCAAGGACTACATTACTCCCACCGCCGACGAAAACGCATACCCGCCTGGCGATGAGGTTTCCTCTGTTGTCAAGGACAGCCCCAACAAGCTGAGCATCGTCAACATCCCCACATACATCGAGGAGGAGCAGATTCGAGAGCTCGTCGAGACCATGGGCAAGCTCAAGGCTTTCACTTTGGTCAAGGACACCGGCACCGACCAGCACCGCGTAGGCATACTCCCACCCACTGATCCTACTGAACTAACACAGCCCAGGGTATTGCATTCTGCGAGTATGCTGACAACGGAGTCATCGACGCCGTTATTGAAGGTCTCAACGACATCCCACTCGGTGATGGTAACCTCAAGGTTTCGCGCGCAACTGTCGGACTTCAGCAGACGACTGGTCTCGACGGTGGAGTTGGTGCCATCTCAATGTTGGCAGGAGCCAGCGCTGCTGAGAACCACGAGCACAGCCGTGTCATCTGCCTGATGAACATGGTCACCTCGGACGAGCTGCTCAACGATGATGAATACGAAGGTAAGCTCAGCGACATTACGTCAAATTCTACAGTTCTAACAACAATCAGAAATCAAGGAAGACATCGAAGAGGAGTGCGGCAAGTACGGACCCATCATCGAGACCAAGATTCCCCGCCCCGCCGGTGCCCGCGTCAACCTCGGTGTTGGCAAGATCTACATCAAGTACAAGGATACAGAGTCTGCGCAGAAGGCTATCAAGGCGCTTGCCGGTCGTCAGTTCT